>Ga0207951_100049_pt1 | contig 99000 bp, 79 predicted proteins | sample Subbio12Aug_8Bad_FD_184830 | JGI IMG/M metagenome (GOLD analysis project Ga0207951, IMG submission 184830) | Serpentinite rock and fluid subsurface biosphere microbial communities from McLaughlin Reserve, California, USA - CR12Aug_8Bad (SPAdes) | ecosystem: Environmental > Terrestrial > Deep... | reverse complement strand
TCAGCTACCGCTTCAACCACCGCTTCGACCTGCGGGGCATGGTCGACACGCTCCTGCGGCATGTCATGCTCACGAACAGGCTTCCCGAAGCCCTCCTGCGGACGGCTGAGCTTCATGCCTAATCAGGTAGGTCTTTAGCGAGTCGGCTCGGAAGCCACCGTTTCGCTGAATAGTGCCGAGCCCTAGCAGAACAGGTCCGGGCTGCCCAAGCTGAGCACTCTTGTAGGTCGTGCCTCGGACAAGAGTGACAACATCTCCGAGCGTTCGAACTGGATCAAACGCCATAGCCCAGCGCTCCCAGCTTTTCCCGGATCACGGCATCGAGATCTGCGCCCTTGGCCATCTGCTCGGCGAGCTGAGCGGTCAGGCGCTCCATCTTCTCGCCAAAGGCCTCATCATCGTCCTCCGCAGCGACCGCGCCGACATATCGCCCAGGTGTTAGGACAAAGCCATGCTTCTCCAACTCCGCCAGTGAGGCCGAATAGCACCGGCCCAGTTCATCGGCGTACTCCGTCCCATCACTGAATTCGGTGCCTCGCCACCGGTGGAAAAGCTGGCCCAGCGTCTCGATCTCGGCGTCGGTGAATTCGATCTGCGTTCGGGAGATGCGCTGCGCCCCCATCTTTCGGGCGTCGATGAAGAGGATCTGCTTGCGACGGTCGATACGGCCGTTGACGGCAGGTGCTTTGTCCTTGGAGAGGAACCACAGACAGACCGGGATCTGGGTGTTGGAGAACAGCTGGCCGGGCAGCGCCACCATGCACTCCACCACGTCACCCTCGACCATGGCGCGGCGGATATCGCCTTCACCGGACTGCTGCGAGCTCATCGACCCATTGGCGAGCACGATGGCGGCGCGTCCACGAGACGACAGCCGGGCGAGCATGTGCTGCAGCCACGCAAAGTTGGCGTTCCCCTTGGGCGGGATGCCATAGACCCAGCGCGGATCATCGGCCAGTCGCTCACCGCCCCAGTCGCTGATGTTGAAAGGCGGGTTCGCCAACACATAGTCGGCGCGAAGCGTCTTGTGCTGATCGTTGCCGAAGGTGTCGCCGTAGCTCTCGCCAAGGTTGCCGTCGAGGCCGTGCACCGCGAGATTCATCAGGCACAAGCGACGGGTGGCGGCCATCAGCTCCTGGCCATAGATGGCGAGGTCGCCGCGGCGTCCAAGCTTGGCCTGGTGGGCGTCCTTGAACTTGGACGACTGCACAAACATGCCGCCCGAACCGCAGGCGGGGTCGTAGATCGTGCCCTTGAAAGGCGCGAGGATCTCGACCAGTAGGTTGACCACGTTCTTCGGCGTGTAGAACTCGCCGGCCCTAGCGCCTTCCTTCAGAGCGAACTTGCCGAGGAAGTACTCGTACACCTCGCCAAAGACGTCCCGGCTACCGTGGTCTTCAGGGTTGAAGCGAATGCCCGCGACCAAGCCCATCAGCTCACCCAACTTGCCGGGCTCGAGCTCCAGGCGACCGAACTCGCGGTAGAGCACACCCTTCAGTCGCGGGTTCTCGGCTTCGATATCGCCCATGGCACGGTCCAGCCTTTGGGCCAGATCCGGTGCGGAGGCTTGGGACAGCAGGGTCGTGAAGTGGGCGGACGCGGGGATCCAGAAGACGTTGTCCTGGTCGTAGAACGTCTTGTCCTTGGCGAATTCGGCGGCTGCGCGCTCCCGGGTCTCGGCGTCATCGATGTAGTAGTCCGATGTCGGCTCCGCGATCCTGTGACGGATCACCATTGCTTGGGCGTCGAACAGGTCGCTGACGTACTTGAGGAACACCAACCCGAGGACCGGGTACTTGTACTGGGCAGCGGAGACGGAACCACGGAGCTTGTCGGCGGTCTCCCAAAGGGCGGAAGTGAAGTCGTTGTTGGTCATGCCTGCAGTCCTTGCGGTGGTGCGCAGGTTTGGCGATTCATGTCTCAGGCATCGCGAGGCGAGCTGAGGCTATAAATCTATTCGTCGATGTATGTCATGAGCTCCCCCGGCTGGCACCCGAAGTACCGGCAGAGCTTGTCGATGATCTCGGTGCCGATGTTCGCCCCCGGCTGATTCGCCACTTTCGACAGCGTGGCCCGATGGATGCCCGTGGCTTGGGCGATCTCCGACACGGTGACCACCCGCCGCTCCTTGAAGGACTTGTCGGCAATCAGCTCGGCGAGGCGGAAACGAATCATGTGAACAAGTCCTGAATGTAGTCGCATGAAAGCGACGCCTGTTGTTGACAGACGCCTGCCGTCGTCTACTATTGCCATAAGGTGTCGCCTACAAGCGACACCCGTCGAGAGCAACCAACAGGAGCGAAGCGGCATGCAAACTTACCTGACTACCGAGCAACTGGCTACCCGCATCCACTACGACGTCCGGACCATCCGCGACCGACTGAAGGACAGCGTGTTGCTGGAGGGCACCCACTACATCCGTCCCTTCGGTGGGCGGAAGCTTCTTTTCATCTGGGAAGCGATCGAGCGGGACATCACCAACTTCTCTATGGGCCGCTCACCCATCATCCCGATGGCGCGTGGCGGGGTGGCGCATGGCTAAGCTGCGGGTGCGCCCGGAGACCGGCACCCTGTACGTGGACTTCCAGTTCCGGGGAGTGCGTTGCCGCGAGCAGACCGCGCTTGCGGACACGCCGGCGAACCGCCGCGTGGTCGAGGCGCTGGCCAAGCGCATCGACCGCGAGATCGCCAAAGGCTGCTTCGACTACGGCCGCACCTTTCCCGACAGTCCACGGGCTGCGCAGTTCAGGACCACCGATCGCCCCGGTGATGCCGTTTCGGTCGCCAGAAACCGGACCCCGACGTTCAGCGACTTCGCCGAAACCTGGGTGCGGGAGAACTCGCCGAAGTGGCGCGCCCGTTACGCCGAGAGTGTTCGCACGACCCTGGACCGGATCCTGCTGCCGGCGTTCGGCCCTCTGCCGCTGGACGCGATCGGCCGCGGCGAGTTGCTGGAATTCCAAGCGGGCATCGCAGAGCGGCGCGGTCGTGGCGGCCAGACGATCTCGGCCAAGCGCATCAACAAGCTGATGATGCTGGCCAAGTCGATCCTCAACGAGGGCTGCGACCGCCACGGCCTGACCTCTCCGGCTCGAATGATCAAGCCCTTGAAGCAGAAGCGAACCGAGGTCATGCCCTTCACCGTCGAGGAAGTGAAGCTGCTGATCGCGAGGGTGCGCGCCGACTTCCGGCCCTACCTGACGGTTCGGCTGCTGACCGGACTTCGCACCGGCGAGGCCGACGGCTTGCAGTGGACGGACGTGGACTTCGACAAGGGCTGCTTCCAGGTGGTGCGCACGCACTCCCGGGACGGCGATGGCCAGCCCAAGACCCAGTCCTCGATCCGAACGGTGCCGATGGTGCCGCAGGTCCGGCAGGCTTTTGAGCAGCAGAAGGCCTATGCCTTGACGGGCTGCGCCTGGGTCTTCCACAGCCGTAGCGGAAATCCGATCGACGCGGTGAACTTCACCAACCGCATCTGGTACCCGCTGCTGCGCAACCTAGGCCTGAAACGACGACCGCCGTACCACATGCGGCACACGGCAGCGACCTTGATGCTGGCCGCCGGCGAGAATCCGGAGTGGGTCGCGAGCACCCTCGGGCACTCGACCACGGAAATGCTCTTCAGGGTCTACTCGCGCTTCGTGCCGAACCTGACCCGCAACGACGGGCTGGCTTATGCCGGGCTGATGCACGCGAAGCTCAACGCCAGCCCGCCCAACACGCCGACCCCGGCAAAGCTGCCGGCGACCCCGACGGTGGGATCGGCCGAGATGAGCGACCTCACGGCCGCGCTCGGTGCCTTGAAATCGCTCTCGGCCGAGCAGCTCGCGGCGGTCGTCGCGCTGGTCTCGAAATCGAACTGAACCCTGAAGGAGCTTTCCATGCTGGACACGTCCATCGTTGCACCGATCACGCAGCGCTTCCCGTGCACCCTCGAGCCGATCGACCGGCTTGAGGATCCCAAGGGCAGTCGCTGGCGCATCCGACACGCCAAAGGCACCCTCACGGTCTGGACCTGGCTTCAGCTGCCAGCGCCCGGACAGCCCGCCCCGCTCAAGGGCCACGCGGTCACGCTGGAGATCGAGCGCGACGGGCTTGAGAACCTGCTGGTGTCGTTCGAGCACGACGAGCTGCTGCCGCTCGCACCCCTGCTCTCCGAGGCCTGTTGCCCGATTCCCGGGGTCGTGCGCCAGACGACGGACCTGGTCGATCGCATGAAGAACCCGGCCCTGCGACGGTTTGTCGCCGATGCCTTGCTGCAGCCGATCGCCCGGTCGAACTTCTGGCGTATTCCCGCATCGCGCCTGTACCACCATCCCGGTGCTGGCGGGCTGGCCCAGCACTGCCTCGAGATCGCGACGATGATCGCCTCCGCCAGTGGTCTCGAGGACGCGGACCGCGACCTGGGCATCGCGTTCGCCCTTCTCCATGACTACGGCAAGCTCGAGTACGGGCAGCCCAGGGGCGGGGGCATGCCCTACGTTCCTCACGAGAAGGCCGGCCTCATTCTGCTGACCCCGCTGCTGGATCGGCTGATCACCGAGGCGCACGATTGTGGGCTCAAGATGCGTGAACTGCTGGGGGGTGAGCGCGCACCGCGGGCTAACCCCTACCCCCTTGCAATCGGCAAGGTGGTGCGCGCCTTCGACCAGCTGAGCTGCGAAGCGAACAAGCGGGCACACGACATGGAGTTCTGAAGGGACGAGTTCGTCGTGCCGGCTTGTCGGAAAACACCTCGACAGCGGGTCGGCGGAATCGGGTCGAGCCTGATTCGGCGGCACTGCGGCACCCGCCGGACTGCAACCGACTGGCGGGCATCACTGGGGTCTGCGCTGAACCGCCCCATGGATCCGGAATGCCCGAGATCAACGCCAGAGCGCTCAATCGTCGAAGGGAAGGGGAGCTGACGGTGCGTCCGAGGGCGCGTCCGACGGGGCGTCGCTGCCGAGGAGCTCGGGCATGAATTCGCGCACGTAGACTGCGGCGGCTTTCACCGCCCAGCCGATCACCCGGGAGTGCCGTTGCCGCTGTGGATCCTTGCCGGCCGCCGGATCACGGATTCGAACCTGGATCGATCGGCCCCCGTTTTTCAGCCATCGGCTCAGGGCATGGCCCTTCAGCGTGACCATCTTGCGAACGCGGCCCTTGTAGGTCGCGTGGCGATACTCGAATCGATCAGGCCCGAGCGCGGTCCCCGAGGCCTTGCGAAGCTTTGTCGCATCGGCGCACTGGAGTTCACTCCATCCGTCCGGGCGAAGTCCTTCCGCCAGCAACTTGACGATGAGCGCGACCTGATGAGGCGTAGGCTTCAGCCCCTGGGACAGCAGCCGCAGCGTTGCGCTCACGCGCGCAAACTGCACTTCGCTTTCAGGATGACCGGATTGTTCTCGAAGCTCGGGATGCGCTTTCGCCCAGTGCACGTCCAGTGGCGGCCGACTCCGATGGCGTGCAGAACCCAAGACCTGCACCTTCAGGCCAGCAGCACTCGCCTTTTTCGCGATCCAGGTGGGGATGCTCCTGGTGGGTGGCTTCGTGTGCGGCGATTTCCCGAGGATGAGTGCTGCTTCGGCGGCCTCGTGCTGGCGAAGGGCGGGTTCAAGGTCGAGCACGGTCGAGGACTGCCGGCGGGCCTTGTGGCGCGTAGCGCTTCGCGTGGCGTAGACGAGCAGATCCAGCCCATGGACGTAATGCTGGTAGCTCACCTTGTCCGAGCCGTGGCCCAGCGCCATGCTGACCATCGATCCGCGTCTCGCCAACTGGCCCACACGGGCATGAACATGCTTATGAAAGTGCTCCGCGGGATCGCGCATTTCTTCGAGGACGGGTGGAAGGCAATCATCTACTCCGCTGGGCAGATCGCGAAGCAACGATCCCAGAACGTTGCGGCTCGCGAACGCGTGGCGCAGGTGATGGAGGTGCAGGTGCGGGTCTCCCGTCGCGATCCTCAGCGCCTCAATCGCCTGTGAGGCAGCGGGGTGATCAGGGATCTGTGCAGCCGGGGCCTGATCACTGGCAAGGAACAGATACGTCGTCGTCAAAATCCGGATGATGAGCATCTCCTCATCGGTCAAGGCATGATTTTGGACGTGATCGCGTTTTATTTTGGCGGCCATGTAACGCTGCATCCAGAGCTTTTGCAGAGCCTTCTGCTCGTCCTCATCGAGCAGGGCCAGCGGTAGACGGCGCAGTGCATTGCCCGTCTTCAGGGCTCGCGCGTCGTTCGGGAGGATCTGCAGATCACACAGGGCGTTGCCCTTTTTTACGTCCAGCAGGGTCAAGCCGAGGATCTCGGCCCGCCGGGCACCGAAGCGGAACGCCAGCATCAGAAAGACGCGGGCTTCCAGGGTTGACGGGTCATCCTCCGGATGACGAAGGTGGTCAAGTGCCCTGCGATAGTCGGCAAGACTGACATGCCGTGCACTGATGTCAGCCTCGGCCGCCGATGTCTTCGGGAGCTCGTAAGCACCTTCGATGCGCAAGCCCTGCTTGATGCAGTAGGCATTGAAGCGTTTGAGCAGCTCGGAAACGCGTCGTTTCAGGGGCGGGCCGTGGATGCTGTCGACCATCTCAGCGAGCAGGTCGGTCAGATCCTCGCCGGTGAGCGCATTCAGCCGCTCCGGCAGGAAGCCGATCAGTCGGCTGGCCAGCGTTGCGCGGAATTGGTTCACTGTCGAGAGTGCGAGCCGCCTGCCTTTGCCTTGTCGCGCATCCACGAGCAGGTACAGGACCCAACCGGCGACGAGGTGCTTGGTGCAGCCCGGCGTCTGCGCGGCCATCAGCTCACAGAGCTTGTTGACTGCGAGTGCTCTGTCGTTCGTTCGGTTACCGCTGCCGGTCGATTGGGTTGCCTCGCGCAGACTCTTCAGGAAACTGTCTTCGTCAACAGGCTCGGAGATCGCACGGTCGACGATTGAAAGCGCGGATTGCGGGTTGTCCCTTTGACCATCCCTGGTGTCAGCTCGTCCGGATGCCAAGACCGGCTCTGCGCTGTCGTAGCCCAGCAAGCGCAGCCAGCAAGACTCCTGCCAGCTGGTCGAAGCGACACTGCCCCTCGCGTAGCTGGCCAGCAGAGGAACAGAGTCGAGCTGGATTCTCGTTGCGACCGCAGCCATCAGCTGATCCACCCTCGACGGCAGGGCGCAGTCCTGCTTTAGACGCCTGCGCAGCGCTTGCCAGCCCTCACGGATCAGGCCTTGTGGGTCGACGTCGTGCCCCAAGCCGTTTGATGAAGCGTTCTGGTCCTTGAGAGAGCTCCGAACAAGCGACATCGCGGCCAAGGTCGCCGGGTCGAGAAAGACCCGGCGCATCTGCACCATTTTGTCGATCTCGACGGCGGTGACGATCCAGAGATGCCCCGGCGTGATCCGGATGGGCTCGTCACGCTGCAGCGAACTCAGCACCGCTCGGATCAGCGCCGGGTGGCAAAGGCCCGAACGGGTCACGAGCAGTGCGATGAGCAGGCCCACGCGCTCGGAGAGGGATGCCGACACCCACGACTGCTGCATCAGCACCGTATCGAGCGTTTCGGTCGCTCTAAGAAGCTGTCCGATCTGATCAGGCAGCGGCGGTGGCCCGGACGGAGTCTGGATAACCAGGATGCGACCTGGTTCGACCTTGCCCCCTGATCCGTCGCTACAGAGCTGCATGTCGAGCAGGTCCATAGCGCAGCACAGCAGCGCATTGGCCTCGTCGAGCGAAGCTCGCTCCGCTGTCTTGATTTTCGAAGCGCCGGTCAGTCCATGCAGCAGACTCGCCAGAACCTGGTCGCGGATTTGCTGCGGACCGGCGTCGGGATTTTTTCGCAGCACATCCGCGATCGAGGTGATCTTGCAGTCACTGAGCGCTTTATCAAGAAGCCTGCGCGCCCTGTCGTGAACATCATCCACGCGCGTCGGTTCAGGCGCGGATTCGGGATGTTCCTCTGACATCACGGCAGTACCTTGAGCCCAAGATCCTGCAGCAGCGTCTCGATGACGCCGTCGGCCAAGGCGATCAGCCGTCGGGGCGGATAGGTCGACAGTCTGTCGTGCGGGCTGAGCAGGTGCAGCCAGTGCCCCATGAACGCATCGATGTCCTCAGGGGACGCACCTCGCTCGAGAAGCTCGCTGCGAGCAAAGCGCCGCAGCGCATAAAGATCAAGGTCGAAACCGTGTTCCTTGCCCAGCCTGCTGAAGTGCTCGGGCGTGAAGGGTCCCTTGGGCAGCGACTCTTCACCCCACCAGCAGAAAAGGCCATGCGGTCCGTCCGATGCGTAGCCCCAATCGCCCAGGACTTTCAGGTAGGCAGCGAGCAGCGAATCGAGCGTCGGCGCCAGCCGCACCACGCGCTGGTTGTAGGGCGATCCCTTCTCCGCCAGGACGACGAGGTTGTGGGACTCGATGACGCCCTGCAGATGCCGTTTTTCGATGCCCCTCCCAGCGGTTCCCACATTGAAAGCCACCAGGGTGTAAGCAGTGAGGGCATTGCGGTACGCAGCGCCGCTGCTGGTGGCCACCTGCGAGGCTAGGCCCTTCACCAGATTGCAGATGCTGTCGAAGGTGGGCACATGGCGGGCCCCGATCGCCAATGATGAACATGGCGTAGGTTCAGGGTTGCTCGCTTGCGAGGAATCGAGTGCCTTCCGGTACTGCTCGACCACCGTCGAGACGGATCGGGCGGTGTAGTGCGCGGCCGAATTGGAGTGCGACAACGTGGTTCCGATCAACAGATGATGAAGCCCGAGGTCACCGTTGGCCACGTCGAGCAACTTCCGCTTCAGGAAGCCGTGGAGAGCGTCGAGCCCCAAAGAGGGATCCCACAGCGTGCTTCGCAGCCACTCGAGCGCTCTGGGGCCAATCTCAGGACCCCAGAACACCTGCTTTCGTGGGAGCGACTTGTGACACTTGGCGAAGCCCAGCAAGTCGGGCAGCTGAATGAATCCGGTCGTGGGACGCTCTGCGTCGGAAGGGTCGGCGTTTGCAAAGGCCGGCGGGTCAATCCGGATGAGCCATGAGGGCTGATCCTCCGACAGGAAAGCGACCTCTGGCAGCTTTTTCGGGATCGTCGTGAGGATCGGAAGTTCTCGATTGGCAAGATCGCGACCGGTTGCCAGGCTCGCAATGAGGTAGCTGCGCAGTTCTGGCTCGGTCTTGTTCAAGTTGTCGAAAATACGTTGGACCTGCCATGGGCTCAGGTCAGTCCGACCCTGGGTATGCACAGTGGAACGCCGTGCCAGAAGTGCCGCCTGAAGCTCCGATCGGAGACGGCGAGAGCCTTTGCGATCGGACGTGCCGTCGACGAATTCCAGTAACGAAATACCGATCTGGTCGGCCGTGTCGAACGCAGGTGGTCCCGGCTCGTTCCAGTGCGAGCGAGAGGGTTTACCAGGCTTCGGGTATTCGAAGATGCGAGTGAACCGGCCGCCGTCCTCCAACTCCTCGCTAAGCGCGAGGCGACCATCGGTGATCCTGATGAAGCCGTCGGGCCAGTTATGTCGCTTCACCCCTCGAGGACCCGATGGCGCTGTGGAACGGGCCTTCGCCGTCCTGCATACCAACTCCCCCAATCGACGCAGATCGGCCAAGATCTTCAGGAATTCCTGGTGGGCTTCCTGCTCGTCTTCCGTCGTTAGTGCTTCGACATCGGGCAATTGTTCGTCGACCGCATCGCAAAAATCGATCAGGGTCTTATCCCCGCAGTCGAGCCACTCGATATACCGACCGAAGGAGGCCTTCGCGAGCCGCCTCAGGGAACGCGAAGCGTCTTGGATCCTATTGGTAGCTTGACCACCCTTTTCATCCCTGACTTCCGCGCCTATCCCCCGCCACGCCGTGTAATGGTCCACGAAGGAGGCGTCTCGCGTGAAGGCCTGCGCGGCGAGGATGTACCGCAAGACCTTCGCATGCAGCGCCTTGTAGGCAAGCTGTTGCTCGGGTGTCGCACTGGGGTCCATCTCGTAAAAGAGTGCTGACCAGTGCGGGCAGATGCCGAGGCAATAGTGGTAGAGCGGGTGATTGTCCCCGGTCTTCACCCTCCCCATCGTCAGGTTCATGGGGTCATCCTGCGACTCGATCAGCGATACGGAGAGTCGATCCCCGAGCGCGATCCAGTCGAGCCAGTCGGTGGTCGTTTGGGCGCTGCCCACCATCTGCAGGAGCCGGTCGAACTCGAGCGAGTCAGCCTGCACAATGTCCCGGGTCCTGCGGAGGCCATCGACCCAGTAGCAGAGATCCGGCGGTATCCCGACCAACGAAATCAGTGCGGACAGCTGCTCCCGCTGCCCCGGATCAACGGCAAGGTCCAACAGCGTCCGGTAGCGGCCGAGCTGGCGCGTCATTGCGGCTTATCGCGCTTGGAGGGCGCCAGTTCATCGACCGCACGTGGCTTTCGGCGGCGGAGGCTAAGGCCGTGACGCTCCTTCAGGCTGCGTAGCAGCTCGCGTGTCGGCGGGGCCTTGGGCTGATTCACCATCAGGCCAAGAACGGCGTGAGGCGCTACGATCGGGAGAAAGTCAGCTGGCGCGGTCTTCCACTCCCAGCAACGAAGGTTAAAGTCGCGTCGCTCTCTCTGAGGTAGGAGGGCGCGAAGCAGAGCTACGGTCGCGACATTCGCCAGCACACGGCGCATGCCGTTCGCTTCAGCGGGGGTAACCACCGGGGTTTGCGTAGCAACGATCAGCCCGATCAGGTGATTCGGGTCCTTGGACGCACTCGGGAGCTTCGTGACGTCTGGAAAACCGTTGTCGCCGGGCTCGTACAGATCGCTCAGCCGTACACGGACCAAATCAAAGCCAGACAGATCGAAAACGGGCGGCTTGCTCACGCGACTCGCGGCTCCGGGAACCGAAGAAATGCGGGACACCGAGGGCTGCGAGGGCCAGGCGATACCCAGAACGGTCCCCAGTCAACAGGGGAGCCGGCACCGAGCCATCGATCATGCGGTATCACCAGAGTCGTGACGGCCAGACTTGTCCTCAGAGCTGAAGGGATGGTGGTGCTCAGTCCCTGCGGCGCCGATTACCGAATGTGTGATTTTTATAACAATCCTGAGATAGCGATCAGATCACTCGGCGTGTGGCATCACTTATCGCACCATGATCCCGATAAATGCCGGGCTGTCAATTGTTGGCACCGCCAGTCGCATCGCGGTTGTGGCGCCCAAGGTGCTCGATCCTGTTAAAGAACGAGGAGAAAGGCCAAGGCGGATGTGATCGAATACCTTGAGTTATCCTCGCCCATTGGGGGGCGCCACAAAGTTGCAAAGTACGATCAGGAGTTACAAGCCTTATTCAAACCGGCCAAGAAAGCGGGGCAGGAACCCAATAGGGTCTGTTGGTGCATTGCGTTCGTTATGTCGACCTTCGAGGGTCATAAATATCAACCGCACGCACGTAGAAAACCCTCCTGCGCGGCGGTTTCAATGGTGCCCGGCCTGACCGACCGAACCTGAGCCATCAGGGATTCCATCGATGCAGCGGGGTCTTCCATGGCCAGCAGCATCGTCGCTGCGGTTCCGGCCCGACCGAGGCCGCCCTTGCAGTGGATAAGGAGCCGCCCACCAGCGCGCAGCCGCTGGCGAAGTGTTTGCTGTTCACTGTTCCAGTGCCTGAGGAAACGGTGATCGGGCGGATCGCCATCGAGGATCGGCCAGTGGTGCCAGCGCCATCCTCTCGCCGCAATCGCCGCTCCAAGATCCGGGACGCACAGCTCCTGCAGTTCCCAGGGTTCTACGAGCGTCATCACCTCGGTGCAGCCCCAGGCCGCCATCGCATCAAGATCCACGGCGAGGTCCCGATCCCAGGCGCCACTCAGCGCATTCGATTGGCGCTTCCCCGGGCAAAAGGTCAATCCGATAGCGCCGGCACCGAACGCCAAGGTGTCAATGCGAAGCGGATGGCTGGTGCTGGTCTTGACGACGATCACCGAGCGGCCTCCCGATGACGCCAGCGTTCGATCAAACCCTCCAGCACGTCGCGCCCCCGAAGCGCCTCTCGCCAAGCGGTTGGGATGCCGTCCAACCCGTACAGCACACCCGCCGCCGCGCCTGCGACGGCCGCGGTGGTGTCGGTGTCGTGCCCGAAGGCGATGGCGCGACGGATGCAGCCGGCGTAATCGCGGGTTTCCTCGACCGCAATCCGGGCCGACCACAGGGTGTCGACGACATAGCCGCTGCCGCTGGCCTTGCCGCGCCACGCCGGGTCCAGAACGAACTCGATCTCCGCGTACGGCAGTTCCACGTCATCGGCGAAGACCGGGTTGCGCATGATGTCCTCGGCCATCGCCCACGACCGTTCCGAGCCCCAGCGGTGCAGGGCACCGACCCAAAGGCAGTACGCCGCGCAGGCGAAATGCGAGCGCGGATGCCCGTGCGTGACCTTGGCCTGCTGGGTCGCGGCACGGACGAGGTGCTGCGGCGAGCGCCACGAATGCATCAGCAGCGGGAAGACCCGCATCAGCGCGCCGTTGCCGTTGTCCTGCGCCGTGGACGGTCCGGCCTGCTCCGGTGCCACGCCGGCCATCAGGCGATTGATGGCGGTGGCGGTCTGGCGCCCGACATCGAACACCGAGCGGTTCACCGCGAAGCGGCCTTCGTGCAGCCAGGCCTTGAGGTTGCCCGCGAAGTGCTTCAGGTCGACCTCGCCCGTGCTCACCAGCGTGTCGAGCAGGGCCAGGGCCTGGGCACCGTCGTCGCTCCAGGTGCCCGGCGGCACCCCGACATGGGCGCGCGGAAAGCCGCGCGGCGGGACGAGGTCAATGGTCTCCAGCGGCGGCAGGGCCTGCGGCGGATGGAATTCGTAGGGCACGCCAACGGCGTCGCCGACGAGCAGTCCCCACAAGCCGGCCTCGGCCAACTCCGGTGGCAAATCCTCATGCGACAGCGGGCCGACACTCATTTCGCCCACAACAGGCGCACCGAGAAAGCCGAGCGCCACGCACTTGCCCTGACGCCCGAAGGCGATGGCCTGGTCTTCGGTGTCTGCCCAATGCACGGCGGATTGGCAGTGCGCACAGAAGCGGACGTTCTCATCGCGACCAACCCGCTCCAGTGTGTCCCAGCGCATGGGGCATTCGTAGCGCAGCCGGCAGCCGTCGATCGGGGCGGTGAACCGCCCCGGCTTTCTCAGAGGCTCCGAACCTTGAGAGGATTGGAGCATGAACAAGTTGGCGAGGTACGCACCCGAGGTGCGTGAGCGAGCGGTTCGGATGGTGCTGGAGCACCAGTCCGAGTATTCGTCGCAATGGGCGGCGATCGGTGCGGTGGCGGCGAAGATTGGCTGCCAACCGGAGACGCTGCGGATCTGGGTCAGGCAGGCCGAGCGCAACCAGGGCTTGCGGCCGGGCCCGACGACCGACGACAAGGCGCGGTTGAAGCAGCTCGAGAAGGAGAACCGCGAGCTGCGCCAGGCCAACGAGATCCTGCGCAAAGCATCGGCGTTTTTTGCCCAGGCGGAGCTCGACCGCCGCGGCAAACGGTGATCGCGTTCATCGACGCGCATCGCGGACTGGGGATCGAGCCGATCTGCAGGGAACTGAAGATCGCCCCGTCGACCTACCACCTGCACAAGGCCCGCGAGGCGGCACCGGAGAAGCGGCCGGCCCGCTGGCACCGGGACGAGGCGCTGTCGGCCACGATCGAGCGCGTCTGGCGCGAGAACAAGTCGGTGTATGGCGCGGACAAGGTCTGGAAGCAGCTCCACCGCGAGGGCGTGGCGGCGGCGCGCTGCACGGTCGAGCGGCTGATGCGGCGGGCTGGGCTGAAGGGCGTGCGGCGCGGCGACCCGAAGCGCTGGCGGCCGATCGACGAGGTTGAGGAGAAGCCGCTGGACAAGGTCAACCGCCAGTTCAAGGCCGATCGGCCGAATGCGCTGTGGGTCTCGGACTTCACGTACATCGCCACATGGCAGGGCTTCGTCTACGCGGCCTTCGTCATCGACGTCTTCGCCCGGCGGATTGTCGGCTGGCGGGTATCGGGCTCGGCACAGACGCAGTTCGTGCTGGACGCGCTGGAGCAGGCGGTGTGGAGCCGTCGGCCGGGAGAGAAACTGGTGCATCACAGCGACCGTGGCAGCCAATACGTATCGATCCGCTACACCGATCGCCTGCTGGACGCCGGGATCGAGCCCTCGGTGGGCAGCGTCGGCGATTCCTACGACAACGCGCTGGCCGAGACGGTGATCGGCCTGTTCAAGACCGAAGTGATCTACCGGCAGGCCTGGCGGGGCCGCGAGGACGTCGAATGGGCGGTCGCCGATTGGGTGCAGTGGTACAACACAAAGCGACTGCTGGGGCCGATCGGCTACATTCCCCCGGCGGAAGCAGAAGCGGCGTTCTACGCCGAAACCAGTGGTTACGCCGAAGCGGCGTGACTCAATGAAAACAGCCTCCGGAAAAGCCGGGGCGGTTCAGCGGTGCTCATTCAGGACCTTCTGGGAGGTGTAGGTGAGGTCTGGCGCCAGCAGGGGCTCGAGCACGGACGGATCCCCTGTGTTGATCATCGTGGCGTAGGCCGTCAGGGCCTCGCGCTCGGTCAAGGGCGGGGTCGTACAGGGGGTGTCACTCACGGGATAGGCCTTCATGGCGGTGTGTGTCGCGACGATCCCATGCTTCGGTCTCATGGGTTGCGAGGTCGCATTGTTCCGGACCCGCCGGCCCTCCAGTAGAGTCAGGCCATGGACGCCGCAACCCTGAAGGCCAAGCTGGCTGCCCTTCCCCCAGAGATCCCGGAGGACTTCCGGGTTCGCTGCCATCGCGCCATCAGTTGGCTGCGGCGCGCGGAGATGGAGGACGACGCGGATGCCCGGTTCATTTTTCTCTGGATCAGCTTCAATGCTGCCTATGCCTGGGAGTTCGGCCATGAAAAGTCGGAACGTGACCTGGTCCGCCGCTTCTTCGAGCGAATTCTCCAACGCGATACCGAAAAACGCCTTCACGCCCTGCTGTTCAAGAACTTCACGGGCTGCGTCCGGACACTGATCGACACCCCTTACCTCTTCGAACCGTTCTGGCGTGCCCTGCGCGACCACGACAGCAGTGGTCGATGGGAGGATCAGTTCAAGGCCGCGAAACGCGTCGCAACAGCGGCGGTGATGTCCGGTGAGACCGCAACCGTGGCAGGAATCGTGGTCGATCGTCTCTATGTTCTTCGCAACCAACTGGTGCATGGCGGCGCCACCCACGGAAGCAGGGTCAACCGCCAACAGGTGAAGGACGGCGTGGCCCTGCTGGAGCAACTCGCCCCGGTGGTGATCGATCTGATGCTGGCGTCCGATGGCAGCGACTTCGGCCACATCGCCTACCCCGTCGTCGGCCCGATCTAGACTCCCGCACCAGCCAAGGAGTGCTCACCGCACCGCCAGCCCTCCGTGGTCGTTCGGTGCGATGGGTCGAGCACGCCTCGATCGCGTGGGCACTGAAGTCTGGGTTCTACTTCGCCGATCCTTACGCGGCATGGCAGCGCGGCAGCAACGAGAACGCTAACGGGTGGTCGGGTTCTACCCCGTTTCCGGCGTGCGTGGCTCCTTGATGTCGTCGTAGGTGTAGCGGGTGACCTTCTGCCTGCGGGCGCGTTGGGCTTGGCCATGGGTTGTGTGGCCTCCTGGGTTGGCGTGTTACGGGTTCCAGCCAGCCGCGCTGGCGGCCATCACGATCCGGGCGCAAGCTTCGGCGTCGGAGTCGGCGCGATGGTGCTGCAGCGGGATGCGCAGGTGCCGGCACACCTCCGGCAACTTCGTCGGGAAGATGCTCCAGACCTTGCGCGCGACCTGCACCGTGCAGACGAAGCGGCCGGGCGGCACCCGCAGGCCGTAGCTCGTGCAGCAGCCGCTGAGCACGCTGCGGTCGAAAGACGCATTGTGCGCGGCGAGGAAGTCGACTCCGGCCAACTGGGCGCGCAGCTCGGGCCACAGCTCGGCGAAGGTGGGCGCGCTGCGTACGTCCGCCCAGGTCAGTCCGTGGATGTGGGTGAAGAAGAATTCGCTGCTCGGCGGGCGGATCAGGTGGTAGGCGCGGTCGACGATGCGCTTGCCGGAGACGACAACCAGCCCGACAGCGCAGGCGCTGTCGCGGCTGTAGTTGGCGGTCTCGAAGTCGATCGCAGCAAATCGTGCCATGGCGGCAGCTATCTCTTCAGCCCGTTCATGGAGAGGAACGCCTCGACCGTGTTGAACACATTCAGAAACAGCGGGCTGCCCGAGAAGGACAGGGGGCTTACCGGGCCGATGGTCATGAACGAGTACTGCCGGCTCTTGGTGTCGAAGGCCGAGTGCGGGTCGCGAAAAAGCTGGTACAGATCCAGCGCCGTTCCCGAGGACCCGACGAGCTGCCGCAGCGACTGGAACTCCTGCCCAAGCCCGAGCCCGAAGCCGAAGAAGAAGATACGAAGCTGCTGCAGGATCTCCGGGTGGAGACTTGACAGCGTCTGACTGATGAACAGCCATCCGAGGCCGTATTTGCGCGTGGTGCGGGCGGCGTCGATCAGCACGCCGCGCACGCCGCGGGCGCCGTCGTCTTCGCTCGGCAGCTCGCGTGGTGCGAGCCGGTGCGCCTCGTCGATCACAACCAGCGCGTTCAGGCTCTGGTTCTCGCGGTAGAAGTGCTCGGCGGTCTGCTGCAGCCCGTCGAGCAGCCGCTTGATGACCAGCGACTGGATTTTGTCGTTCCAGAACAGGCCCTTCGCTTGCTCCTTCGACAGGTCGATCACCAGGATCGGGCGGCTGTCGCGGGCCGAGCCGTCGTCGTTCGTCGTCGCGAGCAGCCACGTCAACGCGGCGTTGATGCTCTTCGCCCCCTTGCGGTCGTCGCGGAACAGTTCCACCACCGGGCTCCAGAAGTCTGCGAAGAACTCGTCCGGGTCGGCTTCGTGCAGTGCGGTGTCGAAGCGGGCGCGCGATGCTTCGGTCCGGTAGAAAACCTTTTGCACCTTGTCGTCTTGTAGCAGTTGCCAAGCGGTGTCGAACGACTTGCGCTGATGCAGGTCGGAAAGCTTGATCTTGGCTTTCTGCAGCTTGTCGGCGAGTACGCCGCAGGCGAGTTCTCGGTTCTCCCCCTTGGGCACGGTCAGCCGCTCGAAGAACTGCGACTCGAACAGGATCTGCTCGAACAGTTCCCAGCGGTCGAGCACCAGGTTGCGCACAGTCAGTTCGACGGGTCTCTTGCCGAGCTTTCGCGCGATGTCGCCCACCGGCAGCGCGAACTCGCCGCTGGTGCCGCCGGGCTTCATGTCGCGCGCGAACTCGCCTTGCGGGTCGATCACCAACAGCGCCATCTTCGGATAACGCGCGTAGGCGAGCAGGATCATCTTGGCGAGCACCGACTTGCCTGAGCCCGTCTTGCCGAAGATGCCGACGTGGTACGCCTCGCCGGCGCCGTCAGGGCCGCGGTCGAAGTGCTTGAACCACAGCGGCAGCCGCGGCTTGGAGCCGTAGACGTGGCCGAGATAGAAGATCTGCTCGCGATAGGGACGCAGCAGCTCGTCGAGCACGTCGTCGGTGACGATATGGATCGGCGTGCCCGTGGCCGGCACGGTGCCGAGGATGCTCGGCTCGTAGCCCGCCGCGCCGCCCTGGCGGAACACGGCGCTGATCAGCATCTGTCCGAGGTGCGTGTCCTGCCGCTCGCTCACCGCGTCCACCCGCCCGCGCTGTCGGATCAGGCTGCGCATGGTGGGATCCTCGTGCCAGATGTTGCGCAGTTGAATTTCGGTGATCTGCCCGAGCGCGTAGTGCGGGTTGGCGTCCTGTGAAAAGCGAAACAAAGCCAGCTCGCCGACCAGCTTGCGCATGACGGCCGAGCCGAGGATGTCGAGCGCGAGCTGCGCGGTGGACGAGGGCGAGCCGACGACGCCGAGCCGCTCGGTTTCGTCGACGATCTTTTCGAGGTCCTTGCGTCCCGCGGCCATCCGCTACCTCCCTGCTTCGCTACGATATCCGTGCATGGCAAAGAACACCTCGCCGATGTCGCCGTCGTAGCGCTCCGAGATGTGCTGGGTCGTCACCTGCCGGAACGCCGGGATGGCCCGCGCCAGCGCCTTGACTGTGCGGTCGGCGAGATAAATCGGGTACGGCTCCAGCATCGACGGCGTGGCGCTCTGGTGCTTCAAGCCTTGCACGACTGTCGCCAGCCGGTGCGTGTTGGCGGTGATGCTGGCCGCCGCCTCGACGCGCAGCGCCGGCAGCCAGTCCTGCGGCTTGTAATAGAAAACGTGCACGGTACCGAGGGCCGAGATGATCTCGTCGGCGAGCCCACTGGCCTGCCTTCGGATCTCTGCCGGCAGGCTGCCCATGTTCAGGTGCCAGGTGATGTTGCCTTGCGCATCGCGCGGGTGCTCGAGCGGCATCGGCTTGGTCAACTCACCTGGGTTGAGCAGCAGAGTCAGCATGCCGCGGTCGTCGTGGCCGGGGGGCCAGCCAAGCGCGGTGCCGATCTCGCGCCGGGTGGAGTACTTGGGCAATGCGATGTAGTGCTTGTCCGATCGCTCGGAGCGCAGCAGGGTGAGAAAGGCGGCCAGGTAATCGGGGCAGTGCTGGAGGAACTCGGCGGAGCAGCGCAGCGCCGACGCATCGGGCGCCTTGTTCAGCGCCTGGTTGAAGTAGATGACCGGCAGGGTCAGCGTGCCGTCGATCATCACCAGGTCATGCGGCGCACTGGTCGCCAGCCGCAGCTCCTCGCCGAGCATCACTGCACGCAGCACGGTCGCCGTGTCCTCCTGATGCGGCTCAGCGGCGATGAACGCCTTGTGGCGCGGCAGGTCCCAGTGCCGCTTCTCGGACGGCGGCGTCAGCCCCTCGACGGCGACCGCGGCGGCAGCGGTGAGGTCGGTCGTCAACAGCCGCTCGATGGCGTAAGAGCCGTCGGCGGCGCAAGTCGTGGGCAGCGGCGGGTAGCCGAGCGACGATTCGGAGATCACCCGGCCCGACTTCAGTAGCTGCTCGCGCAGTGCAGTGCGATCCGTGCGGATCTTCTGGAAGGAAGCGAGCAGGCCGTCGGCCACGGCGGCGGTCTGACCCAGCACTTCCTCGACCAGCGCCGCAGGCAGGTCAGAGAAGGGGGCCTGATCGTTCGCGCCAGTCGTCATTTGCGAATCCAGAGCCGGTAGCTCTCCGCCTCGAAGCTGCGGTAGCTGTCGTCGCGCGCGGCGCGGGGCAGCAGCCAGCGCTCCCGAAACCTGCCGAACAGATCGGCCACGCCGTGGCCATAGTGGCGCAGCCGCTGGTGTTCGCCACGCAGAAACTCCAGAGCGTTATGCGCCAGCGGTGCGGCGAAAATCTCACGCGGCACGCCGTGATAGACGAGGTCGCGCGACAGCCCGAGCAGCGGCAGTGCCTTGCGCAGCAGTTCGCGGCGGTTGCGGAACCCCGTGCCCCAGCGGGCGTCCTTGGCGGTGGCCTCGCAGTTCGCTTCGGCGAGCGCGCGCAGGTCCCCGTAGAAGCCGTTGCCGAAATGGAACTCGCCGGAACCGCGCGTGTAGCCGAGGCTTTGGAACACGGGGCGCCCCTCGAATGAAAGCCGGTTGTACAGCGACGATCTTCCCAGGGCCGAGGTCGTCGTGAGAAGCGCCAGCCGGGCGGTCAGCGGTTTGCCGCTGATGAGCGCGCGGCTACCGTGGTACTTGCGCCCAAAGGCGGTCTGGACTTCGCGGCTGGTGGCCATCAGCGCAATCAGCTTACCGCACAACAACTGCGAGTAGGGCGGCACAGCGCCGAGGACAAAAAGGTCCATCAGGCACTGCAGCCGTGTGCTCTTGGCCGCCTTGTCCCAGCCGATCCAGCGGTCGCGCGGTCCGAGACTGAAGATCGGGTCGCCGAGGCCGAAGATTCCCATCAGCTTGCCGTTGGTGCTGTCGTAGACGACGAAACGCAACCGCCGGCCATAGCCGGCGGACACCGGGATGCTCCAGTGCAGGCGCGCGTACCTGAACAGCAGTTCGTCTTCGGAATCGGGCTTCACGACCACCAGTCGCGGCCGAATCCGCTCGGGGTCGACCTCGCGGCCATCGGCGATGTAAGTGAGGAGACGGTCTTCGTGCCGCGCCAGACCTTCTCTGGAACGTTCGATCTGGTGCCGCACCGCCTCGGCGTGCAGCGCGCGCAGATGCTCCTTGTCATTCGGGTCCGGCGGCACCAGCCGCCCCGCCCGCATGCGGAATCCCTGTGCGCGCAGCGAACGCAGGACCCGCGCGCGCAATTGCTCTCGCTCGGTCACTGCCACCGCACTCATCACCCGGCCCCCGCTGCGCGACCTGACGTGCACATGCCCCGATAGTCGCAGGCACCGCACTTCTTGGCGGCAGGCTTCGGCGGAAGCGTTCCACTGCGCAGTGCGGCGGCGGCATCCTTCGTTTGCGCCTTCACCTCGGCGATGAAGTCGTCGTCGACTGACCGCGGCTTGCGCTTGCGCTCGTCCAGCTCGTAGGTCTCGACATAGTCCGGACGGCGGCCGGTGAGGTCCTGGTAGCCGAGCGCGTAGATGTGGAGTTGCGCCTCGGTCACCTCCTCCGCCTGCGCGCGGTCGGAGGACTTGAGGTCCACGATGGTCGTCTCGCCGGTATCCACCCGGCGCACCAGGTCGATGCGGCCGACGATGCTCACGCCGTCACCGAGGCTAATCTCGACCTGCTTCTCGGAAAACTCGATTTTGTCGAACAGCGCGGCGTTATCGTGCAGGTAGTTGCGCAGTACGCGCTCGGCGGACGCCTCGAGCTGCCGGCGCAGCGCGGGATAGGCGTAGGGTGCGTGGAGGTGCGTCTCGACTAGGCGCTGTACTTCGCCCGCGCCGGTTACGTCGCCTTGGATTGCGTTCTTGTGCACCTCGGCCAGCGCGTCGTGCAACGACTTGCCGTAACCGAGCGCCTCGTGGATCGGCGCGTTGAAGCCGTAGAGGATCCGCAGCTTGAACTGATACGGACACTCGAAGAAGTACTTGAGGTCGGAGAACGAGAAGACGACGTTCGCAACGCCGGCGCGGGGGCGCGGCGGCAGACGCTTGCGCGCTGAGTAGTCGAGGGCGCGGCGCTTGACGTATTTCGACGCCAGGATGTCGTTCCAGAAGTCGGAGGCCGCAACGTACCGGTTGTTCTTTCCGGCGATCGGCGCCCAGGTAAGGTGCAGGTGCTTCTGGCTACGAGTCATGGCGACGTAGAAGAGCCGCCGTTCGTCTTCGAGCGTGCCTTCGAAGCGCGCTTGTCCCCGGATCGCCTGGCGCGGCAGCAGATGCCAGACGCCGCGGCCGCCGATGCGCGCGGCCGGAAAGCGGTTGCGGAGAAGCGCGGGCACGAACACCACCGGCCACTGCATGCCCTTGGCCTGGTGCACGGTCATGATGCGCACAGCGTCGGGATTGACGTACTGGTTGTCCTGCCAGCCCTCGGGGTAGGCGTCCTCGGCGCGGTGCTGGAGGAAGTCGGCGAACGAGGCGTACTTCTCGGCCGGCTTCGAGTGGTAGTGGATGGTCTCGTAGTCCGAGATGAGCTGACTGAACTTGCCGAGGTTGTAGAAGACCACCTCGCCACGCCCGTTCGGCACTCGCTCCTCGCGCACGCCGGCCTCGTCGAGGAAGGAGAGGAATACGCGCTGGATGGAGTACTGGCCCCAGCGCTTCTGGTCGGGGTCGGTCAGTGCGGCCTTGGCGGCGGCGACGTTCGTCACCGCGGCACGCAGCGCCGCGGGCTCGAGGCCCAGGTCGGCATCGCGCCACACCTGCTCGATGGCGGCCTCGCTGACGCCATGGTGGTCGCCCATGAAGTAGAAGAGCTGGCGGGCGGCCTCCGCCTCTGTCGTTCCGAAGAGGTTCGTCATGCCCGTGACGACGAACGGAATACCGGCCGCGCGCAGCGCGTCGGTGATCGGCTCGGCGTTCGCTTTCACGCTGCGGAGGAGAACCGCCATGTCGGACCAGGAGAGGCCCCGTTCGTTGCCGTCTTCGGCAAACGCGACTCCGCGCAGCGCCTGCACCGTCGCGGCGATGTGCCGGGCTTCGTCGGCGGTGCTCGCGAACGAGAGGGCGACGATGTCACCGGGTTCGTAGGGCTGCGCGCCGGTCGGTTTCATCGCCTTACTGAGGCGCGCAGCGTTCTGCTCGATGAACGGCCGGGCGGTCTCGACGACACCCTCACTGGAGCGGAAGTTCTCCTCGATCGGGATCTGCTCGACCTCCGGGTAGCGATTGGCGAAGGTAAGGATGTTCTCCACGTCGCTGCCGCGCCACTGGTAGATCGTCTGATCGTCATCGCCGACCACGCAGACGCGCGCGCCCAGCTCGTGCAGCGACCACACGATCGCTTGCTGAATCGGGTTGACGTCCTGGTACTCGTCGACGACGACGTACTTGACCCGCTCGGCGAGCCGCTCGCGAACGCCCGCGTCGTTGGTGAGGATGCCGACCGCGGCCTCCATGATCGAAGAGTAGTCTAGGTAGCTTTGCTCATCGAGCAACGTGCGGTAGCTCTCCAGTCCGGCGACGACTGTGCAGCCGTTGAGGTGTGCAGGCTCGACGTCGGCCTCGCGGAGGACCGAGAGAGCCGTTGTGTAGCGCTGGGTGTCGGCATAGCGCTTCAGCGCCGTGCCGTTCAGGTCAGTCGAGGTGGTGAGCCCGCTCCGTCTGGAGTGCCGGTCTACGAAGAGGCCCTGCTGCACCTCGTTGAGGACCTCGAACTTGAGGAACTTTGCAGTCTCGCTCTTCAGTAGTTCGAGGCAGAAAGCGTGAATCGTACCGACGAACATCTCGGCCAGCCCCGGTAGTTCCCCCAAGGCTTGGCGGGTTCGCGTGACGATGCGCTCCTTGAGTTCTGTGGCGGCCTTGTCCGTGAACGTGAAGGCGACGATGTTCCGGGGCGCCAGCGAGTCAGGCCGGCCGGGCATCAGCAGGTGAACCACCCGTCGGGCCACGACCTCGGTCTTACCCGAGCCGGCGCAGGCAATCAGTTGCAGGTTGCGGCCGGCGTGCTCAATAGCCCTTCTTTGGGAGTCGGTGAGGTTCATCAGGCTCCGAGGTCATTGCGCCAACTAACACATGAGCTAAGGATTGTCTGAACAACGCGCCGGATGCCAGTGATTCGGCGGCCTGCAGCCAAAAATCGCGGCCATCCGGTCGGAATTCCGCGTTTTGCCGCGCCGCCAGATGGGTTTTCCTGTCCAGCGGAAGCACTCACCCTGCCGCCGGCAGCAATCGTCGGCGCGACATCCACAGATTCGACAGCGCGAACAGCTAGACCGATGCTGCCCAAAGAACCCTGGCCGCACAAGGGCCGCTACCACGGATGCCCCAACCCGCCGCAACAATCGCCACTGCCGGCCAGCCAACCGCCAAACCGGTGAGGTCTGCGTCGCGCCGAACGCTCTGGGCACTTGCCACGCCATACGACCGAAGCCGGCCGATGCCCAACGCGCAGGCAACACGCACCGCACGAAGCCCGGACCAAACCCGAAAAGAGACCACCTACCGCTGATTGGCCTAACTCTCCGGTTTATCGGCGGGCCGCGCAGCGGACCGTCCGCTGCAATCCGTTGTTAGATGCCGCCTACTCAACTCCGTACTGACTTTTTAGTTCGGCCAACCGTCCTATCTCTCGCTCGCCGAAGTCATGGACAGAGTAAAGCGTTTCCCCGTCAGGACCATCAAGCTTTTCGACCGTAACTGTGAAGATTGCGTCGGCGGGCGCGTTTACTTTGCCCCAATCAGAGAACATGTTCGGAGCAAGATTCAAAGTTGCATCTTCGCCGGGTTCAAGCCCCACCGGGATGCTGTAATTGAACGTATCCTGATGCCAAGGCACGCTACGGTCCGGACTTGCGATGGTTCCTTCAAAGTAGGCGCGAGAAACCGGCGAGCTCGTTCCGTTTTTTACCGATAACTCAATAATTGGCCGCTTGCCCATGAATTCACGCTCATCCATGTAAAAGCGAGAACGCAGCACTTCGAATTTCTTTAGCTCCTGTCGAGCGTGCTCCGCAGCCTGCCTCCCTTTCTTGTGGCATCTAACACCTGAGCTAAGCGGACCAATCAATCGCGAAGCGATTGATTGGTCCGCTTAAGCGAGTAGTTATGTCTCACTTCAGAAGTTTGCTAGCCAACGACCAAACTCAGACTTCGTCCTCTCACTGACGACTTGAACCCCGCCGCGACGAAATCCTTTACTGCCGTGAATCCACTGGTAGCCGCCGAAATCTGAAGGAAGATAAAAATCGCCGTACTTCAGCATCGCGATGTTCTTCCTCTCGAAAGCTCCGAGGAAGTAGCCGAACTCAAAAAGTACGTTCAAGTTCGGAATCTGCTTCTTGTCGTTTCGGATCTTCGACTCTGATTCCGGCGAGAACAAAAGAACCGCTCCATCAACCTTCGTATAGATCGACTCCAATTCATCAAGCAGGAGTTGCCCTGGCGTTATGCAGTCCCACCATGTCAGGAACTTCAACGTCGGGCTTTCCATTGTCTCTACGAACTTCTTCGCCTGCGACTTCGCGGCCGAAGACGAGCCCATGAATAGGGTTGTTACGGGCATTGCCGACACCTCCAATGTGAGACATAACACCTATTCGGCCTGCGATGCCGTCTGAAGCCGATCCTGCCTGCCGCTCAAGTGGGTGTCAACGCGGAAAACCGGCCCAGAAACAAGCCTTTGGATGACAGCGGCCGGATGGGCTGCGGGGCAGGCTGTGCGGATGGCAGAGAAGCAGACCCGCATAATCCTCCGCACGGGGCCCCTGCCCAAACCGCTCCCCTACCTCACCCGCAACAGATCGCTCCATTTCGTGGTGTAGCAGGGCGACAGGGCTTTCAGCGTGGGTCGCCAGCGATTATTCGGTGCGCCTCGCTGGGGCTCGCCCGGGCGCGCGCCGCCCACCCGCCAGCCCGCGGCACCCAGGCCCAGCGTGCCGCGGCCCCATTTGCTGTTGATCTGGTCGAGAACGGCCATGGCGCGCTCGGCTTTGGAATCGGGTCCGGCGAACAGGTCGGCGTGGCGCTGCTCGGCCCCCACAAGATCGGTCAGGCCCACGCCGCCGCGTTTGAACAAGACCCGGCCACCCGAGGAACGCCGGGAGGCACCGGCCTGCGCCTGGATGCGCTCAACGAGAACGCGCACGGCCCGCAGCACCGCCGAGGTGTCTTGGGTGGGAAAAGGCAGCGGCATGATCCGCGAGGCGTTGAAGGTCTCGCCCTTGAACGGGTTGCCGTCCAGCCACACCCACACCGCGCCGGCGGCAAGGCCGCGCTTGCGCAACTTCTCGCAGGCCACGGTGCTGAAGGTGCCGATCGCCTCGCTGGGGTCGGCAAGGTCGCGGCCAAAGGTCCGGCTCACCACCAACTGCTGGCGATCGGGCTCTTCGGGCTCCAGATCGCTGCACGGCAGGCCCAGCAGTTCCATCCGGGTCCGCGCCAGCACCACGCCGTAGCGGGCCCGCACCTGCTCGGCCGGCAAGGCGGCCAGGTCGGCCGCGGTCTTCACGCCCTCGGCGTGCAATCGGGCGGCAAAACGCCGGCCGACGCCCCACACGTCCTCGACGGCCAGGGCCTCGATGTTCTGCGGGGTGGCGTGGAACACGGCCCGCTGCCCGGCGTTCACGGCGCGCTTGGACTGGTCTTTCGCCAGCTTGTTGCCGGCCTTCGCGAGCGTGCGGGTGGCACCCAGGCCGACACAGCAGGGAATGCCGATCCAGCGCAGGATCCGTTCGCGGGCTTCCAGGCAGGCCGCGAAGGGGTCGGCCAGCCCCTCCACATCGACGAAGTTCTCGTCGATCGAGTAGACCTCGACCCTGGGGAAGAGCTCGCGCAGGAGGCTGACGATCCGCGCCGAGAGGTCGCCGTACAGGGCGAAGTTGGCCGAGCGGACATGGATCTGCTTCCGGATCGGCTCGGGCACCTGGAAGATCGGCGTGCCGATCTTCAAGCCGAGCTGCTTGGCTTCCGGCGACAGCGCGATGCAGCAGCCGTCGCCATTGCCCAGCACCACCACGGGCACGCCGCGCAGGGAGGGGTCGAACACCCGCTCGGCCGAGCAATAAAAGGCATTGCCATCGATCAGCGCGAAGCGGGGCGGGGCAGGCGCCGGCATGGCTACAGGTGGAAGTGGACGTTGCTGCGGACAACGCCCCAGACCTCGAGTTCGAGGTCTTCGGGCACGACGATGGGCGGGTGGCCGGCACTGGAGGCGAGCACGATCCGCTGGCCGCGGACGTAGAGCTTCTTGCACACGAAGCCGCCCTCCCAGAGCACCACCACGGTGTGGCCGGGGCGCGGCGAAATGGAGCGGTCGACGATCAGCAGGTCGCCGTCATGGATGCCGTAGTCGAGCATCGAGCCGCCGCAGTCCGCCGTCATCAAAAAAGTGGCGGGCGGGTTGGCGATCAGGCGCTCGTTCAGATCGAGCCGATCGTCTTCCCGGAAGAAGTCCTCGGCCGGCGAAGGAAAGCCGCAGGCCGCCCGCGTGCCGAGTTGGGGCAGCGTGCGCGCGGTGAGAACGGCGACCGGACCCAGCAGGGTGGGCGGCGGCGGAAGGGGGCGGTTCGAGACGGGGATGTGCATGGCGGGCGATCCTGGGCAAGCCGCGGCTCAGGGGATGAGACGCGGGCCGGGCCGTGAGCCATCGCCCTGCCCGGAGGATGGCCGATCATGCCATCGTGTGTGCCGACCGAGGATGAGCCAGTGCAGGCTAGGTTGCGCCCCCAGGGGTGGGCCGTGGACGGGCCTGCCCTCGGAGCCTCCGAGAGAGACGGCGGTTCAAAGTCCGGTTGAGGCCCGCGCTTGTGGCCATGCGACCATCGAGCCCCGGCCGCCGGGGCTTTTTCATGCCCGCTCGGTTTGTGCTGGCCGCAGTCCAAGCGAAAAGGCCCTGCTTTTCAGCAGGGCCTTTTGGTCAGATCTTCATCCGCTTGTGGTAGCGGATGATGACTTCCCGCTCCTCCGGGGTGGGTTCCGGGGGCGGCGGCGGCGGCTCAAAGGGCTTGAACAGCCAGATGATGAAGTTCAGAAAGCCAGGCTCAGGCCCAGCGATCGTGATCTTCAACTCCGGGATGTAGACGGATCGGCTCATGGCACACGGCTCTTGATGTCGATGCTCACGATGAAGCAGGGGCGGATGTCCGTTCGTTGCAGCGTGGCACCCTCACCACCCGCCGTCAAGTTTAAGACTTGTCCAATGTAGCCTCGGCCGTTGTCGGCTTTGACGGGAGCGGGCGTGGCGATCACGGATCTGAAGATCAGCACGAGGCCATTCGGCTACCCCTGGGGCGTGCCCTCTGTCTCATGCCGCCAAGAGAACATCGGGCCTAGGGTCGGGTTGGCTTGCATACAAGCCATGATGTTGTATAAACGATCGCATATGAGCCAAGCCGCCCGACCGCTGCCCTTGTCCCCGGAGACCGCCGAGGCCCTTGCTGCCTTGGGCCGCGAGGTCCGCGACGCACGCCTGGCTCGAAAGCTTCGGCACGTGGATCTCGCCAAGCGGGCCGGCATCAGTGTGGCCACCCTCAAGCGTCTCGAGAAGGGCGATCCGACGCTGGCCTTGGGCCGGTTCCTCGAGGTGCTGACCGCCCTGTCGCCCTCCTTGCTGGAAAACGTGGTGCGAGCGGTGCGGTCTGATGCTACGGGCGACGCGCTGCGCCGGAAGGCGATGGGTGAACGCTCCCGCCGGGAGGACTTCTGATGCGTCTCTACCTGTGGGCGCCTCTTGGCGGCGAAATGAAGGTCGCCGCGCGACTGGACTGGGATCGCGATGTTGGCAGCGTCCGCTACGCGCCGAGCTGGCTCGAGGCGCCCGACGCCTACGCACTGGACCCCTTGAACCTCCCGCTCGGCGACGAGGACCGGCTGATCGAGCAGAACCGGGGCATCCCGGGGGTGCTGTCCGACGCGGGCCCTGATCGCTGGGGCCGCCGCCTGATGGAGCGACTGTCGTCCCGTCCACCGCGGAACGAAGCGGAGTGGGTGCTTGCCACCGCAGGCGCCGGCACCGGTGCGATCCGGGCATCGCTGTCCCGCTCGGCCTTGCCGCCGGTCCAGCCGGTTTACCCGCAGGTGACGCTGGAGCAAATCGAAGAGGCCTCGCGGCAAGTCGCCGAGGGCGGATTTCCGCCGCCGCCGATGTACGAAATCCTGTGCGTGCAGAGTGGCGCGCTGGGCGGCGCCCGACCCAAGGCCGCGATGCTGATCGACGGCCGGCAGGTGATCGCGAAGTTCCAGCAGCCGCAGCAGGACACTGTGGACGTGCCTCGCCTCGAGGCCGCCTGCCTTGCCTTGGCGAAGCGCGCAGGGATCGATGCGGTTGAAGCTTCGGTGACAAGCGCCCATGGCCGGAGCGTGTTGCTGGTCGACCGGTTCGACCGTCGAGGCGGCGTTCCGCTGCACTACCTCAGCGCCCGGAGCCTTCTCGCGGTCTACCGTGCCTCCGAGTTGGACACCGTGTCGCCGGGTGGCCGGGCCACCTATGCGGCGATCGCCGCGGCCGCACGCCGGATGGGGATCGAGGGTGCCGGCGCGGAACTGTTCCGGCGCATGGCCTTCAACTACGCGATCGGCAACACCGACGACCACCTGCAGAACCACGGCTTTCTGTACGACGAGGGGTGGCGGCTGGCCCCGGCCTTCGACATCGTCGCCATCGGCGGGGAGAGCCTCGCGATAGGTGCCGGCCGGCAGGGCAGGGCAAGGACCAGGGAGAACCTGCTGTCGGGTGCAGGCGATTTCGGACTGCGGGCCTCCGAGGCGGACGCGATTCTGGAGCAAGCCATCACGGCAGCTCGCGGCCTTGGCGACGAACTCGATCGGCTTGCGATGCCGGCGGGTGAGCGGGCCCAGGTGCTGAGGCACCTGTGCGACGAGGCGCGTTGAGGTCCCTGCGCTCCGGCCTTGCGGCCCGAGGTGCAGTAACCGTCCAAACCGTGCCCTGACGCAGGCCCGATTTGCGGGGCGGGATCGGGTGTCAGGCCATTATCGGCGTTGAATGCCGCCGAAAGGCGGCGTTCTGCGCCTAAGCGGTGTTTAATCTAAAGCGGCGTGATTCAACGAAAACAGCCTCCGGAGAGGCCGGGGCGATTCACTGTGTACGCCGTGCCGAGCGTGCCCGTTGGCGGTCAGAAGGGCGGGGCGCAGGAGCGGCGAAGGGTGGAGCACCTCACTGGACACACACTTGCAGGAGGTACGTCAATGACGTACAGTTGGTCATGCGACTACTGACCATCATCGAGTCGAGCCTGTTTTCCAAGGCTTGGCCAGACTACTGGACGAAAGAAGAGCACGAGGCATTCATTCTCTACCTTGCGGAGCACCCCGACGCTGGCGAGGTTGTTGCGGGCTCGGGCGGTTGCCGCAAGGTTCGTTGGGGTCGTGAGGGCGGTGGAAAGCGCGGCGGTGTCCGCGTGATTTACACCGCTCATCTGGCCAGTGGCGCGCTGGTTGCCCTGATCATCTACAGCAAGAGCGCCATAGATAACATTCCCGCGCATGTGCTGCGGGAAATCGCAAAGGAGATGGGCCATGCCCCTCAGTGAAAAAGAACTGATGGATCGAGACGCTAAGCGTGACATTGGCACCGAGCTGTTGGAGGCGATTCGCCAGGTCAAGGCCGGCAACATCGGCAAGGTGCATCTGGTTCCGGTGACCTTGGCCGTTGAGGCGCGCTTGCGTGTCGGTATGTCGCAAGCGCAGTTCGCGGAAAAACTGGGCGTATCGAAGAGGACGCTTCAAGAGTGGGAGCAGGGGCGCCGTCAACCCTCTGGAGCAGCAATGGCTCTCTTGAAGATCGCTGCTGCGCGCCCTGACGTTGTCCAAGAAGCGTTTACCTGATGCTCATCTGCTGATGAGGCCCAGGCTCCAGTGAACATTTGCTGGATCGGCTCCTGCGGGGCTCTTGGTGCAGGACCAATGCCAACCTCGTGGCCGTGCTGAGCCGGTGGCTACCGGTGTGTTTGCAGTCGAAGAATGTCCGGTTAAACGTGCAAAAACAGACTACCGGAGCAAAAAGGCACGGAATACCAGACATGCCAGGGGCCATCTTCAACACAAAAGCCATGGGCGAAGCGCTCCGAGCGGAGCGTGCAGCCCTGGGAATGACCCAGGCAAAGCTGGCCGCCGCCGCCGGCGTGCCGCGCCAGCGAATCTCAGAGATCGAGCGCGGCGAGAACGTGACCGCCTTGCTGCTGCTTCGCGTCTTGGCCGCCATGGGCAAGGGCCTCCGAATCGTTGATGTGCGCCCAACGGCTGGCGACCTCCGATCCCTGTTCGAGGAGGATCAAGATGCGCCGTAGCCTGGAGCTCGTGACGCCGGAGGGCCGGCGCGCGTCAAGGTGGTTGTCGCGTCACATCCATGTGATTTGCGCTTGACGTCTGATCCGCGTGTCGATGTGCGCCGCGTAAACGAGGCGGCATTGATGTGGCCTGACCGGGCCGTCCCCGCAACTTTTGAGGCTCGCTAATCAGGCCCCCCCCCGATGCCCACGGTCCTCAACGTCCTGTTCTCTGAGAAAAGTGCCGCGAAGGCCATGGGTGCACGCTGGGACGGCGCCTCACGTGCATGATTCATCCCTGATAGCATCGATCCGGCACCGCGTTCACTGGATCCATCCGGACAAGCATCGGGCGTGAAAGGTTCAAAAAAGCATATTCACTTGGATCACGACGAGGCCGGTCTTCCGACCCCCTCTTTGTATATATATGCCAGGTATGTCCCGTACTCAAAATCCTGTGCCAAACGTCAATAGGCATCTGGCGGTTTTACTGGGCTCAGGTGGACGTGAAGGGCCACGCAGGATCCAAGAATAAAAGCAAGTAATTCAACGGCTTACACCGTTTTCGCACCCGCATGGACGACTGGCACATGCGTGCGCTTAAGGCTTCCGAAGCCATTGGTCGGGGGTTCGAATCCCTCCAGGCGCGCCATTTTCCCCTGTGACAAATCTGGGACAGGTCTGGGACAAAACGCTTTTCCCAGACCGGCCGAAATGAGTAGAGGCGCGTGTGCCGAACGCCATCCTGCAACTGCGCGTCGAACTCCAGCACATCGAGCCCTTGATCTGGCGTCGCCTGCAGATGCCCGGCGACTGCACGTTCTGGGACCTGCATGTGGCCATCCAGAGCGCCTTCGCCTGGAACGACACCCACCTGCACGAGTTCCGCCCTGTGGGCCAACGTGACGGCCATCCGCGCCTCGGCATGCCCTTGGATGACTTCGACGAGAACCCGCCGTTGCCCGGCTGGGAGCATCGCGTCGCCGATGTCCTGACCCATGCCAACCCGCGACTCGAGTACGAATACGACTTCGGCGACGGCTGGGAGCACCTGATCGTGCTCGAGGAGATCCTCGAGGCCTCTCCGGGCAAGGCGTATCCGCGCTGCACGGCCGGGGAGCGTTCGGCGCCCCCCGATGACTGCGGTGGCTCCGATGGCTATGCCAGCCTGCTCGAAACCCTGGCGGACCCCGAGGACCCGGACCACGCCTCGTCCCATGCGTGGGCGAGCAGCCAAAAGGGGCGGCGCGGCCGTTTCGATCCCGAGGCCTTCGACGAGCAGAAGGTCAAGTTCGCCAACCCGGCGCCGCGGCTGAAGCGGTTGCTGGCGTACATCGCCTCTCAGCGACGCTGACCTCGCCGCCTGTACGGCGGACTCGCCTTCAGCGCCTCGCTTCTTCTAAAACACGGCGGACGACCGCTGCGATCTCTGCGACGGTCTCCTCCAGTGCCGGGGCCTCGAGTCGACTCCGATCGAGGAAGGCTCGCCACTGCAGGCGCTTCGTCTTGTCGAGAGCGAAGGTGGTGGTCAGTCCGATCGGCAGTTCGGCCGGCAACGGGGTTGCCCGTCGCGCGAAGGTTGCCGTGATGGCCTGAGCGAGTGACGTCGGCGCCATGCGCGCTTCGCGGATCAGGCTCAGCAGGTCGAAGTAGTCCTTCATCCGGCTGTTGCCCATGCCCAGCACCACGATGGCCTCGAGTTTTTCCGCGAAGGCGGTTTCGCGCGGGTAGATCCGAAGCACCGGCGAGGGAACATCCTCCAGCATCGTGTCGAACCGCACTTCCTCCGGCTCGGGCGTGATGGCATCCCCGAATCCGATATCCCACTGGATGACGCAGGTCGCGGTGCCGAGCCGTGCCTTGAGTTGGACGCGCAGTCCGTCATAGCGCGCGGTTTCGCGGATGGCATCGACGCTCATCCGCGACAGGTCGAAGATCAGTCCGTCATCGACGTCGGCCTCGCAGAGCGCTTGGACCACGGTGGCGATTCGCCCTGGATCGGGCGTCCCGAATCCGAGAAAGTCGGCATCACGCGTGGGCCGATGCGATTGGTCCAACCAGTGGCGGAAGAGCAGGGCGCCTTTCAGGACGAAGTCATCGCGATAGGGCGATATCGACAGGCGGTACAGGAGACGCTCGACGGCGTAGCGATCCAGCGTGAGTTGGAACTCCTCGTCGTTCTGTTTCGCGATGTTGAGCAGACGCTGCCGGATCGAGTCGATGCGAGCGGACGTTGGTGCACTCACGACACGGCCTCCAGATACGGCCGCATGACGTTCGCCATCCGCAGCGCCGTCGCCAGCTGCCAGATCGTGTCATTGTCGGCGCGGCGTTCGCGGCGCGCTTGCGCCAGTGCCTCCAGCGCGACATCGAGGCCGATTTTGTTCCGGAACTTGAAGCCATCGACGACCGTCCTCGCGACGCTGGTCACTCGAAGCGGAATGCCGTCTCGAACGTGTGTTTCGATTCCTGCGGTGAGTCCCGCACCGGAGTAGCGCACGACGCGAAGGGATGGCCAGTCGAGCTTGGGCGCGTGTTGCCCGGGCCCCAGTCCCAGCCATACCGCCCCAGGCGCCTGTGTGGTGAGGCCATGGAATCGCAGCGCGGTCAGCAGGCAGAAGAAGCCTTCCGGCTTGCGCTGCGCGACCACCACCAGAGCTTCGTCCTGAGAGGGCGAACGATGCGGGAGGGCATAGAGCCCTCGCGCCAGCTGAATCAACTCGCCGCGCTGGACGAGCCGGGCAATCTGGGCCGCTTCCAGCCCGGCCGCGCGCAGATCGCGGGCGCGAGCGCAGCCCTGCTTCTCCAGCAGATGTCGGGCGGGAGCATGGAATTTCATGGTGACGAGGTTGTTACATATCCGATATCAATGTCAATAAAGAAATCGACTTTGTAACAGCTGAACCGCCCCGTCTATCTCGGAGGCTCCGAACCTTGAGAGGATTGGAGCATGAACAAGTTGACGAGGTACGCACCCGAGGTGCGTGAGCGATCGGTTCGGATGGTGCTGGAGCACCAGTCCGAGTATTCGTCGCAGTGGGCGGCGATCGGTGCGGTGGCGGCGAAGATCGGCTGCCAACCGGAGACGCTGCGGATCTGGGTCCGGCAGGCCGAGCGCAATCAGGGCTTGCGGCCGGGCCCGACGACCGACGACAGGGCGCGGCTGAAGCAGCTCGAGAAGGAGAACCGCGAGCTGCGGCAGGCGAACGAGATCCTGCGCAAGGCGTCGGCGTTTTTTGCCCTGGCGGAGCTCGACCGCCGCGGCAAGCGGTGATCGCGTTCATCGACGCGCATCGCGGACTGGGGATCGAGCCGATCTGCAGGGAACTGAAGATCGCCCCGTCGACCTACCACCTGCACAAGGCCCGCGAGGCGGCGCCGGAGACGCGGCCGGCACGCTGGCACCGCGACGAAGTCCTGTCAGCCACGATCGAGCGGGTCTGGCGCGAGAACAAGACGGTGTACGGTGCGGACAAGGTTTGGAAGCAGCTTCGCCGCGAGGGCGTGGCGGCGGCGCGGTGCACGGTCGAGCGGCTGATGCGGCGGGCAGGACTGAAGGGCGTACGGCGCGGCGACCCGAAGCGTTGGCGTCCCATCGACGAGGTCGAGGAGAAGCCGCTGGACAAGGTCAACCGCCAGTTCAAAGCCGATCGACCGAATGCGCTGTGGGTCTCGGACTTCACCTACATCGCGACGTGGCAGGGTTTTGTCTATGCGGCCTTCGTCATCGATGTCTTCGCGCGGCGGATCGTCGGCTGGCGGGTGTCGGGCTCGGCGCAGACGCAGTTCGTGCTGGACGCACTGGAGCAGGCGGTGTGGAGCCGCCGACCGGGCGAGAACCTGGTGCACCACAGCGATCGCGGCAGCCAGTACCTGTCGATCCGCTACACCGACCGCCTGCTGGACGCCGGCATCGAGCCCTCGGTGGGCAGCGTGGGCGATTCCTACGACAACGCGCTGGCCGAGACGGTGATCGGCCTGTTCAAGACCGAGGTGATCCACCGGCAGACCTGGCGGGGCCGCGAGGACGTCGAATGGGCGGTCGCCGATTGGGTGCAGTGGTACAACACGAAGCGACTGCTGGGGCCGATCGGCTACATTCCCCCGGCGGAAGCAGAGGCGGCGTTCTACGCCGGAACCAGCGGTTACGCCAAAGCGGCGTGACTCAATGAAAACAGCCTCCGGAAAAGCCGGGGCGGTTCAGTTTGCAGTCGAAGAATGTCCGGTTAAACTTGCAAAAATAGACTACCGGAGCAAAAAGGCACGGAATACCAGACATGCCAGGGGCCATCTTCAACACAAAGCCATGGGCGAAGCGCTCCGAGCGGAGCGTGCAGCCCTGGGAATGACCCAGGCAAAGCTGGCCGCCGCCGCCGGCGTGCCGCGCCAGCGAATCTCAGAGATCGAGCGCGGCGAGAACGTGACCGCCTTGCTGCTGCTTCGCGTCTTGGCCGCCATGGGCAAGGGCCTCCGAATCGTTGATGTGCGCCCAACGGCTGGCGACCTCCGATCCCTGTTCGAGGAGGATCAAGATGCGCCGTAGCCTGGAGCTCGTGACGCCGGAGGGCCGGCGCGCGTCAAGGTGGTTGTCGCGTCACATCCATGTGATTTGCGCTTGACGTCTGATCCGCGTGTCGATGTGCGCCGCGTAAACGAGGCGGCATTGATGTGGCCTGACCGGGCCGTCCCCGCAACTTTTGAGGCTCGCTAATCAGGCCCCCCGATGCCCACGGTCCTCAACGTCCTGTTCTCTGAGAAAAGTGCCGCGAAGGCCATGGGTGCCCGCTGGGACGGCGCCTCACGTGCATGATTCATCCCTGATAGCATCGATCCGGCACCGCGTTCACTGGATCCATCCGGACAAGCATCGGGCGAGAAAGGTTCAAAAAAGCATATTCACTTGGATCACGACGAGGCCGGTCTTCCGACCCCCTCTTTGTATATATATGCCAGGTATGTCCCGTACTCAAAATTCTGTGCCAAACAGCATTAGGCATCTGGCGGTTTTACTGGGCTCAGGTGGACGTGAAGGGCCACGCAGGATCCAAGAATAAAATCAAGTAATTCAACAATTTACGTCATTCAGGCGCCCGCATGGACGACTGGCGCATGCGTACGCTTAAGGCTTCCGAAGCTGCAATAGTCATTACTGCGGTCAGCGCCCATCGATTTTCCACTTCATTCGAGGATCGAATATGTTTTGGATAACGCTTCCTATGCCGGTGTCGCTCGAGCCGTTTCAATTTGTTGATGGCGTCCGGAGAGTCTCACGCCACAGGATGAATCATCCAATGTTGCTGCGCGGTAAGCAGGTATTAACTGCTGTCTCGGTGGCTTTTCTGCTTGCGCTACCTGCGCATGGCTCGGAGCGTGCTTCTGGAAAGCATGTCTCTTTTGATGAGGCATACAAACAACTTATTGGCTTATCGAAAACTGACCCTCGACCCTTGTTTGTCATCAGCAGTGCAGTTTACGCGGACGGCATTGCTGAACAGAGCGATGGAAAACAGACGGTCTTTCGTGAGCTATTCGGAACTGTGGCCACCCTGCTGGGCGATTACGACACGGCAGAGAGGGTCTATGGCTTACCCCGGGAGCCGACCAGCTTGTCGACGCGAGGCCCGCTAAAGCCGATTGAAGCGATCGAACACCTGATGCCCAAGATCAGTCGGGCTCGAGTTTTCTTCATGAATGAGTCGCATGGCATAGTAAGGACACGCGGCGCGCTTCTTCAATGGCTTCCGCGCCTCAAGGCTGCTGGCTTCACGCACCTCGCTCTGGAGGCATTCGACACGAGCGCGACAATGGCCGACGCATCCAACTGCAGCAGCGAGTTTCGTTCGGACCCCGTCATTGAGTCAAGAGGTTACCCAGTACTAAAAAGTGGATTCTACACTCGTGAGCCCGTATACGGCGCAATCCTGGAAACCGCCTTGGGTCTAGGTTTTCAGATCGTAGCTTATGACATCGATGGCGAAGATCGGATGCGTGGGGGTGCCGCCATCTTGGCATGCGTATTGGATCAGAACGACAGCAATCGTCTGGTGTTGTTGGGGGGCTTCGGCAATATCGCCGAAACAAGAGGCGCTAGACCTCGAGACAATTGGACTTTGGCCGACTGGCTCTTCGAGCTCAGCGCTGTAGATCCCCTCACGCTGTCCACCACGACCCTGCTTGGTGTTTCGCCGAAGCGAATCGATGGCGTAACGAAACCCGGCGTGCCCTATATGCTGATGGATTCGGCAGGAAATTTTGTTCGCTCATCATTGTATGACCATCTGGTTTTCATTGCTCCTTTTCCTGGCGGCCAGCAGCGATCCATTTGGAACGTTGTAAGCCCCGAGCGGGAGGTTTTCGAAATCAAACGCCCGGCAGGCTGGTCGCCGGGACTTGCTTTCTTCAGTGCAACCATCCCTGATCGAGAAGCGGGAGCCACGCCCTCGGACGCGTGCGTGGCAACAGGCGATGAGGGTTGCACCCTCTTTTTGAGCCCGGGCGCGTACCGCATCGACGCAGGACATGCTGACGGCTCGGCGTCGGTTTTTTACATCAGCGTCCCAAAGGTTGTCGCCGACTGAACCGCTCCGGCTATCCCGTAAGCTGTTTCATCGAGTCACGGCGTCCGTCCATGTTCCGACGCTACGTGAGGGTCGCCCGGCCCGGATCGACAGCCCATCGCAGCCCATGAGACAAATCGATGGCATGGTCGCGGCACCCCGCCAAGGAGGCAGCCTGTGACTGACGCCACGAACCCACCCTCGCTCCTGTCCGAACGGGATGCGCTGCTCGCCTACGCCACGATGCTCAACACCGGCGATCCGGCTGTGCTTGCGCCCTTGCTGGCACCGGACTTCACTTACACCTCCCAGAGCGTCCTGACCGACATGGTCGGCAAAGAGGCCTACCTCGCGTTCATGGCGACCAAGTTCGAGACCATGCGTAAGACCGGCGTCATGCCGATGGTGGATCTCGCCCATCGGCCCGGCTACGGGCACAGCCTTTGCGCCGTTCTCTGGCAGGGCACGCCACCGGTGCGCCAATGCCTTGCCTATGCCGATGTGACGGAGGGCCGCCTCAAGGCGATCCATCTGTGCGTGATCCCACTCCCGGAATCCGCAAGGCCGCTCGGGCTTTGGCCGGGCTTGCCTGTGGATCGACGCCCCCCGTCGTCCGCGAGTGGAGCCCCGGAATGAGCACGCCCCATCGAGGGCTGTCGCCAGTGCAGGCAGAAGCCTGCCGGGAGGTGCTGGATGGCCTGCTCCAGCGCTGGCGTGAGCGCTAAGCTGGCCGGAACCGCCGCGCACAAGGGCATCGTGGCCGATGGAGACGACACCATGCAGTGGATGATCTACGGTGCCAACGGCTACACCGGCCGGCTGATGGCCGAGGAGGCGGTAGCGCGCGGGCTGCGCCCGGTGTTGGCCGGCCGTCGTCGCGAGGCCCTGGAGCCGCTCGGCCGCGAGCTGGGCCTCGAAGTCCGGGTGTTCGATCTGGAGCCGGCGGCGCTCGATCTCGGCCTGCGGGGCATGGGCCTGGTGCTGCACTGCGCCGGGCCGTTCTCGGCGACCGCCGCGCCGATGCTCGAAGCCTGCCTGCGCGCCAGGGCGCATTACCTCGACATCACCGGCGAGATCGACGTGTTCGCGCATTGCCACCAGCAGGATGCGCGGGCCAGGCAGGCCGGCATCGTGGTGCTGCCGGGCACGGGCTTCGATGTGGTCCCCACCGATTGCCTTGCCGCCATGCTCAAGCGCGAACTGCCCGACGCCGTCGCGCTGGTGCTGGCCTTCGAGGCCGGTGGTGGACCCAGCCCGGGGACGGCCAAGACCAGCATCGAGGGCCTGGGTCAAGGCGGCCGGGTGCGGGTCGGTGGCCAACTTCGCCGCGTGCCGCTGGCTTGGAAACAACGCGCTTTCGATCGCGACGGTGAACCGCGCACGGCCATCACCATCCCCTGGGGCGATCTCTACACCGCCCACCTCAGCACCGGCATCCCCGACATCGAGGTCTACATGGCGGTGCCGCCGGCGCTGATCGGTCGCTTGCGCCGTCTGCGCATGATCCGTCCGCTGCTGGGCCTTGGCCCGGTGCAGCGCTGGATGAAAGCCCGCATCGAAAAATCCGTGCACGGCCCTTCCGAAGCCAAGCGCGACAGCACCGACACCCGGGTCTGGGGCGAGGTGCGCAACGCTGAAGGGCGTGAGATCAAACGCCAATTGCAGATGCCGAACGGCTACGCGCTCACCGTGACCGCTGCGCTCGGTATCGTCCGCCGCCTGCGGGACGCCCCCGCCGAGCCCGGTTTCCAAACACCGTCGATGCTGATGGGGCCTGAGTACGTGCTCGGCCTGCCCGGGGTCAGGCTGGTAGGCTGAAGGGCTGAAAGGAGCCGCCATGCCATCCAGCCCCCTGCCCACCCTGCTTGCCATCCTCGTCCTGCTCGTGGCGATGGCAGGGGTGCTGCTGGCGCTGTGGCGTTCGCGCCAGCGCGAGCGCCGCGATCGGCAACGCTTCGAGTTGGTGGTTCGGGCGATCAGTGACGGTGTCTACGACCTCGATGTGGTGGCCGACCGGCTGTGGCGGAGCGAAGCCCTGTGCCGGATGTTCGATCTGCCGGCCGAAGGTTCCGGAGCGGATGTTGGCGACTGGCTGGAGCGTATCCATCCCGAGGACCGTGCCCGGGTCCGCGAGGGCTTCCGTGCGGCGATGGCGAGCAGGACCACCGAATGGCAGGTGGCTTACCGCTACCGGCGGCCGGACGGCACGGTGGGGCATATGCGCGACCGCATGCTGATCGTCCGCGATGGCGGCGGTCGCCCCTTGCGGGCGATCGGCGGCGTCACCGAGGTCAGCGCCGAACAGACCATGCTGGAGAAACTCGGTCTGTTGGAGCGCGCCATCGAGGCCAACAGCTACGGCGTGGCCATCGTCGATGCGCTCGCCCCGGACATGCCCTGCGTCTACGCCAACCGCGCGCTGGCGCGGATGAGCGGCTACACTGTCGGCGAACTGCTGGGGCACAACCTGCGCCTGCTGCAGGGCAGCGAGCGCGAGCAGCCCGGCCTGCAATCGTTGCGCCGCGCCCTGCGTGAGGGCCGCGAGGGGTTCGCCCTGCTGCGCAACTGGCACAAGGACGGCATGGCCTACTGGGTCGAGCTGATGGTTTCGCCGGTGCGTGACACGCAGGACCGGATCACCCACTGGGTCGGTTCGCAGGCCGATGTGAGCGAGCGGGTCGCCACCGAACAGGCGCTGGCGCACCGCGCCACCCACGACGAACTCACCGACCTGCCCAACCGCCATCTGTTCCGCGACCGTCTGGCCCAGGCCCTGCGCGAGAGTCGACGCTTCGGGCTCGATCTGGTCGTGCTGTTCATGGACCTCGACAATTTCAAGCTGGTCAACGACTCGCTCGGCCATGCCGCCGGCGACGAACTGCTGCGCACCGTGGCCCGCCGCCTGCAGGGCTGCCTGCGGCAGACCGACACGGTGGCGCGCTTCGGTGGCGACGAGTTCGTGGTGCTGCTGATCGGTGATGCCGAATCCGATGTGCTGCGGGTGATCGATCGCATCGCCGAGGCCCTGCGCCGACCGATGGAACTGGCCGGTTCGATGCACTACGTCACCGCCAGCATCGGTTACGCCCGCTGCCCGCAGCACGGTGAGGAGGCCGGGGTGCTGCTGCAGCGCGCCGATATGGCCATGTACCAGGCCAAGGCGCGCGGCCGCAACCGTGCCGTGGCCTACGAGGCCAGTTTCGACCAGGGTGTGGTCGAACGCCTCACGCTCGCCAACCAGTTGCGCGAGGCGATCGCGCACGGCGAGTTCGAGCTGTACTACCAGCCGCTGTTCCGCTGGGATGGCCGGGTCCAGGGCATCGAGGCGCTGTTGCGCTGGAACCACCCGCAGCGCGGCCTGTTGGCGCCCGGCCACTTCATCGAATCGCTGGAGGAAAGCGGGCTGATGGCCGAACTGGGTCGCTGGGTGCTGCGCGATGCCGCGCGCCGTCCGGTCGATTTGCGTGCCGCCGGCTTCGACGAGGTGCGGGTCATCATCAATGTCTCGGCCACCCAGTTGCACCACGACCTGCTCGCCGACATCGAGGCCGCGGTCAAGGACTTCGAGCTGCCGAGCAGCGCGCTGGAGATCGAGGTGACCGAAAGCGTGCTGATGATCAACGTCGAATCGACCATCGAGCAGATGAAGCGTGTCGCCAGACTCGGCGTCGGTTTCGCGGTCGATGACTTCGGTACCGGCTATTCCTCGCTCTCCTACCTCAAACGGCTGCCGATCCAGCGGCTCAAGATCGACCGCAGTTTCGTCAGCGGACTCGGCACCGATCCGGATGACGAGGCCATCTGCGCCTCGGTCATCCTGCTCGCCTCCAGTCTCGGTCTGGATACCGTCGCCGAGGGTGTGGAAACCGAAGTGCAGCGCGACTGGCTGGCCGAGCACGGTTGCGGCGAGTTGCAGGGCTACCTGCTCGGCAGGCCGATGCCGTTCGACGCCTTGCTGGCACTTCTGAATTCGCAACGCAACTGAGCGCGATCGCCCACGGGGCGCCACCCCTGCGGCCTTACAATCGGCGACCTGCCGAACCGGACCCGCCATGCCACGCCTTGTCCTGATCGACGGCTCCTCGTACCTGTATCGCGCTTTCCACGCGCTGCCGCCGCTCACCGCGCCCGACGGCACACCGACCGGCGCGCTGTTCGGCGTACTCAACATGCTGCGCGCGACACTGAAGGAGGCCCCCGAGCATGCGGCCTTCGTGCTCGATGCCTCCGGCCCGACCTTCCGCGAGGATCTCGACCCGCTGTACAAGGCGAACCGTCCGCCGATGCCCGACGAGATGCGCGCGCAGATCGAACCGATGATCGCCATCGTCGAGGCGCTCGGCTTTCCGCTCTTGCGCGTGCCCGGTGTCGAGGCCGACGACGTGATCGGCACGCTGGCGGTGCAGGGCGCTGCGCAGGGTATCGAGGTCACCGTCTCGACCTCCGACAAGGACTTCGCCCAACTGGTGCGCCCCGGCATCACCCTGACCAACACCATGAGCGGCTCGAGGCTCGCCAACGACGCCGACGTGATGGCGAAGTTCGGTGTGCGTGCCGACCAGATCGTCGACTACCTCGCGTTGATGGGCGATGCCGTCGACAACGTGCCGGGTGTGGACAAGTGCGGGCCGAAGACGGCGGCGAAGTGGCTGGCCGAGCACGGCACGCTGGATGCCGTCATCGCCCATGCATCGACCATCGGCGGCAAGATCGGCGAGAACCTGCGCGCCGCCCTGCCGCGCCTGCCGCTCAATCGCGCGCTGGTGACGATCCGGACCGATGTGCCGCTCGATCGTGGCCCGGCCGAGCTCACCCTGCGCCCCCGCGATGTCGAGGCGCTGCGCGGCTTGTTCCAGCGCTACGGCTTCCATGCCGCCGCCCGCGAGCTGGATGGCGCGAACGGTGCGAGCGGCGGCTCGGTGGGCAGCGGTCCGGCCGCGCGCAGTGCTTCGCGCGGATTCGGCGGTTCCGGTGGCCAATCGCTACCCGCAGCACCGCTCGACCCGATGCTGTCGGCCAAGGGCGAGCGGGAGTGCGTACTCACCGAAGCCCAGCTCATGCATTGGACCGAAGCCCTGCGCGCCGCCCCGCTGATCGCCTTCGACACCGAAACGGATGGGCTCGATCCGCAGCAGGCCAAGCTGGTCGGCATCAGCCTTTGCGTCGACATCGGTCGTGCCTGCTACATCCCCATCGCGCACGCCTACGCCGGAGCGCCGGCGCAATTGCCTTGGGGCCTCGTGCGCGACGCGCTCAAGCCCCTGCTCGAAGACGCCGCCAAGCCGAAACTCGGCCAGCACGGCAAGTTCGACATCGAGGTGCTGGCCCGCCACGGCATCGATGTGCAGGGCTATGCCGAGGACACCCTGCTGATGAGCTTCGTGCTCGATGCCGGCCTCAACCGCCACGACATGGACGCGCTGGCCGAGCGGCATCTGGGCTACACGACGATCAAGTACGAGGAGGTCTGCGGCAAGGGTGCCAAGCAGCTCACCTTCGATCAGGTCGACCTCGAACGTGCCACCGCCTATGCCGCCGAGGACGCCGACATCACCCTGCGCCTGCACGCCGCGCTCGCACCGCGTCTGGCGGCCGAGCCCGCGCTGGCCTCGGTCTACCGCGACATCGAAATGCCGCTGGTGCCGGTGCTGGCGCGAATGGAAAGCACCGGCGTGCGCATCGATGTGGCCGAGCTGAAGCGCCAGAGCCAAGCGCATGCCAAGCGCCTGCACGCCATCGAGCAGGAGGCCTTCGCCCTCGCCGGGCGAAGCTTCAACCTCGATTCGCCCAAGCAGCTTCAGGCCCTGCTGTTCGATGAGCTCAAGCTGCCGGCGGTGGTGAAAACCCCCACCGGCCAGCCCAGCACCAACGAGGAAGCACTGGAGGCGATCGCCGACTTGCACGCACTCCCCAAGCTCATCCTCGAGCACCGCAGCCTCGCCAAGCTCAAGAGCACCTACACCGACAAGCTGCCGGAGAGCGTCAATCCGCATACCGGCCGCGTGCACACCCGCTACCACCAGGCCGGTGCCGCCACCGGGCGGCTGTCCTCGAGTGATCCGAACCTGCAGAACATCCCGATCCGCACCGCCGAGGGCCGGCGCATCCGCGCCGCCTTCGTGGCCCCCGAAGGGCGCGTCATCCTCGCCTGCGACTACTCGCAGATCGAGCTGCGCATCATGGCCCACCTCTCCGAAGACCCCGGCCTGCTGCGCGCCTTCGCCGAAGGTCTGGACGTGCACAAGGCGACCGCCGCCGAGGTGTTCGGCGTGCCGCTGGCCGAGGTGGGCAGCGAGCAGCGCCGTGCGGCCAAGGCCATCAACTTCGGGCTGATCTATGGCATGAGTGCGTTCGGCCTCGCCCGCCAGCTCGGCATCGAGCGCGGCCAGGCGCAGGACTACATCGGCCTGTACTTCGCCCGCTACCCCGGCGTGCGCGCCTACATGGAGCGCACCCGCGAGCAGGCGAAGGATAAGGGCTACGTCGAGACCGTGTTCGGTCGCCGCCTGCATCTGGCCGAGATCCGCTCGCGTAACCCGGCGCAGCGTGCCGGTGCCGAGCGCGCCGCCATCAATGCGCCGATGCAGGGCAGCGCCGCCGACATCATCAAGCGCGCGATGGTGGCGGTGGACGCCTGGACCCGGCTGCGCGCCGACCGCATCGCCATGCTGATGCAGGTGCACGACGAACTCGTCTTCGAGGTCGATGCCGGCTTCGTCGACGAGGCCCGGGCCGCGATCGGCACCCTTATGCAGGCCGCCGCCACGCTGCGCGTGCCGCTGTTGGTCGATGCCGGCGTGGGGGCCAGCTGGGACGAGGCGCACTGAGGCCGCCGTCACGGTTCCTTGCTCTGGCGGTGAATCCCCCCTGAACCCCGTGGCGAAACGCGGCCGGGTTCATGAACTTCTCAGTGCGCGAATGCTCAGATGACATGCAACGGATGCAATGTCCGTTGTCGTGGCTCGATCCTCCCCTGGTCGATCCACACGAGGCGGCTGACCTCCCCTGAGGCCGCCTCACCCCGCCCCGCGAGCTTCCCCTGGCTCGCGGGGTTTTTCTTTTGGGTATTCGTAATCTGCGGTTGGGGCATCGTGTTGCGGAGTCTGTCGCCTTACAATACTGTAAGGACGTAAACGTACGGGAGTCTACGTGAGCACCGCGACCCTCACCTCCAAAGGTCAGATCACCATCCCCGCACCGGTGCGGGCCAGCTTGGGCGTTGACACCGGCGACCGGATCGAGTTCGTGCAGATCGCGCCCGGCCGGTTCGAGGTGATCGCGGCGACACTGCCGATCACCGGCCTCAAGGGCATCCTCCAGAAGCCGCCCATGCCGGTATCGATCGATGCCATGAACGCGGCGATCGCTGACGCCGGCGCTGAGGCGGCTCGATGATCGGGTTGGACACCAATGTGCTGGTGCGCTACTTCGCGCAGGACGACGCCAAGCAGTCGGCCAAGGCCACGGCCCTGATCGAGAGCCTGACGGATGCCCAGCCGGGCTACCTCTCACACGTGGTGCTGATTGAGCTCGTCTGGGTGTTGCAGCGCTGCTATGACGCTTCACGCGAAATGGTCGCGGAGACGCTGGAGCGGCTGCTGCGCACGCAGGGACTGGTGGTGCAGGAGGCGGAGCAGGTGTGGCAGGCGCTGCGCGTTTACCGTCAGGGCGGCGACTTTGCCGACTGCCTGATTGCCCGCGCGGCCATGGCCGCGGGCTGCGACGAGGTGGTCACCTTCGACAAGGGCGCGGGGAAGGCCGGGATGCGCCTGCTGTAAGGTCGCAAATGGCTGAAGACCTCACTCAACCCGGGTTCTACCCCAATGCGCTCAGTGCCTCGTGATCCGGTCGCAGCCAAGCCTTCTTGACCCGGTTGGCCGGCCCCCACCGACTGTGGCATAAGGCCGCATGACTTCTTTTGATCTGGCCGTTGTCGGCGGCGGCCCGACCGGCCTCGCCACCGTGCTGGCGGCGCAGGCCCTTGCCCCGTCCTGGCGCGTGCTCTGGTACCGCGGCCGCCAGCCCGGCTTCGTCCCCGCCTACGCCGGCCTGCATCCGGTGCACCGGCTCAACGTGCCGGTGGAGCGCATGGGCCTCGATGCCGCGCAGCCGGTCGATTTTCTCGACTGGCTGCAGGCCCGCCACCCCGAGCGTGGCGTGCGGCCCGGCGATTTCGTGCCGCGGACCTGGTTCGGCGATTACCTCGAAGCCCGGCAGGCCGGCCTGCGCGGCCCGCCGGCACTCGATGCCCGCCCGCAGGACCTGCAGGGCGTGGTCCCGAGCAAGGGCCAGTGGCGCTTGATCACCGCCGATGGCAACGAGGCCCACGCCCGGCGCGTGGCGCTCTGCCTCGGCCTGCCGGGTGGGCAGGCACCGGCGGCGGCACCCGCGCATTGGATCGCCGACCCCTGGGCCTGGTGGCGGGCCCTGCCCGAAGGCCCTTTGCCCTTGGCGGCAAGGGACGAAGTGCTGCTGGTCGGCAGCGGCCTCACCGCCGTCGACCTCGCCTTGGGCCTGCGGGCGCGGGGCTTTGCCGGGTCGATCCGGGCGGTGTCGCCACGCGGCCACTGGTCGCTGCCGCACGCCCCGACGCCCCCCCTGCCGGCCGCGGCACTGGCCGCTCTTGATGCCGAGCTGACCGGCGCCGGCCGTGCCCGTCGCCTTTTCCGCCTGCTGCGCGAGGCCGCCGCCCATCACCCGTGGCGGGCCGTGCTCGATGCCCTGCGGCCCGCCACCAACCGCTACTGGGCGGCGCTGCCCCTGGTTGAGCAGGCGCGCCTGCTGCGTCACGGCTTCGGCCCCTGGAACCGCCACCGCCACCGCATGGCCCCCGACGTGCGAGCCACGCTCGATGCCGACGCCGGCTTGCGCCTCGAGCGCGGCCGCATCCTTGTCGATGCCGAAGGGCGGCTCTGGCGCCGCCATGCCGGCCACGAGGAAGCCATCGATGCCGCCCTTGTGCTGGACTGCCGCGGCCCGGCGTTCCGCGCCGCCATGCAGGGCGAGGGCCTGCTGGCCCGGCTGGTGCGGGCGGGGGTGCTCGATGTGCATCCGCTGGGCACCGGCGTGTGCACGCCGGCCGATGCCTCGCTGGCCGTGCTGGGTGCGGCCCGTTTCGGCGAGGCCTTCGAGACCCTCGCCATCCCGGAACTGCGCCAGCAGGCGGTCGATACCGTGCGCCGCTGGCTCGAGCCCGAGGCCGCTGGTGATCGGCCGTCGGCTCCGAAATGACCCTTAGAAGCCTCCGGCCTGTCGCGGCGGGGGCAGCGCTGGGCTAGTCCCGGCGTGCTGGGGCGCGGAATAAAGCCATGCCCTCGCGCCTGCCGACGCGCGACCTGCGGACGCGACGGCTCAGGCTCCGCGTCCCGCTGCGCATTCGCCGCGGCTCGCCATCCATGGCTCGCTTCGCTGTCCTTAAAGGCCGCGTTGGCGCGGCGCTCGCAGACGTGCATCGGCCGCAGTACGCGATCCATCGAAAGACACGAAGCGAAGCCAAGATCGTGCTGTTCACTTCATGACCGCCACAGCCGCGAAGCACCCCGCAAGGCAGGCGGGGGGCGGCGGCGGCGGAATTCGAGGGCCAGCCCAGCGATCAGACGTCAGGCCCGCAGGGTGCGCCCGGGATGGGCGCACCGACCGAGGGCGCCAAGGATGCGCCCTTCGGTCGGCCCGTCGGGTTTCTTGCCGCACGGCTGCCGGCCCGAGTCCGCCGCCGGCCCCCGGCTTGCCGTGGCGAGGGTGCTACTCCCGACGCGACGGCTCAGGCTCCGCGCCCCACGGCGCGCGTGTCGGCTCCGAAATGAGCTTTAGCGGTGCTCCGCTGAGGCCTCGGCCAGCCACTCGCGCGGCACCAGGTACTCCGCGAGCTTCGCCTCGGCGCTGCCCGCTTCCGGCGCGTAGCCGTACTCGAAGCGCACCCGCGGTGGCAGGCTCATCAGGATGCTCTCGGTGCGGCCACCGCTTTGCAGGCCGAACAGGGTGCCGCGGTCCCAGACCAGATTGAACTCGACGTAGCGGCCACGCCGGTAGAGCTGGAACTCGCGCTCACGTTCGCCGTAGGGCGTGTGCTTGCGCCGCGCCACGATCGGCCGGTAGGCCTCGAGGTAGCCCTCGCCGACCGCGCGCAGGTAGTCGAAGCTGCGTTCGAAACCCTCGCTGTGCAGGTCGTCGAAAAACAGGCCACCGACGCCCCGGCACTCGTCGCGGTGCTTGAGGAAGAAGTAGCGGTCGCACCAGGCCTTGTGCTCGGCGTAGCGGCTTTCACCGAACGGAGCGCACAGATCGCGCGCCACGCCGTGCCAGTGCCGCACGTCTTCGTCGAAGGGGTAGAAGGGTGTGAGGTCGAAGCCACCGCCGAACCACCAGATCGGCTCGCGTCCTTCCGGCCGCGCTTCGAAGTAGCGCACGTTGGCGTGCGAGGTCGGCACGTAGGGGTTGTGCGGATGGATCACCAGCGAGACGCCCACGGCCCGCCACGGTGCGCCGGCGAGCTCGGGGCGGTGCACGGTGGCCGAGGCCGGCAAGGTGCGGCCGGAGACATCCGAAAAGCCGACGCCGGCCTGCTCGAACACCGCGCCGTCCTTCATCACCCGCGAGCGGCCGCCACCGCCTTCGGCGCGTGTCCAGCGGTCCTCGGCGAAGCGCGCATCGCCGTCCTCGGCCTCGAGGCCCTGGCAGATGCGGTCCTGCAGGCCGATCAGGTACTCGCGGACGGTGGTGAAGGACGGGCTCGGTTCGGTCATGGCGGGCGCAATGGCAGGATCGGGTCGCCAGTCTAGCGAGCGCCACGAACGCGGACGCGGTCCGCAGGATCGGGCCGAGGCCCGCGTCACCGCTATACTTCGCGGCCCTTCCGCACCGGCCCGCTTGCGTGCGCGTCACCGCTTCGCCCGACCGCCTTGCCCTGCTCGATGTCGATTTCATCGAAGCCGCGCCGCCCTGGCGCAGCGGCTGCCGCTGGCTGGGCGGTGTGCGCCGCGAGGCCTGGCTGCCGGCCACGACCGTGCACGAAAGCTTTGACGCGGGTCTGCACCGCCGCGACGCGGGAAGCCTGGCCGTGGTCGGTCTGCACCGGCCGTTGGCGGCCGATGCCGACCCAGCCGCCACCACCGAAGCCCTGTACCGCGCCCTGTTCGCCGCCGTGCGGCCGAGCGCCCAGCCTTACCTCATCCGCATCTGGAATTTCTTCGGAGCGATCAACGCCGGCCCGGGCGATGCGGAGCGCTACCGGCGCTTCTGCGTCGGTCGCGATGCCGCCGCCGATGCCATGTTCCGCGACCCGCCGCCGGCCGCCACGGCGATCGGCGCACCTGCGACCGATGCGCCGCTCAGCGTGGTCGCCCTGTGCAGTGCACGGCCGGGCATCGCACTGGAGAACCCCCGCCAGACCCCGGCCTGGCAGTACCCGCGCGAGCACGGCCCGGTGGCACCGGGTTTCAGCCGGGGCGCGCTGCTGCACGACGAGGAGGGCACACTGCTGCTGGCCTCGGGCACGGCCAGCATCGTCGGCCATGTCTCGCTGCATGCCGGCGACGTGATCGCCCAGCTCGACGAGAGCCTCGACAATCTGCAGGTGCTGCTGGAGGAAGGCTCGCGCCGCGGCGGCGAACATTTCCGCCCCGAGGGCCTGCAGGCGCTGCGCGTCTACCTGCGCGAACCGGTCGCGCGGGCGGTGGTCGAGACGCGCCTTGCCGGCCGTGGCTGGCCGGCTGATCGCATCGCCTTCCTGCAGGGCGACATCTGCCGGCGCGAACTCGACATCGAACTCGAAGGCGTGTTCGCCGCCGGGTGATCAGGCCACCGGTTTCAGGCCGCGGCGGCGGCGGATCTCGCGGCTCAGCACCACGAACAGGGTGATCACCGTCAGCGGCACCACGAACCACATCATCGCGTTGCTGAACACCGGCAAGGCGGCATGGCCGGTGGCGTCGAGGATCAGGAAGGCGGTGTAGGCCACGTAGTAGCCGAAGAACAAAGCACCTTCCCAGCGCTGGATGGTGTAGCCGACGAAGAAGATCGGCAGGCAGGCGATCGCCACCGCCATCATCACCGGGTAATCGAAACGGATCGCCGCATCCGACACCTCCAGGCCGCCGGGCGCCACCATCGCGGTCAGGCCGAGCACGGCCAAGATGTTGAAGATGTTGCTGCCCACCACATTGCCCACGGCGATGTCGCGCTGGCCGCGGAGGGCGGCGGTGATCGAGGTGGCCACCTCCGGCATCGAGGTGCCGGCGGCGACGATGGTCAGACCGATCACCAGTTCGGTCACGCCCATCGCGGTGGCGATCTCGACGGCGGCGCTGACCAGCCACTGCGAGCCGACCACCAGCAGGATCAGGCCGAACACGATCAGCGCGATGTTGACCGACCAGTGCGGGGCGCCCTCGATCACCTCGCCCTTCTCGCCGCTGGCGCGGCCGACGCGGATGGCCAAGGTGCAATAGCCGATCACGCCAGCGAACAGGATGGCACCCTCCCAGAACGCGATGCGGCCGTCCATCGACAGCACGAAGGCCAGCACCGAGACGCCGATCATGATCGGCACATCGAGCTTGACGAGCTGCTTGCTGACCAGAAGCGGCGTGATCAGCGCCGAGAGGCCGAGGATGAACAGCACATTGAAGATGTTGCTGCCGATGACGTTGCCGACCGCGATGTCGGCCTCGCCCTTCCAGGCCGAGGACACCGAAATCGCCATCTCCGGTGAGCTGGTGCCGAAGGCGACCACGGTGAGCCCGACCACCAGCGGCGAGATGCCGAAGCCCACGGCGACCCGCGAGGCACCCTTGACCAGAAAATCCGCCCCCCAGATCAGCAGAGCCAGGCCAGCGATAAGGGTCAGGGCGGTGAGCATGGGCACATCGGAAGCGGAAGGGGCGGCGATTGTAACCGCCGCCCGGCGTCAGCGTCTTGAACACGGGTTCAGGGCGGTGCCGCGCCCTCGGGACGGAGGGTCTCGTCCATCAGTTCGAGGATGCGCCGGTACTGGTCGTACCAGGCCTCGGGCTGGACGTAGCCGTGCCGTTCCAGCGGGTAGCTGGCCAGTTCCCAGCCGTGCTTGCGCAATTCGATGAGCCGTTGCGCCAGGCGCACCGCGTCCTGGTAGAACACGTTGTCGTCCATCATGCCGTGGGCGATCAGCAAGCGGCCCTGCAGGCCTTCGGCGTGTTCGATCGGCGAGCTGGCGATGTAGACCTCGGGGCCGAGCTCCGGGGTGTCGAGGATGTTGCTGGTGTAGGGGTGCTGGTAGTGCCGCCAGTCGGTGACCGGCCGCAGTGCGGCACCGGCCTGGTAGACGCCCGGCTGCTTGAACATCGCCATCAGGGCGATGAAACCGCCGTAGCTGCCGCCGTAGATGCCGATGCGGGCGCGGTCGGCCTGGTGGTTGGCGACCAGGTACTCGATGCCGTCCAGGTAGTCCTCCAGCTCCGGCCGGCCCATCTGCCGGTAGATGGCGGTGCGCCAGTCACGGCCGTAGCCCTCCGAGGCGCGGAAGTCGAGGTCGAGCACGAGGTAGCCGCGGTCGGCCAGCAGCTGGTGGAACATCTGCTCGCGAAAATACTGCGGCCAGCGCTGGTGCACGTTCTGCAGGTAGCCCGCGCCGTGCACGAACATCACCACCGGGTAGCTGCGTCCCGGCTGCATCGAGACCGGCGCGTGCAGCTTGCCCCAGATCGTGCCCGCGCCATGCCGCGAGGGCACCTGCACCAGCTGCGGGTCGCGCCAGGGGAAGGCCCGGAATTCGGCGCTGCGGGTGTCGGTGAGCTTGCGCAGCTCGCCACCGTCGATGCCGACCACGCCGGCCTGCGGTGGGGTGAAGCGGCGCGACCAGCGCAGGGCCAGCTGGCGGCCGTCGGGCGAGAGCGAGAAATCCTCGACCGCGTCGATGGCGGTCAGTTCGCGTACCTCGCCACCGGCCAGCGGCACCCGGCAGATCTCGTAATCGCCGGGCCAGGCGCGGTTGCAGAGGACGAAGAAGGCCGAGGCATCGGCGGCCAGCACCGGCAGCGAGGCTTCCCATCGGCCCGAACTCAGGGCGCGGGCACGGCGACCGTCCTCGACATAGAGGTGCGAGAAACCGCTTTCCTCCGACAGCCACCAGGCGCGGCCGTCGGGCAGCACACCGAAATCGTTGAAGTTCCAGTTGATCCAGGCCGGGTCGGTGAGCCGATGCACGGTCGCGAGTGCCGCCGATTCGCGGTCGATGCGGACGATCCAGCGGTCCTTGTTGTCGACGCTGCGCAGCATGGCGAGCGGCGTGCCGTCCGGGCCGAAGCGGACCTCCATCAGGCGCACCGGGCGCAGGCCCTCGAGGGCCGGTTGCTGGTGGCGGCGGCGCAGGTCGGCGAGCGGATCGTCGGTGATGCCGGGCAGGGCGGCCAGATCGATCGGCGTCACCCTGCCATCGGCCAGATCGATCAGCCGGAAGCTCTGGCCGCTGGGCGGATTGCGGCCGACGCGGGTGCGCACCTCCTCGCTGTCCTCGTAGCCGGATTCGGTGATGAATATCGGCATCTGGCCGCGGCGGCCGGCATCGAAGCCCTTCGGCTCCAGCGCCACCAGCAGGTGGCGGCCGTCGCTGGAAAGCTGGCTGGCGGCGAGCACCACGTCACTGCCGAGGTGGATCGGGGCGACGCTGCGGCTGGGGTCGGCGGCACGCTGGCGGGCCGCTTCGGCGGCCAGCGCGGCACGCTCCTCGCGTTGGCGGGCGAGGGTGACGATCAGCCGCAGTTCGGCATCGCGCAGCAGATCGGGCGCTGGCGGCGCCTGCGGGTCGTCCTCGGTCTTGAGCACGGCAATGGTGCGTTCGTGACCCTCGGCGAAGCGCCAGCCGCGCCATTCCGCACCGACCCGCCAGAGCAGACCGCCGCCGTCGGCGGCGAAGCGCAGGTCGGTTTCCTCGGCCGGGCCGTGGGTGAGTTGCTGGCGGCGACCGTCGGCGAGGTGCACCACGAAGACATCGCCGTGGCGCAGGTAGGCCATGCGCGTGCGGCGGGCATCGAACACCGGGTTGGCGGCATCGGCCTCGGCCAGGGCGGCGGCATCGAGGCGCTCGGCCGGGCCACCGGCCGCCGCTTGCCGCCAAACGTCCCGCACCGGCGAGCCGGCGCGCTTCAGGGTGTAGGCGACGTGGCGGGAGTCGGCGGTCCACCAGAGTTGTTCCACCGGCGGGCCGATCCAGTCGGGATGGGCCATGGCCTGGGCCAGGGTCAGCACGGGCGCGGTCGCCGGCGTGGTGGTCGGCGCGGTCGCCGGTGTCGGTGCGGCCAGGCCGCTGCCGGCCCATCCGAGGGTGGTGGCGAACAGGACGAGGCGAAGACGGGCTGGGCGCATGCGGAGGTCGGCGGAGCGTCGCGGGGGTGGCGGCAGCCTAGCAGGCCCGATCCGGGCCGGCACCGCCGCGCTGCGGGTGCTTCCGCTGGCCGGCCGCAGCCGCCACAATCCCGTGAATCCCCGTGCGCGACCCGGATGCAGGCCCACGCCACCCCTCCCTCCCGCCTGCTCGCCCTGCCACTGCTGGCCGGTGGGCTGGCCCTGGCCCTGCTGCCGGCGCTCTGGCCGGTCGGTGCGCTGGCGATCCTCGGCCCCTGGCTGGCCCAGCCGCTGCTGGCTTTAAGCTGCGCCCGGCTGTGGCCGGCCCCGGAGGCGCCGCTGCGTCGCCTCTGGTGGCGCGATGGCTTGGCGCTGGCCCTGCTCTGGGGCCTCGCCTTCGCCCTGTTCGGGCTGGCCCTGGCCTGGCCCTACACCAGTCTGCTGCAGACCGGCAGCCTGCCGGCCGCGCTCGGCCTGGGGGCGGTGCTCGGCTTCGCCTGGATCATCGCCTGGCGGCAGTGGACCCTGTTCGCTTTCGCCGCCCGGCAGGGCGGTGGCTTGCCGGCCCTGGCGGCGGCGCTGCCCGGCACCGGGGCGCTCGGCCGTGGCCTCGCCCTTGGCATGGCGGTGCTGATGGCGGTGGCGCTTGGCTGGCTGCTGGTGCTGCCGCCGCCCGGCCTCGCCAGCCCCTGGGCGCTGGCCCTGCCCTACGCCCTCGGTCTGCTCGGCGTCCACCTTGCCCTGCAGCGGCGCGGCCATGCCCCGCCTTGGCCGGTCGAGGTCGAGGAGCCGGATGAGGAGATCGGACCGGAGACCGCAGCCGAGCCGATCGACGCCGCCGATGACCTGTTCGCTGCGGTTCGCGCCGGACGGATCGACAGCGTACTCGCTGCACTCGCCGAGGGCGCCGACCCCGATGCCCGACCCGATCCCGCCGCTGCCGACCAGCGCACGCTGGCCATGCTGGCCGCCCTGTTGCCGGATCTGCGCCTGCTGCGGGCCCTGATCGCGCAAGGGGTCGATCTCAACCTCGAACATGCCGGTCTGACCCCCTTGCTGGCCGCCACCCGCGACTCCTGGCACGGCCGCATCGACGCCGTGACCATGCTGCTCGCCAACGGTGCCGATCCGCGCCAGCCCGACCGCGAGGGCAACACGCCGCTGCACCATGCCGCACGCAGCACCGATCCGGCAGTCGCCGCGCAATTGCTCGATGCCGGCGCCGAACTGGCGGCGTTGAATGCCGAAGGCCAGTCGCCGCTGGCGATGGCCCTGCTCTCGGGCAACGCGCGGATGGCGCGCTTTCTGCTGGAACGTGGGGCACGCCCGGAACAGCCGGGCGCCCTGCCGGCGCTGCTGGCCGCCGCCGCCGGCGAGGACGACGACCCCGCCGTGGTGCAACTGCTGCTGCGCCACAAGGCACGGGTCGATGCCCGCGATGCCCGCGGCCGCAGCGCCCTCTTGGAAGCGATCGCCGCCGGCCACGCGGCGATCGTCCGCGCCCTGCTCGAGGCCGGGGCCTCGCCCCTGCTCACCGATGCCGAGGGCCGCAATGCCCTGCTCGAAGCCGCCGCCTCGCCGAACCCGGCCGTGTTGCCGCTGCTGGCCGGCAAGCGCCTCGACCCGGCCAGCACCGACCTCGGCGGCCGCAACGCGCTGGCCCTGGCCTGTCTGGCCGGCGTCGAGCCGGAGCGCCTGCGCGCACTGCTCGCGCTCGGCGTCGACCCGCAGCAGCGCGATGCCGCCGGCCGCCGTCCGGTCGACCACGCCATCGGGGCCGGCCGCTGGCCGCTGGTGGCCGTGCTCGATCCCGACGGCCCGCTGCCGGCCGGGGCGCTCGATGAGCCGCCCGCCAGCGATCCGCGGGTGGTTCGCGACCGCCTGCACGAGGCCTTGCGCGAGCGCGATTTCGCCGCCGCCGCCGGGCTGCTTGCCGCCGCCGAGGCGCCTTCGACGACGGCGCTCTCGATGCTGCTCTTGGAGTTCGCCGAGACGGCGACGCAGGACATCGCCGCTTGGCTGCTCGCCCACGGTGCCCGGCTCGATGCCCGTGTCAGCGGCATGGACAGCGTCGGCTTCCTGCTGCTCGATCGTGGCCCGGAGGCTCTGGGCGTGCTCGAACTCGCCCTCGACAGCGGGCAGGCCCCGCAGGGCGCCGGTGCACTGGCGCGTTGGCTGGCGGCCAGCGCCGCCCAGCCGCAACGTGCCGAGCCGCTGGCCCTGCGCCTGCTGGAGTGCGGTGTCGATCCCTTCGCCGCCGCGCCGGGCGGGGAGCCGACCGTGCTGCTGGCCGCCGCCGGCAACCAGTCGCGGCTGCTCGCGGCCCTGCTGGCGCGCGGCCTCGATCCCACCGTCCGCGATGCCCGCGGCAACACCCCGCTGCACCGGGCGGTGACCGGCGGCCACGAGGCCCTGGTCCGCCTGCTGATCCGCCACGGCGCCTCGGCCGAAGCCCGCGCCGCCGATGGCCAGACGCCGCACGGCCTGGCTCTGGCGCGCGGTCGCCGCGACCTCGCCGAATGGCTGGATTGGCGGCCCTGGCCGCTGCCGGCTCGTCCCTTGCGCGATGCCGACCTGCCGGCGGCGGCGGTGGCCGGCGACCTCGGCGCGCTCAGCCGTCTGCTCGGCCTCGGCCTGCCGATCGACGCCGTCGATGCCCAGGGCTGCACCGCCCTGCTGCGTGCCGCCGGCGGCGGCCACCGGGCCTTGGTCGATCACCTGCTCGACCGCGGCGCCGACCCTGCCCGCGCCGCCCGCACCGGAGCTACGCCGCTGTCGGCCGCCATCAGCATGCGGCATGCGGCGGTGGTCGAGCGGCTGCTGGCCGCCGGGGTCGACCCCAACCCGCCGATGCCGGGCGGGGTCACGCCGCTGATGCTGGCAGCCGCGCTGGGCCTGCCCGAGCTGGTGGCCCGCCTGCTGCAGGCCGGTGCCGACATCACCGCCCGCGACGGTCAGGGCCTGAGTGCGCTGCATTGCGCGGCCCTGTTCGCGTTTTCCGCCCGCGAGCGGGCCCGCGTGCTGGCCCTGCTCGACACCCTGCTGCTGGCCGATGCCCCCCTCGAGGGCGATCCGCCGCCGGCACCGACGCCTTTGCTGCTGCTGCTCGGTGCGCGCGCCGAAGCCGGCGCCGCCCACGACGAGGAGGTGGTGCTGGCCGCGCTCGATCGTCTGCTGGGCGAGGGCGTGCCGCTCAGCCGCGCCGATCACCGCGGCCTGACCGCCCTGCATCTTGCCGCCCTGCACGGCATGGGCCGCGTGGTCGAACGGCTGCTGGCCGAGGGTGCCGACCCGTTCGCCCGCGACCGCTACGGCCGCACGCCGGCCGAACTGGCCCTGCTGCGCGGCTTTGTCGACATCGCCGCGTGCTTCGGGCCGGCCCGCCGGGGCTGAGGATCAGCGCCGCATGAAATTGAAGAACTCGTCGTTCGACTTGGTGTTCTTCATCTTGTCGAGCAGGAACTCCATCGCGGCGAGCTCGTCCATCGGGTGCAGCAGCTTCCTGAGGATCCAGATCTTCTGCAGCATGTCCGGCTCGATCAGCAGCTCCTCGCGGCGAGTGCCCGAGCGGTTGATGTTGATGGCCGGGTAGACGCGCTTCTCGGCGATGCGGCGGTCGAGGTGCACTTCCGAGTTGCCGGTGCCTTTGAACTCCTCGTAGATCACCTCGTCCATCTTCGAGCCGGTTTCAACCAGCGCGGTGGCGATGATGGTGAGCGAGCCGCCTTCCTCCAGCTTGCGCGCCGCGCCGAAGAAGCGCTTCGGGCGGTGCAGGGCGTTGGCGTCGACGCCGCCGGTCAGCACCTTGCCCGAACTCGGCACCACGGTGTTGTAGGCGCGGGCGAGGCGGGTGATCGAATCGAGCAGGATCACCACGTCCTTCTTGTGCTCGACCAGGCGCTTGGCGCGTTCGATCACCATTTCGGCGACCTGCACATGGCGGGCGGCCGGCTCGTCGAAGGTCGAGGACACCACCTCGCCGCGCACGGTGCGCTGCATCTCGGTGACTTCTTCCGGGCGCTCATCGACCAGCAGCACGATCAGGTGCACATCCGGGTGGTTGGTGGTGATGGCGGTGGCGACCTGCTGCATCAGCATGGTCTTGCCGGCCTTGGGCGGGCTGACGATGAGCGCGCGCTGGCCCTTGCCGATCGGTGACATGAGATCCATCACGCGGCCGGTGATGTCCTCCGAGCTGCCGTTGCCGCGCTCGAGTTTGAAGCGTTCGCGCGGGAACAGCGGCGTCAGGTTCTCGAACAGCACCTTGCCCTTGCTGGCTTCCAGCGGCTCGCCGTTGATGGTGTCGAGCTGGTTGAGCGCGACGTAGCGCTCGCCGTCCTTCGGGTTGCGGACACGGCCGGCGATGTAGTCGCCGGTGCGCAGGTTGAAGCGGCGGATCTGGCTGGGCGAGATGTAGACATCGTCGGGGCCGGCGAGGTAGCTCGCCTCGGCGCCGCGCAAAAAGCCGTAGCCGTCCTGCAGGATCTCCAGCACGCCATCGGCGGCCACCCCGTTCGGGTGGCGCGAGAGCACCTTGAGCAGGGCGAAGATCACGTCCTGCTTGCGCATCCGGGCCACGCCCTCGTGCAGGTTCAGGCGCTCGGCGAGTTCGAGCAGCCGGAACGCCGGCATCCGCTTCATCTCGGTGAGCGAGGGCACCACGAAGCCTTCGGGGAAACTGAACGGTGCCCGGTAGGGTTCATTGCCGCCCTGGCCGCCCTGATGGCGAGACTCGCCGCCCGAATGCCGACTCTCACCGCCCTGCTGCCGGCTTTCGCCGCTGGCATGGCGGCTCTCGTTGCCCGGCTGTCGACTCTCGCCGACCGGACGCTGGATGTCGCCGTCCGCAGCGTCTGCGGCTTCGCCCTCTTCGGGCAGGCCGCCGGCACGGCGCTGTTCGCGCTGGCGTTCCCGGCGTTCTTTCATGCGCTGCTTGAAGCGTTCGCGCCGCGAAAGCCGCTGCTCACCACCCGATCCGGACCCGCCCTCGTGGGGCTGGCCGGTGGTGCCGCCCTCGCCTTCGTGGCTGTCGTCATCGTCGTCGCGGTCTTCGGCCATGGCATCGGCGATCACATCGCGCAGGGCCTCGTCACGCCGGGTCTCGGTGCTGGGCGCGTGAGCAGGCGGTGGTGCGGCGACGGGCGGGGCGTCGACCACGGCAGGGCTTGCGGCCTGCGTGTCGGGCGTCGTTTCAACGCTGATTTCGACGTTGGTTTCAGGGGCGGCTTCGACGGCGCGGGCGCGGCTGCGCCGCGGACGCTTTTCCGCCGTTTCGGCAGGCGCGGTTGCGCCGTCGATCTCGGGTTCGGACACGAAAACTCCTCGCGACTGCGAGCAGGGCACTCAGGACATGAGCGGGAAAATCGGAGGCGGGCAGGCGTCGCCAAGCGTCGCGGCCGCAAGAATCACGCCCAACCCTACACCCGCACGGCGTGGTGCGGCAAGCCGGCCGGGCTGCGGCCGCCGTCCCGCGTTCAGCGGGGCGGGGCCGGGCGGGGCTCAAAGGCCCTTGTCGATGAAGGCGTTGAGCTGCGACTTGCCGACCAGGCCGACCTGGGTGCCGGCCACCTTGCCGCCCTTGAACAGCATCAGCGTCGGGATGCCGCGCACCGCGTACTGGCGCGGGGTCTGCGGGTTCTGGTCGATGTTCACCTTGACCACCCGGACCTTGCCGGCATAGGCCTTGGCCACGTCGTCGAGCAGGGGCGCGATGGCCTTGCAGGGGCCGCACCATTCGGCCCAGAAGTCGACCAGCACCGGCAGATCGCTGTCGAGCACCGCGCTGGCGAAGTCGGCATCGCCGACGTGGGAGATCGTGTCACTCATGGGGAGTCCTGTCAGGAGCCGGGGCGGGCCCGGCGGGCACTGCTACACTTGGGCGTCCCGGGTTCCAAAAACAAGCCCGGGTGCCGCCCGATACGGTGGCCGGCAGTGTGCGACCGCGTGCGAAGCGGGCGCAAGCCCGAACCCCCGCGCCGGCGCCCCGCCGCCGCCTCCATCCCAGGGACCCCATGAGCGACAAACCGCTGACCGATATCACCTTGGCCAGCTTCGACCTGCATCCGGCCCTGATGGCCGGTCTCGAAGCCGCCGGATTCTCCCGTTGCACGCCGATCCAGGCCCTCACTTTCCCGGTTTCGCTGCAGGGCCGCGACGTCGCCGGCCAGGCCCAGACCGGCACCGGCAAGACCCTCGCCTTCCTGGTCACCATGGCCAACCGCCTGCTCACCCGGCCGGCGCTCGCCAACCGCAAGGACGCCGACCCGCGTGCCCTGATCCTCGCCCCCACCCGCGAGCTGGCCATCCAGATCCACAAGGACGCCCTCAAGTTCGGCAGCGCGCTCGGCCTGCGCTACGCACTGATCTACGGCGGCGTCGATTACGACAAGCAGCGCGAGCAGTTGCAGGCCGGCACCGACGTCATCATCGCCACGCCCGGCCGTCTGATCGACTACGTCCGCCAGCACGTCGTCAGCCTGCACGCCTGCGAGGTCTGCATCCTCGACGAGGCCGACCGCATGTTCGACCTCGGCTTCATCAAGGACCTGCGTTTCCTGCTGCGCCGCCTGCCGGCACGCACCGAGCGGCAGACCCTGCTGTTCTCGGCCACGCTCAGCCACCGTGTGCTGGAACTGGCCTACGAGCACATGAACGAGCCGGAAAAACTCGTCGTCGAGACCGAATCGATCACCGCCGCGCGGGTCCGCCAGGCGATCTACTTCCCGGCCAACGAAGAGAAGATCCCGCTGCTGCTCGGCCTGCTCTCGCGCAGCCCCGGCAACCGCACCATGGTCTTCGTCAACACCAAGGCGATGGTCGAGCGGGTGGCGCGGGCGCTCGAGAAAGGCGGCTACCGGGTCGGCGTGCTCTCCGGCGATGTGCCGCAGAAGAAGCGCCAGAGCCTGCTCGGCAAGTTCCAGCGCAGCGAGCTGGAGATCCTGGTCGCCACCGACGTGGCGGCCCGCGGCCTGCACATCGACGGCGTCAGCCACGTCTACAACTTCGACCTGCCCTTCGAGGCCGAAGATTACGTGCACCGCATCGGCCGCACCGCGCGCCTTGGTGCCGAGGGCGATGCCATCACCTTCGCCTGCGAGCTCTACGCCCAGCACCTGCCGGCGGTCGAGGCTTTCATCGAGCAGAAGATCCCGGTCGAGGCGGTCACTGCCGACCTGCTCACCGCCCTGCCGCGCCCCGAGCGTGCCGCCCTGCCGGAAGGCGCGGAGCCGCTGGAGCGGATCGGCGACATCTTCCGTGAGGCCCGCGCCGAGATGGCCGAAAAAGACGCCAAGCACGGTCGTGGCGGCCGCAGTGGCAGCGCCGGCGGTGGAAGCCGCAGCGCCGGCGAAGGCAGAGGTCCGCGTCGCGAAAGCCGCGACGATGGCCGCGGCGAACGCACTCCGCGCCCGCCCCGCGCCGAGGGCGAGCGCGGCCCGCGGCCGGAGCGTGCGCCGAAGCCGGAAGCCGAGGCCATCGTGGCCGCACCACAGCCCGCCGCCTTGAGTGCCGCCACCAGCGCCGCCGAAAGCCCGGCCGATGCCGAGCGCCGCCGCCGTCGCCGCCGCAAGCCGCGTGGCGAACGCGGCGAAGCCACGCCGGCCGGCGCCGCCCCGGCAGCCGCTGGCCCGGTCGGCGTCTCGAAGGAAAGCTTCCTCGCCCGCATGGCGGCCCGCGTCAAGGGCTGGTTCGGCGGCTGAGCATGGCCCTGTTGCGGCTCGACGGCGTCTGCAAGGCCTATCCGGGCGGGCAGCTCGCGCTGGCCGAGGTCAGCTTCACTGTCGCCGCCGGCGAGGTGGTCTTTCTGACTGGCCACTCGGGTGCCGGCAAGAGCACCCTGCTTCGCTTGCTGCAACTGGCCGAGCGGCCGGACCGCGGTGCTGTGCTGGTCGAGGAGCGCAACCTCGCTGCCGTGCGTGGCCGTGACGTGGCCCGTTACCGCCGACGCCTCGGCGTGGTCTTCCAGGACCACCGCCTGCTGCCGCACTGGAGCCTGCTGGACAACGTCGCGCTGCCCCTGCGCATTGCTGGGCTGGCCGAGGCCGAGGTGCAGGACCGCGTGCGCGCCGTGCTCGATCGGGTCGGGCTGGGCGAGCGCCTCGCCGCCCGTCCGCCGCAGCTGTCCACCGGCGAGCAGCAGCGCGCCGGCATCGCCCGCGCGGTGGTTGGCCGGCCGCTGCTGCTGATCGCCGACGAACCCACCGGCAACCTCGACCCGCAACTCGCCGCCGAGCTCATGGGCCTGTTCCTCGAATTGCCCGAACAGGGCAGCACGGTGCTGATCGCCAGCCACGACCTCACCCTGATCAAGCGCACAAGGCGGCGCACGCTGGTGCTGCAGCAGGGCCGGCTGGTCGACGACATCGCCGGCGAGGACCTCGCCGCATGAGCGCCGCGCGCCACCGCCCGGCCGCCGCCCGGCGCAGCCGCTTCGAGGGCCCGGGCGGGGCGGCCTGGGGCCGCGGCCATGCCCGCGCTTTCGCTTTCGCCTTCGCCCGTTGGCGGGCCACGCCGCTGGCCAGCGCCGCCACCACGGCGGTGCTGGCGCTGGCCTTGCTGCTTCCCCTGCTGCTTGGCCTCGCCTTGCACAATGCCGGCCGGCTCGCCGGCACGCTGGAGGCCTCGCGGGCGATCAGCCTCTTCCTCGCCATGGACCAGGATGCAGCGGCGGCAGCGGCCCTCGCCGAGCGCCTGCGGGCGCGGCCCGAGGTCGCCGCGGTCAGCCTGCGCAGCCCGGAGCAGGGCCTCGAGGAGTTCCGTCGCATGAGCGATCTTGCCGACAGCCTCGAGCTGCTCGACGGCAACCCCCTGCCCTGGGTGCTGGTGGTGACGCCGCACGCTGAGCCGGCGGCGCTGGCTGTCATGCTGGCGGCCGAGCCCGGGGTCGAGACGGTGCAGTACGACGCCGCCTGGCGCGCCCGCCTCGATGCCTGGCTGGCCTTCGCCAGCCGTGCTCTGGGGCTTTTGGCGGTTCTGCTTGCCGCCGGGGCGGTGCTGGTGGTGGGCAACACCGTGCGCCTCGACCTCGCCGCCCGCCACGACGAGATCGCCCTGCTGCAACTGCTCGGTGCCGACGACGCCGACATCCGCCGGCCGCTGCTCTGGCTCGGTCTGCTGCACGGTGCCGGCGCGGCCCTGCTGGCACTGGCCGGCGCTGGCCTGATCGGTCTGCTGCTGGCCGGGCCGCTGGCGGCGCTGGCCGCGAGCTACGGCGGCGGCTTTGCCCTGCACGGCCCCGGCCTGCCCGGCCTGTCCGCCACGCTTCTCGCCGGTGCGCTGCTCGGCTGGCTTGGCGCGCGGGTGGCGACCGGCCATGATCTGCGTTCCCTTCGTCCGGCCGATCGATGAGCACCCCCGCCTTCCGCGCCTTCGACAGCAGCTCACCGCGCATCCTCGTGGTCGACGGCTCGAAGGTGGTGCGCAAGATGATCGAAGGCGTGCTGCGCCAGCAGCTGCCGCAGGCCGAGCTGATGCTCTGCGAGAGCGGCGCCGAAGCCCAGCAGGCCCTGCAGCAGGGCGCCATCCACCTGGTCAGCACCGCCTTGCGCCTGCCCGACATGGACGGGCTGGAACTGGCGCGCTACCTCAGAGAGCACACGCCGCAGGCCTACATCCCGATCATCGTCGTCTCCGGCGATGTGCAGGACCGGCTGGAGACGCGCTCGATCACCGACGATGTCACCGATTACTTCGACAAGTCGCTGGGCTTCACCGCCCTGGCCGCCTTCATCAAGGGCTATGTGGCGCCCGAGGGCACGCCCGGCGGCGAGGTGCTCTACGTCGAGGACAGCAAGGTGGTGGCGATGGCGACCCGCCGCATGCTCGAGAAGCACGGCTTCCGGGTGGTGCATTGCAGCGGTGTCGAGGACGCCATCGCCTGGCTCGAGTCGGCGCTGGTGCAGGGCCGCGTGCCCGGCGCCGACGTGGTGCTGACCGACGTTTATCTGAAAGGCGAACTCACCGGCAAGGAACTGGTCAAGGCCATCCGCGAGGACTTCGGCTACCCGAAGGGCCAGTTGCCGGTGCTGGTGATGACCGGCGATGCCAACCCGGCCAACCAGACCGCGCTGCTGCGCGCCGGGGCCAACGACCTCGTGCTCAAGCCCATCGAAGAGCGCTTGCTCATCACCAAGCTGCTGTTCCAGTTGCGCGTGGGGCGGATGCTGCGCGAGCGGCATGGGCAGGCCTGAGGCGAGCCTTGGCGGCACAGTCACCGGCGCTGCGCCGGACCGGGTAGCGGGCCGGCTTGCGCCCTCCTGGCAGGCCCGCGTGGGTGATCGGCTGAAGAGCGAGGCGATGCAGGCCCTGGCCGCCTTCCTGCGCGCCGAGAAAGCCGCCGGCAAGACCCTCCACCCACCGGGCCGTCTGATGTTCGCCGCCTTCGACGCCGTGCCCTTCGAAGCGGTCAAGGTCCTCATCCTCGGCCAGGACCCTTACCACGGTCCCGGCCAGGCCCACGGTCTGAGCTTCTCGGTGCCGCCGGGCGTGGCCATACCGCCCTCGCTGCTCAACATCTTCAAAGAGATCGAGCGCGACCTCGGCCTGCCCCTGCCGCGCCACGGCTGCCTCACGCACTGGGCCGGGCAGGGCGTGCTGCTGCTGAACGCCGTGCTCAGCGTCGAGGAAGGTCGCGCCGGCAGCCACGCCGGTCGCGGCTGGGAGGGGTTCACCGATGCGGTGATCGAAACCCTTTCCCGCGAGCGCGAGGGCCTCGTCTTCCTGCTCTGGGGCAGTTACGCCCAGAAAAAAAGCGATCTCATCGACCGCCAGCGCCACTGCGTGCTGAAGGCCCCGCACCCCTCGCCGCTGTCGGCCCACCGCGGCTTTCTGGGCTGCGGGCATTTCGGCAAGGCCAACCGCTGGCTGCAGGGCCGCGGCCTCGCTCCGATCGACTGGTCGCTGCCACCGGCAGGCTGAACGGCCCCGACGTGGCCCGGCCGGAACGCGCCTGCCCTCGCGCCTGCCGACGCGCCCACCCTCGCGCCTGCCGACGCGCGACCTGCGGACGCGACGGCTCAGGCTCCGCGTCCCGCTGCGCATTCGCCGCCGCTCGCCCTCCATGGCTCGCTTCGCTGTCCACGAGGCCGCGCTGGCGCGGCGCTCGCTGACGGGCGTCGGCCGAAAGATGCGAAGCGAAGATAGGCTTCGGAAGACGGGCTTCGTGCTGCTCACGCCATCACCGACACAGCCGCGAAGCACCCCGCCAGGCAGGCTGGGGGCCGGCGGCGGATTTCGAGGGCCAGCCCAGTGATCAGACGCCAGGCCCGCAGGGTGCGCCCTGGACGGGCGCACCGACCGAGGGCGCAGGGAGGCGCCCTTCGGTCGGCCCGTCGGGTTTCTTGCCGCACAGCAGATCGGCCCGAGTCCGCCGTAGGCCCCGGCCTGTCGTGGCGGGGGGTGCTGCTCCGGGCGCGTCCCGGCCTGCTGGAGCGCGGAATAAGGCCACGCCCTCGCACCTGCCCTCGCGCCTGCTCTAGCGCCTGCCCTCGCGCCTGCCGACGCGCGACCTGCGGACGCGACGGCTCAGGCTCCGCGTCCCGCAGCGCACTCGCCGACGCTCGCCCTCCATGGCTCGCTTCGCTGTCCACGAGGCCGCGCTGGCGCGGCGCTCGATGACGGGCATCGGCCGCAAGCGAAGCACCCCGCAAGGCAGGCTCCAGGCCTGCCGAAACGGGGGTGGGGCTCCGGGTGCGTCTCCGGCCTGTGGGGCGCGACGCCCCAGCACGCTTCGCGCCTGCCGACGCGCGACCTGCGGACGCGACGGCTCAGGCTCCGCGTCCCGCTGCGCATTCGCCGCCGCTCGCCCTCCTTTGACTCGCCTCGCTGTCCTTCAGGCCGCGCTGGCGCGGCGCACGCTGACGGCCCCATCAGGGGTGCCGGCTCCAAAATGGTCGATGAACGCGTTTAGCACTCGTCACATTCGAGTGCTAAAATGAGACCCTGTCGTCGGAGGATCGACCATGACCACCGCCCTGCTTACCAGTCCCGCTTCCATCCCCAGCGCCTTGGGTTCTTTCGAGGCCTACGTGGCAACGGTCCACCAGATTCCCGTGCTCAGCGTCGAGGACGAGCAGGCGCTGGCTCGCCGTCTGCGTGACGAGGGCGACCTCGAGGCCGCCAAGGCGCTGGTCGTCTCGCACCTGCGCTTCGTTGTCCATGTTGCCCGCGGCTACCAGGGCTACGGGCTGGGCATCGGCGATCTGGTGCAGGAGGGCAACATCGGCCTGATGAAGGCGGTCAAGCGCTTCGACCCCGACCAGGGCGTGCGCCTCGTCAGCTTCGCTGTGCACTGGATCCGCGCCGAGATCCACGAATTCATTCTCAAGAACTGGCGCATCGTCAAGGTCGCCACCACCAAGGCGCAGCGCAAGCTGTTCTTCAACCTGCGCCGCGCCAAGACCCGGCTGGGCTGGATGAACGACGCCGAGGTCAGCGCGGTGGCCAAGGACCTCAACGTGTCCAAGCGCGAGGTGCTGGAGATGGAATCGCGGCTTGCCGGCCGCGACATCGGCTTCGACGCCCCGGTCGGCGAGGACGAAGAGAACGCGCCGCCAGCGCCGATCGCCTACCTGGAACAGGCCGACGCCGACCCGGCCGCGCTGTTCGAGCGTGAGAACCACGAGGAGAAGCAGCTCGACGCGTTGGGTGAGGGCCTCGACCGCCTCGATGCCCGTTCGCGGGCTATCCTCGAACGCCGCTTCCTCGGCGAGGCCAAGGCCACGCTGCAGGAACTTGCCGCCGAATACGGGGTCTCCGCCGAACGCGTGCGGCAGATCGAGGCGCATGCCCTGAAAAAACTCCGCGGACTCCTGCTGGCCTGACCATGAACACCCCCTTTCCGCCGCCGCCCTCGACCCCTCCCCGCTCCGCCCGCCGGATCTGGCCCTGGGCACTGGGCTGTTTCACGCTCCTGCTGCTCGTCGGTGTGCTGCTGGTGGCCGGCATCTGGTTCGGCATCCGGGCGCTGGGCCAGATGAGCCAGCAGATGGTCGCCGCCGTGCCCGGCGTGCAGGAGCAATTCGGTGAGATCACCGACGTCGGCATCGACTGGGGGGCCATCAGCGCCGCCGCGGCCGCCGGGCGTCAGGTGATCGTCTTCGACCTCAGTGGTGCGGCCGGTCTTGGCGGGCTGGAGATCGAGATCGACCCCGGCTCCGGCGCCTTCCGCAGCGCGCAGCTGACGCTGCCCAACGGCGAGGTCCGTGAGCTCGACACCGCCATGCTGGCGCGTCTGCAGGCCCTGCAGGAAGGCCAGCTGCTGCCGCTGCTGCCGCTGATCCTGCCGGCACCGACCGGGCCGGCTCCGGCCGAACCCGCGCCGATCGAGCCCGCGCCGGCCGAGCCTGCACCAGCCGAACCCGCGCCGACCGAGCCTGCACCGACGAACTGAGCCGCAGCGCCGCTCAGAACAGATCGATCGGGTCGACGTCGAGCGACCAACGCACCCGCCGCGCCTCGGGCAGGCCGTACCAGGCCGGCACCGCCGCCGTCAGCGCCGCCTGCAAGGCCGATCGCGAGCCTGACCGCAAGAGCAGGTGCAGGCGGCTTCGACCGGCCCGGCGCGGCATCGGCGCCGGCATCGGTCCGGCAAGGCCCAGCCCCGGCGATCCGGCAAGGCCGCGCACCACCGCCTGCAGGAAAGCCTCGGCGGCGGCCGCCTCAACCGCTTCGGCGCGCAGCAGCGCCCAGTGCGCGTAGGGCGGCAGTTCGGCCGCCTCGCGTTCGGCCAGCAGCACCGCCGCCAGGGCCGGGTAGCCACCGTCCAGCAGCAGGGCCAGCCACGGGTGTTCCGGGTGGTGGGTCTGCAGGATCAGCGTGCCCGGCTGGCCGGCGCGGCCGGCACGGCCGGCCACCTGCACCAGCAATTGCCCGAGCCGCTCACCGGCGCGGAAATCGACCGAGAACAGGCCCTCGTCGAGCGAGACCACCGCCGCCAGGGTCAGCCCGGCGAGGTCGTGGCCCTTGGCCAGCATCTGCGTGCCAACCAGCACGCCGGGGGCCGAGCCCAGTTCGGCCAGACGTCGGGCGAGGCCGTCCTTGACCGCCGTGGTGTCGCGGTCGACGCGGATCACCGGATGACCGGGCAGGGCGGTGGCCAGTTCGGCCTCGAGGCGTTCGGTGCCCTGGCCCTGCGGTTGCAGGGCGAGGCTGCCGCAGTCCGGGCAGGCAGGCGGCACCGGAGCGCGGAAACCGCAATGGTGGCAAAGCAGCCGGCGACCGCCGGCGTGCACCGTGAGGTGGGCGTCGCAGCGTCGGCAGGGTGCGCTCCAGCCGCAGTCGTGGCAGAGCAGCACCGGGGCGTAGCCGCGGCGGTTGCGGAAGACCAGCGCCTGACCGCCGTGCTCGAGGGTTTCGCTCAGCGCCGCCAGCAACTCCGGACTCAGGCCGGCCTGCAGCCGGCGTTTGCGGACATCGAGCACCCGCACGGCCGGCGGCCGCGCCTCGGGATGCGCCCGACGCGGCAGGGCGAGGCGCTGCAGACGTCCCGTGAGCACCTGCCGCAGCGATTCCAGCGAGGGCGTGGCGCTGCCCAGCAGGACCGGCACGCCCAGCCGTCGGCCGCGCAGCAGGGCGAGATCGCGGGCGTGGTAGCGCACGCCGTCCTGCTGCTTGTAGCTGGCGTCGTGCTCCTCGTCGACGACGATCAGCCCGGCCTGCAGCAGGGGCGTGAACACCGCCGAGCGGGTGCCGACCAGCACCCGCCCGGCACCGCTGGCCATCGCCGCGAAGGCCCGGGCCCGTGCGCCATCGCTGCAGCCGGAATGGGCGGCATGCACCTCGACCGTCAATCCGGCCTGCAGCCGCGCCACGGTGGCGGCGATCAGACCGATCTCCGGCACCAGCACCAGAGCCTGATGGCCCCGGGCGAGGGCGTGGCGGATGGCGGCAAGGTAGACCTCGGTCTTGCCGGAGCCGGTCACGCCCTCCAGCAGGAAACCGGCGTAGTCCTCCACGGCGGTGATCGCGGCCACGGCGGCCTGCTGTTCGGGATTGAGCGGCAGGCCCTCGGCCTGCGGCCACGCGCGTGCCGGTCGCGCCGCCGGCAGCGGCTTGCCCTCGCGCAGCGGCGTGGGCAAGGCGGTCGCCCAGACCTCGCCGAAGGGCGCGTGGTAGTAGCGGGCGACGAACGCCAGCAGGCCCCAGGCCTCGGCGGTGAACAGAGGCTGGGCGTCGAGCCGGGCCTCCACCGGCTTGAGTGGGCCGTTGCCGGTGGCCGGGCCGCAACCGACCACCACACCCACCAGACGCGAGCGGCCGAACGGCACCCGCACCCGGCAACCCAGCCAGTCCGGCCCGGCCGGTTCGCCGGCCGGCGGCGCGTAGTCGAAGGCCTGCGGCAAGGGACGCGGCAGGGCCACCTGCAGGACGGGTGGGGGCATGCGGCCAGTGTAACGACCGGTGCGCCGAGCCGGTGGCCTGCGGCGGCGTCGAGGAAGTGCCGGCAAGCTCTTGATTCCCGGTGCCCCGCGGCCTTATCCACACCCGCTGTGGACAAGTCTGTGGACGGCAGTGGGACCGGGACTGCGCAGCGCCCGTCCGTGGCGGCTCGCGGCCAGCCTGATGATTTTTTCGTCAAACCGAAATAATCCAATAAAAACAACAGCTTGAGCGGTGATGAAGGGATGTCGGAGGCGTGTCGGTGCTCGTCGTCGGCCGATCGACCGAGGCCCGTCGGGGTGTGCACAACCGCGACCGGCCCCCGGCCCGCGCCACGGGCGGTGGAGCCTGCTTTGTGACGGCTGTCAACTCCTTCGCAGGGCCGGTGGCTCCGGCGCCGGCGAGCGCCGCAGGTGACGCCCCGCCGGGGCCTGCCTAGACTGCACACCGTGCCCACCACCCCGCCCCCCGCCTTGGCCGCTTTTTTGCGCGGCATCGAACCGCGTGCCGACGTGCTGCTGCGCGCCTTGGCCGGCCCCGGCCTCGACAGCGCCGCCCTGCTGACCCGGCTGCGTGCCGAGTTCGGCGAGCGCGCGGCCCGCCTGCCGCTCGCCGAATGGCCGTTGCGTTACTGGGGGCTGCTGCTGGCGGCTCCGGAACTGCAGGAACCGGGCAGCGGACTGCCGCGCCATCCGCTCTACGCTCTGGCCCCGACCCGCCGCCTCGCCCTGCTGCTGCGGCTGGTGGTCGGTCTGGAACCGGCCGGCGCGGCGCGGGTGTTGGGTCTTTCCGAAACTGCCCATCAGGCGCTTTTGACCGATGCCGAGCAGAAACTGGCCGAGGCCGGGGTCGGCCCGGCCGTGCTGCTGCGCTGGCAGGAGGGGTTCCAGCAGCAGGTGCGGGCCGCCAGCCCGTCCCGTCTGGAACGCGATCCTGCCATCACGCCGGCCGCCGCCCATCCACCCTTTGCCCTGAGTCCGCGGCAGGCCGTCGCCGAACCACCCGCCCCGGCCCAGCGCCAGGTCGCCGGGCCGGCTCGCCTGGCCGGCCTGCGTGCCCGCCTGCGTCGTCGGCCGGGGTCGCCGCAGCGCTGGCTGCTCGGGCTCCTGCTGCTCCTGCTGCTGGCGGCCTTGGCCGCGACCTTCCGCTGGCCGCCCGCGCCCTCGGCCCCAGCGCCCGCGGGTGCGGTGCAGGCCTTGGCCGCGCCTGCGCCGCCGCCCCAGGCTGGGCTCGAGGACCGGCTGCTGGTCGATCCCGACCTCGACCTGCTGCTGGCCGCCGAGGATGCCCCCTGGCGGCTGGGCGTGGGCCTGCTCAGCTGGTGGTCGGCCGAGCGCGGCGATGCCTTGCCGGCGCTGGCGCCGATGGCGCCGGCAGCGATCGCTCTGGACTGGTCGGCCCTGCCGGTGGCGGTACGGGCGCGGTTGAACGAAGTCGAGGCGGCCTGGCCGGCGCTGGCTCCGGACGAGCAGGCCGCGCTGCTTGCTCGGGTCGAGCGTTGGCAGGCGGCCTCTGTCGAGCAGCGTCGCGCATGGCTTGCGGCCTATGCCGAGTGGCTGGCGCGCCCGGCCCTGGAGCGCGCCACCCTGCGCGCCCGCCATGCCGAATGGCGGGCCCTGGAAGCCGGCGAGCAGCAGGCCCTGGACGCCCTGGCGGCGGCCTGGCGGGCTTTGCCCGAGCCCGAGCGGCAGGCCTTGGCCGAGGCCTTCGCCGCCCTGCCCCCGGCTGTCCGCGAGGACTGGGGGCTGGGGCCGCGACTGGGCCGCCAGCTGCCGGGCCTGCGGCCACTGCTGGCCTTCGTGCCGGCCGGCCAGCAGTTCGCCCTGATCGATGCGATCGACAAACTGGACGATGCCGAACGGGCCGCGCTGGCCGAGCGCATCGCCCGGATGGGCACGGCCGAGCGCGCCGCCCTGCGCGCCGCGGTGCTGGCTGCCGAGCCGGCCGCCCGTAGTGGCCTGCTGCGGGTGGCGACCGCGCGCCCAGAGTGAGCAGCCATCCCGCCGCCACCGGCCAGCCCGGGCGCTGGCGTCGCGAGCTGCGTGCCACCGCCCTGCTGTCGGCACCGCTGGTGGTGGGCCAACTCGCCTCGATGGGCATGAACGTGGTGGTCACCGTGCTGGCCGGCCGCGACGACACCGCCACCCTGGCCGCCATCGGCATCGGCGCGCCGGCTTGGTCGGTGGTCATCCTGCTCTGCATCGGCGTGCTGATGGCGGTGCCACCGACGGTGGCGCAGCTGGCCGGGGGCGGGCGCCGTGGCGAGATCGGCGCGGTGGCGCGGCAGGCCCTGTGGCTGGCTCTGGGTCTGGGCCTGGGCCTTTTGCTGCTGATCCGCGCCGCGCCGGCCGCGCTGGCTGGGTTCATCGATCCGGCCCTGATGCCGGGGGTGCGCGATTACCTGCTGGGCATCGGCTGGGGGGCTCCGGCCTTGGCCCTGTATTTCGCCCTGCGCTACGTCGCCGAAGGGGTGGCCTGGACGGTGCCGACCATGCTGGTCGGTGCGAGCGGCCTCGCCCTGCTGCCGTTTCTGGGCCAGGCCCTGATGCTGGGCAGCGGGCCACTGCCGGCGCTGGGGGCCGGCGGCCTCGGCTTGGCGGTGGCCCTGGCACTCTGGTGGCAGGTGCTGGCGATGGCCCTGACCCTGTGGCGCTCCAGGCGCTGCGCCGATCTGGGCCTGTTCGTCCGTTTCGATCCGCCGCAGCCCGTGGTGATCGGCCGCCTGTTGCGCCTCGGTGTGCCGATGGGCCTCGCCATCTTCATGGAGGGCAGCCTGTTCGTCGCCACCGCCCTGCTGATCGCCACGCTGGGGCCCTTGCCGATCGCCACCCACCAGGTCGCCATCCTGGCGGCCTCGGTGGCCTTCATGGTGCCGCTCGGGGTGGCCATGGGCACCACCGTGCGGGTCGGCCAGGCCGCGGGCGCCGGCGATGCCGAGGGGGTGCGCTGGGCGGCACGGGCCGGCTGGGGGCTGGGCCTTGCCACCCAGACCGGCTCCGCCCTGCTGCTGGCCTTGGGCGGAACGACGATCGCCGGCCTGATCAGCCGCGACCCGGCGGTGGTCGGATTGGCCGCTTCGCTGATGCTGCTGGCCGCCGTGTTCCAGTTCGCCGACGGCCTGCAGGCGATCTCCGGCGGGGCCCTGCGCGGCCTCAAGGACGTCCGTATGCCGGCTCTGATCACGGTGTTCAGCTACTGGGGCGTCGGCCTGCCCACCGGGGTGCTGCTGGGCGGGGTCGGCGGCGCCGGCGGGGTGCTGGTGTTCGGCCTGGGCTGGGGCCCGACCGGCTACTGGATCGGCCTGATCCTTGGCCTCTCGGTGGCCGCCGTGCTGCTGACCTGGCGCTTCGTGGCGCGCTCCTCACGTGACCTTCGGCCGGTGACCGCAAGCCGCGGAAACGGCTAAGGTCGCAAAGATCCCCCGAGGAACCTTTCCCGATGAACACCAGCGCTCCCCGTCCCGGCCCGGTCCGCCGCATCCTCGGCGGACTCTGGTACGGCCTCACCTTCACCCGCCAGCTGGTGTTCAACCTGCTGTTCCTCGCCCTCGTCCTGCTGCTGCTCGCCGCCCTGCTGCGTGGGCCGGCCCTTGCGCCGCTGCAGCCGCAGTCGGCGCTGGTGCTCGAACTCGACGGCCGACTGGTCGAGCAGTTCACCCGTTCGCCGATCGACCGCCTGCTGGCCCAGGCCAGCGGCGACGAGGCCGGCGCCGAGTTGCAGCTTCGTGACCTGCTGCGCGCGCTGGACGCGGCGGCGAAGGACCCGAAGATCGAGCGCGTGGTGCTGAAGACCGACGGCTTCTCGGCTTCGGGTTTCGCGGCCCTGCGCGAACTCGGCGCGGCGCTCGACGCGGTGCGCGCCGCCGACAAAGACGTGATCGCCTGGGGCGTGGGTTTCGACCAGGTCGGCTACTACCTGGCCGCTCGCGCCGACGAGGTCTTCATGGACCCCGAGGGCCTCGTGCTGATCGAGGGCATCGGCCGCTACCGGCCCTACTACCGCGAGTTGCTCGCCGACAAGCTCGGCATCGACGTGCACCTGTTCCGCGTCGGCGAATTCAAGAGCGCCGCCGAACCCTTCGTGCTCGACGGCAGTTCGCCGGAGGCACGCGAGGCCGACCTGCACTGGATGGGCGATCTCTGGCAGCGCTACCTCGCCGAGGTCTCGGCGGCGCGCGGTTTCGCCGAGGGCGAACTGGCTGCACTGATCGACGCCTTCCCGCAGCGCTTGCAGGCGGTGGAGGGCGATTTCGCCCGACTCGCCCTGGAATCGCGGTTGATCGATGCCACCAAGACCAGCGAACAACTCGAGACCCTGCTCGCTGAGCGCGGCGCCGCCGATGAGGAGCAGGGCTTCCGGCAGGTCAATCTGCAGCGCTTCCTCGCCCATGCCGGCGCCGCTCCGGCGCCCACCCAGGCGCAGCCGGGGATCGGCATCGTTGTCGCCCAGGGTGTCATCACCGACGGCAAGCAGCCGCCCGGCACGGTCGGCGGCGACAGCACCTCGGCCCTGCTGCGCCAGGCCCGTGAGGACGCCTCGATCGGCGCCGTGGTGCTGCGGGTCGATTCGCCGGGGGGCGGCGTCTACCCCTCCGAGCAGATCCGCCGCGAGGTGGTGAAGCTGCAGGAGGCCGGCAAACCGGTGGTGGTGTCGATGGGCAATGTCGCCGCCTCCGGCGGCTACTGGATCTCGATGAACGCCGACGCCATCCTCGCCGACCCTTCGACCATCACCGGCTCGATCGGCATCTTCGGCCTGTTCATGAGCGGTCCGCGGGCCCTGGAAAAGATCGGCGTGCGCACCGACGGCGTCGGCACCACGCCGCTGGCCGGGGCCTTCGACCCGACCCGGCCGCTGGTGCCCGAGGTGGGCACCCTGATCCAGGCCTTCGTCGACCACGGTTACCGGCAGTTCGTCGGCAAGATCGCCGAGGCCCGCGAAACCGAAGTTGCCGCCATCGATGCGGTTGCCCGCGGTCGGGTCTGGAGCGGGGCGCAGGCCAAGACGCACGGCCTGGTCGATGCCCTGGGCGGGCTGGGCGATGCGGTGGCGCGGGCGCGCGAGCTGGCTGAGCTCGATGCCGGAGCGGCGATCGCCTACGTCGAGGCGCCGCTCTCGCCCTTCCAGCAGATCTTGGCCGACATGAACCGCAGCGCCCACCTGCAGGGCCTGGCCCCGATGCTGGCACCGGCTTTCCTGCTGCTGGGCGAGACCCGCAGCCAGCAGGTGGTCGACGACCTCGCCTTCCTCAAGGACAGCCAGGGCCGGCCGTTCCGCGAGGTGGCGCACTGTTTCTGCGGGCTCTGATCCGGGTCGCCGGGTGATGGCTGCCGCACGCTGGCGCCTCGACGGCCGGGTCGCGCTGGTCACCGGCGCCAGCGCCGGCATCGGTCGGGCCACCGTGGCCGAGCTGCTGGGTCTGGGCGCCACCGTGCTGGCCTGCGCCCGCGACCCGGCCACCCTGGAAGCGGCCGCTATCGAATGGCGCGAGGACGCCGCGCTGCGAGCGGCGGCAGGCGGCGAAGGGCCGAGCGGCGAGGCCCATGTGCTGGCCTGCGACATCGCCGAGGCGGCCGGCCGCGAGGCGCTGTTCGACTGGATCGAGGGTCTGGGGCTGGGCCTGTCGATCCTCGTCAACAACGTCGGCACCAATCAACGCCGGCCGGCCATGGACTACGACGAGGCCGAGTGGCGGGCGATCTTCGAGACCAACCTGTTCAGCGCCTTCGAGCTGTGCCGCAACGCCTACCCGCTGCTGCGCCAGCAGGCCTGTTCGAGCATCGTCAACGTCGGTTCGGTCTCGGGCGCCACCCACGTGCGCACCGGCGCGCCCTACGGCATGAGCAAGGCGGGGCTGCACCAGCTCAGCCGCAACCTCGCCGTCGAGTGGGCGGCCGAGGGCATCCGGGTCAATGCCGTGCTGCCCTGGTACATCCGCACCCGCCGCACCTCGCCGGCTCTGGCCGACCCCGACTACCTGGAGGCGGTGCTGGAGCGCACGCCGATGGCGCGCATCGGCGAACCCGAGGAGGTGGCCGCCGCCATCGCCTTCCTCTGCCTGCCGGCGGCGGGCTACATCACCGGCCAGTGCCTGGCGGTGGATGGCGGCTTTTTGGCCCAGGGCTTCTGAGCCGCCGCGCCTTCACTGCAAGCGGCTCAGTGTCACCGTGCGGTTGGCGGCACCGTCGTTGAATTGCAGGGTGGCCTGGGTGGCCGAGGTGAAGCTCAGCGTCGCCGAACCGACCGGGCTGAAGCTGACCGCGGCCGGGTTGAAACTGTTGCCCCAGGCACCGGCCAGGGTGGGCCGTTCCAGTGCCAGGCTCGCGGTGTCGACGCCGCTCCAGCCCCCCTGCATGCGGTACCAGGCCGGCCGGCCGGCGCTGTCGTAGACGAAAAACAGCACGAAGATCTGGCCGGGGAAGGGGAAGACCTGGATGCCCCAGCCCGGTTCGGCCGGCACGAACCAGTTGCCGGTGTAGTCGCGGGTGGGCCCGGCCGTATCGGGGGCCAGCCAGACCCGCAGGTTGGGGAACACCTGATCGAGGCGCGAGTAGAAATCGCGGTTGCCGCCCACCACATCGGCCCCGCCGCTGTTGGCGCAACTGGCGTCGCCGCCGTAGAGGCCGCCGCGCAGCAGGTACTGGCCGCTCACCAGGGTGAACAGGCCGGAGCCGGAACTGCCGCCTTCGGTGGTGCCCTCGGCCCAGGTCACCCGTGCGTAACTGCCGGTGACCCCGCCGCCGACGTCGAGCGTGTTGAAGCCCGGGTGGCTGCCCCTGCTGAACTTCTTGTTGTCGCCGCTGGGGTGGTGGATGCCGATCACCGGCGTGCCGGCGCTGAGCGTGCCGGCATCCCAGCCGGCAAAGAACGACCCGGCCGGCGGCGTGCCGCGCAGGCGCAGCAGCAGAGCATCGCTGCTCTCGCTGCTCCAGAGCAGGTCGGCACCGCCACTCAATTGCCGGTTGGGGCCGGGGCTGAGCAGGCCGCAGGTCGGCGTCTCGTACTCCCAGAAGGTGAGCAGGGTGTTGGCGATGGCCGGGCTGTCGATGCAGTGGTGGGCCGAGAAGAAGTAGGGCACCTGGGTGGCGGGCACGGTGTCGTTGAGCAGGGTGCCGGTGCAGGTGAAGCTGCCGGTGGAGTCGCTGAAGACCATGCGGGCCACCGCGTTCTCGGCATTGACGAAGGCCTGGCCGAGGCTGGCGGCACGGCAGACCACGTCGATGTTGCAGGCCCCCGAACGGCCCAGGGCCTTGGTGAAGCCGCCCTGCAGGGGCGAGGCGATGAAGTGGCTGATCGCCACCACCCGCGGTGCTGCGGCCGTCTGGGCGCCGGGCAGCCAGATTTCGAGATCGGCGCGCTCGCCGGCCGTCACGGGTGTCCAGAAGCGGCCTTCGCCGTCGAGTTGCTGCCGGGCCGCGGCGACCGTCACCGCCTGCACCTCGGCATCCTGACCGCCGATCCGCAGCTCGGCGGCGTCGGGCAGCTCGCTCAGGTCGAGCGCCAAACGCAGGGCGACCGCGCCACGGGCCTCGACCGTCAAACGGCCGACCTGACCGCCGTCCAAGGGCTGCCAGTCGAGCGTGATCGGGGCGACACTCAGGGCCTCGTCGGCGACATTGCGGTGGATCGCGATCTGCAGGCGCTTGCCGCCCATCGCCCGGTTGTGCCGTTGCAGTGCCTCCAGCCGGGACGTGGCGAGCGCATCGAAGACCATCGTGCGCGCCGGCAGGCGCTCGAAGGCGGGCGCACGGAAATCGATGGCCGGCGACGCGGCCGGCGTGCGGGCCGGCTCGCCGAACACGCGCGGCGCGGCGGTGGACACCGAGGCCGAGGCCGCCAAGGCGAGCAGCACGGCCAGGCTCAGGGGACGCAGGGGCATGAGGATCTCCAAAAACAGGCCAAGCATCGGCCATTGACGAGGCCGATCCTACTCCAGGCTCCGCCGGCCGTGGTCAAGCCAGGGCTACAGCGCTCTTGCGGGCGGCTTTCTTGGCGACCGCCTTTGGGGCCGGGGCCTTCTTCACGGCCGCTTTCTTCACGGTCGCCTTCTTCGCGGCCGCGTTCGTGCCGCTGGTTTTCTTGGCCGGGGCCTTTTTCACGGCGGCTTTCTTGGTGGCCGCCTTTGGGGCCGGGGCCTTTTTCATGGCCGCTTTCTTCACGGTCGCGCTTGTGCCGCTGGTTTTCTTGGCCGGGGTCTTTTTCGCGGCGGCTTTCTTGGTGGCCTTTTTGGCAAAGCGGCCCTTGGCTGCCGGCGCGGCTTCGATGATGGCCTGGCATTCGGCGAGCGTCAGCGAGGCCGGGTCGCGGTCCTTCGGGATCTTGCCGTTCTTGTTGCCGTCGGTGATGTACGGGCCGTACTTGCCGTTGAGCACCTCGATGCCGGCCTCGTCCCATTTTTTGATGATGCGGTTGGCGATGGCCAGTTCCTTCGCGTCGATCAGTTCGACCGCACGCTCGAAGCTGATCGTGTAGGGGTCGTCCTCCTTGCCGAGCGAGGCGTAGGTGCCACCGCGCTTGGCGAAAGGCCCGAAGCGGCCGACCGCCACGGTGACGCTCTCGCCGTTCGACTCGCCCAGCGTGCGCGGCAGGTCGAAGAGCTTGATGGCTTCGTCGAGCGAAATGGTGTGCATGCTCTGGCCGCCGCGCAGCGAGGCGAACTTCGGCTTGTCCTCGTCCTCGGCGGTGCCGATCTGCGCGAAGGGCCCGTAGCGGCCGAGGCGCACCGACACCGGCTTGCCGCTCGCCGGGTCGAGGCCCAGCACGCGCGAGCCCGAGGCTTCGCTGCGCTCGACACTCTCGCCTTTCTCCTCGACGGTCTTGAAGAACGGCTTCCAGAACTTTTCGAGCAGGGGCACCCACTCGGCCTCGCCGCGCGAGACCTCGTCGAGCTCGTCCTCGAGCTTGGCGGTGAAGTCGTAGTCGACGTACTGGGTGAAGTGCGCCGAGAGGAATTTGGCCACCGCGCGCCCCACATCGGTGGGCCGGAAGCGCCGGGCGTCGAGGAAGACGTACTCGCGGTTGAGCAGGGTCTGGATGATGCTGGCGTAGGTCGAGGGCCGGCCGATGCCGTGCTCTTCCAGCGCCTTCACCAGCGAGGCTTCCGAGAAGCGCGGCGGTGGCTCGGTGAAGTGCTGCGTGGTGGTGACCGCGGTGAGCGGGATGCGGTCGCCGGGCTTCATGTCCGGCAGCTTGCGGCCCTCTTCGTCGTCGTCCTCGCCCTTGCTGTCCTTGCCTTCCTCGTAGACGGCAAGAAAGCCCGGATCGACCACGGTGGTGCCGCTGACGCGGAAGCCGTGCTGGCTGCCGGCGGCGAGATCGACCGACACCGTGTTGAGCGTGGCCGGCACCATCTGTGAGGCGACGGTGCGCTTCCAGACCAGTTCGTAGAGGCGGCGCTCGTCATCGGCAAGGAAGCGCGCCACCGAAGCCGGCGTGCGCAGCGCCGAGGTCGGCCGCACCGCCTCGTGGGCCTCCTGCGCGTTCTTCGATTTCGACGGGTAGAGGTTGGGCTTGTCGGGCAGGGCCTGGGTGCCGAAATCGCGGGCGATCACGTCGCGGATCTCGGCCACGGCGTCGGCCGACAGGCTCACGCCATCGGTTCGCATGTAGCTGATCAGACCCACCGTGCCCTCCTCACCGATCGCGACACCCTCGTAGAGCTTCTGGGCGACGCGCATGGTGCGGCTGGTCGAGAAGCCGAGCTTGCGCGCGGCCTCCTGCTGCAGGGTCGAGGTGATGAAGGGCGGCGCCGGACGGCGCTTGCGCTGCTTGCTCTCGACATCCGTCACCACGAGCAGGCCCTGCGCGTCGCGGGCGATACGGGCACGGGCGGCTTCGGCGGTTTGGCCGTCGGTGATCGTGAACTGCTCGACCTTGCCGCCGTCGAGCTTCGTCAGCTTGGCGCTGAAGGCCTGCTTGGGGTGTGCGGCTTCGGCGGCGATCGACCAGTACTCGCGTGCCTTGAAGGCTTCGATCGCCTCCTCGCGCTCGACGATCATCCGCAGTGCCGGCGATTGCACGCGCCCCGCCGAGAGCCCGCGTTGCACCTTGCGCCAGAGCAGGGGCGAGAGGTTGAAGCCGACCAGGTAATCGAGCGCGCGGCGGGCCTGCTGGGCATTGACCAGGGCATGGCTGACCTGGCGCGGATGCTCGACCGCCTCGCGGATCGCCTTGGGCGTGATCTCGGTGAACACCACCCGGTGCAGGGTCTTGTCCTTCAGCAGATTGCGCTCGCGCAGGATCTCGGCGATGTGCCAGCTGATCGCCTCGCCTTCGCGGTCCGGGTCGGTGGCGAGGTAGATGCTGGTGGCCTCCTTGGCGGCCTTGGTGATGGCGTCGACGTGCCTTTCGTTCTTCTCGATCAACTCGTAGCGCATGGCGAAGCCGCGCTCGGGATCGACCGCGCCCTCTTTGGGCACCAGATCGCGGACGTGGCCGTAGCTGGCCAGCACCTGGAAGTCTTTGCCCAGGTACTTGTTGATGGTTTTCGCCTTGGCGGGCGATTCGACGATGAGGAGCTTCTTGGCCATGTCCGGGCTTTCCGTGGCGCCACGCGCGGGACCGCGCGAAGGGGCGAAAGCCCGCCGAGGGGCGGGCTTTCTTTTTCATTAGGGGCACCGCCGTGGCGGTGGTGTCAAGTCGGGCCTCAGTGCGAGGGGGCCGGTGCTTCGCCGAACATGAGGTTCTCCATCCAGGCGTAAGCCGCCTCGGCGCCCGGCTGGTTGAACAGCACCATCAGCACCACCCACTTGAGATCGTCGAGGTCGAGTTCGTCCTGGTCGAGCGCCATGGCGCGGTCGAGCACCAGCTCGCGCTGCTCGGCGGCGAGCACCCCGCTCTGCTCCAAAAACATCAGGAAGCCCACGCCGTCGGCATCGAGCTTGGCGTACTCGGCCGTGGTGTAGAACCGCACCGGAGCGTTCGGCCGGACCGGCGCGATCGGGCCACTGCGTTGCTCGGCCAGCGCGTCCAGCCACTCGAAGGCCTTGTGGATCTCGGCCGGGCTGAACCCGGCATCGAGCAGGCCGGCCTGGAGCGAGTCGCGGTCGCGGACGAGGTCGGATTCGTCGTTGAAATAGTGTTCGAAGAGGAAGAGCAGGACGTCGAGGATCGATTCTTTCATCAGCCCGTTCGCCTGCGCCGGGCACCGGCGCGTGTGGGAAAGGCGGAGCCGCAGGGGTGGTAGACCCCGTGCTGCTGCGTGAGACGGCCCTCCAGCTCCATGGCGAGCAGGATGGGGGCGAGGGTCGGCCCCGTCAACCCGGTGCGCGCCAGCAGTTCATCGAAACTGGCACCGTCTTCACCGAGGGCGGCGAGCAGGGCGGCTTCACCGGCCGATGCCTCGGTGTTGCAGCCGGACGCCCGCCGGTCCGGAGGCGGGGTCGGCAGGCCCAGTTGGGCACGCAGGGCCGGGGCGACCGTGGCGGCCATCCCGGCCAGGGCCTCGACCACCTGCTCCGGGCTGTCGGCGAGCACCGCACCCTCGCGGATCAGGCGATGGCAGCCGCGGGCCTTGGGGTTCTCCGGCGCGCCGGGCAGGGCGAACACCTCGCGCCCGGCTTCAGCGGCCAGCCGTGCGGTGATCAGGGCCCCGGAGCGTTGCGCCGCCTCGACCACCACGGTGGCCAGCGTCAGGCCGGCGATGATCCGGTTGCGTTCCGGAAACTGCCAGGCCCGCACCGGCGTGCCGGGCGGGTACTCGCTCAGCACACAGCCCTCGCGGGCGATGCCGGCTTTGAGCGTGGCGTGGCCGCTCGGAAAGCACAGATCGGGCCCGGTGCCCATCACCGCAATGCTGCCGGGGGCGGCCAGGCAGGCGGCGTGGGCGGCGGCATCGATGCCGGCGGCAAGGCCGCTCGTGACCACGAACCCGGCGCTGGCGAAATGCGCGGCCCAGCGGGCGGCGCGCTCGCGACCGGCCGGGCTGGGGGCGCGGCTGCCGACGAGGGCGATCTGCGGCCACCACAGACGCTCGGCCTGGCCTTCGGCAAACAGCAGCGTGGGCGGCGCCGGACTGGACGCCAGAAGGCTGGGGTAGAGCGGGCTGGTCCAGCCGATGAACTGCCGCTGCGCGCCGCCATCGCGCCATTGCCGTGCCCGGCGGCTGGCGTCGATGGCGGCCTTGCCGTTGGCCAGCGCGCGGGCCTCGGCGGGGGCGCCGGCCTCGGCCCAGCTCGATGCAGGGGCCGCCAGAGCCGCCAAGGCCGGCGTGTGCGCCGCCTCGACGCTGCTGAGTGTGAGCAGGCGGCGTAACCAGCCGGCCGAGCCGGCGGCGTGGTGGAGGCGGAGCAGGGCATCGTCGTCGTCCATGCCACAAGCATCGGGGCGCCGAAGGCGCCCCGATGTCGGAAAACACTGCGAATGCCTGTGCTACTGCATCGCGTCCGGGTGCTTCAGATGATCGTTGACACCGACCGGGCGGATTGCTTCCATCACCAGCGCGTAGCTGACGCGCTCGAAGCTGCGGAACACCATCACCCGACCGGTGAATTCGTCCGGCAGCTGCACCTTGTCGGTGGCGGCGGCGATCGGGTTGCGCTGGGCGATGCTGTCGGGCGTCATGCTGCCGGGGCGCCAGGTCGAGAACACCATGCCGTTGCGCACGCCATCGCGGCTGCCGACCGAGAGCGCCACCACCGAGTTCGGACCGGCGGCCAGACTGGCATCGGCCACCGCCAGCACGCGGGCTTCGGCCGCCACGCCGGTCGGCGGCTGCGGCATGAAATGGGCATCCCAGGCCGGTATCGAGCCGGCCAGCACGCGGTCTCCGGCGCGGACATCGGCCGGGCCGGCCACCAGCAGCACCAGGCTGACTTCGCCCTGCACCTGGGTGACCCGACCCAGGGCCTGGCGGGTCAGTTCGATGCCCAGTCGCTCGCCACCACCACCCATCGATTGGCCCCAGACGCTCTGCCAGTCGCGGTAGGTGGTGTCGCCGCGGTGGTCGAGCGAATCCGGGATGATGTTGTTGCGGCGGTTCGCCACCGGCAGGCGGAACACGTAGGCCGGCCGGACGATGCGCACGACATCGCCGATCGCCACGCCCTCAAGGCCGCGCACGTAGGCGATCTGGCCCTCGGCGCCGCGCAGGCGGTCGCCTTCCAGGGCGACGACATGCGGCAGGCCCTCGATGTCCTCGACCACGCTGCTGTCGCGCAGGAAGGTCTCGATGTCGGCCAGCGGCACGGTCGGGATCGCGTCCTCGACACGCGGCGCGGGGCCGTTGCGGCTGGCCTGCACCACCGGTGCGGCGCGGCCGTCGCGGTAGGCCAGACTGATGACGTCGCCGGGGAACAGCCGGTGCGGGTTTTCGATCTGCGGGTTGGCCTGCCAGATTTCCGGCCACAGCCAGGGCCGGTCGAGGAACTGCGCGGCGATGCTCCACAAGGTGTCGCCCCGCTGCACCGTGTAGGTGGTCGGATGGCCTTCGCGGAGCCCGGTCGCGGCGGCGTAGGTCGCCAGCGTGAGCACTGCGGCGGCGGCGACTGCATGAAGCCGTTTAAACATGGCCGCTATCCCCCTGATTTTCCGCAAGGTTAACACTTGTGACTATAGCCCAGAAGCCCGACCGCCACGCAAGCACCGGGGCCCGATCCGCCGGCCGGCTACACTGTCGGGCCGGCGGGCCAAGGGCCCGCGTCCGATAGCCCACGACACACCATGGCCCTGCTGCCGATCCTCCGTTTCCCCGATCCCCGGCTGCGCACCGTCGCCAAGCCGGTCGAGCAGGTCGATGACGCCCTGCGCGCGCTGATCGATGACATGTTCGAGACCATGTACGCCGAGCCCGGCATCGGTCTGGCCGCCACCCAGGTCGATCGCCACCTTCGGCTGATCGTCATGGACGTCTCCGATGACAAGTCGAACAAGAAGGTGCTGATCAACCCCGAACTCGTCGCCAGCAGTGGCAGCCAGCTCTGCAAGGAGGGCTGCCTGTCGGTGCCCACCGTGTTCGTCGAGGTCAAGCGGGCCGAGACCGTGACCGTGCGCGCGCTCGATCGCGAGGGCCAACCCTACGAGTTCACCGCGAGCGGCTTGGAAGCCGTCTGCGTGCAGCACGAGATCGATCATCTCGACGGCCGGGTCTTTGTCGACTACATGACGCCGCTCAAGCGCGAGATGGCGATGAAGAAACTCGCCAAGCTCGCCCGCGCCGAGCAGGACTGATGGCCCTGCGTCTGGTTTTCGCCGGCACGCCCGAGTTTGCCCTGCCCGGCCTGGAGATCGCCGCGGCCGGCGGCGAGCTGGTGGCGGTCTACACCCAGCCCGACCGACCGGCTGGCCGCGGCCGGGGCTTGGCCGAATCGCCGGTCAAGCAACGCGCCAAGGCGCTCGGCATCGAGGTGGTCCAGCCGTTGACGCTGCGCGATGCCCAAGCCCAGGAAGCCTTGCGCAGCCTGCAACCCGATCTGCTGATCGTGGTGGCGTACGGCCTGATCCTGCCGCAGGCGGTGCTCGACATTCCGACGCACGGCTGCTGGAACCTGCACGCCTCGCAGCTGCCGCGCTGGCGGGGAGCGGCGCCGATCCAGCGCGCGATCGAGGCCGGCGACAGCATGACCGGCGTCGACCTGATGCGGATGGAAAAGGGCCTCGACACCGGCCCCGTGCTGCTGCGGCGCACGACGCCGATCTCGGATCAGGACACCGGCGGCAGCCTGCACGACCGGCTCGCCAAACTCGGTGCGGAACTGCTGGCCGAGGGCCTGACGCGGCTGCGCGCAGGCGATCCGCCACCGGCCACGCCGCAGCCGGCCGAGGGCGTGAGCTACGCCCACAAGTTGGACAAAGCCGAGGCCCGGCTCGATTGGACCCAGCCGGCTCTCGTGCTGGCGCGCAAGGTGCGGGCCTTCCACCCTTGGCCGGTGGCCGAATGCGAACTGGCCGGCGAGCGCCTGCGCGTGCACGCTGCGCAGCCGCTGTCCGAGGCCGAACTGCAGGAACGCGGCCTCGGACGACCCGCACCCGGCACGCTGATCGCCGGCCGTCACGAGGGCCTGATCGTGGCCTGCGGCGAGGGCGCGCTGCGGCTGCTCCGGGTGCAGCGCGAAGGCGGTCGGCCGCAGCCGGTGGCGGAGTTCCTGAATGCCCGGCCCGCCCTGAGGACGGCATGAGCGCAAGCCCAACGGCGACCCCAGCGGCGTCGGCGACCGGCGTGGCGCTGCGGGTCGAGGCCGCCCGGCTGCTGGTGGCCGTGCTCGATGAAGGCCGTTCCCTGAAGGCGGTGCTGGCCGAACGCTTGCCGGGCCTCGCCGATCCACGCGACCGCGGCCTGCTCGAAGCGATCGTGTTCGCCGCGCTGCGTCACGAACGGCGCTACGCCTTCGTGCTGGCGCACTGGTTGAGCAAACCCTTGCCGATGGCCTCGGCCAAGGATCGCAACGTCGCCCGCCTGCTCCTGGTCGGTCTGGCCCAGCTCGATGCGCTGGGCCTGCCGCCGCATGCGGCGGTGGCCGCCACGGTGGAAGCGGTCAAGCAACTCGGTCGCGAGGGCTTGGCTGGCTTGTTCAATGCCGTGCTGCGCAAGGCCACCCGCGAGGCCTGGCCGGCCCCGGCGGCGCTGGCGGTGAGCAGCAGCCATCCCGACTGGATGCTGCGCCGTTTCGCCATCGACTGGCCGGACCGTGTCGAAGTCCTGCTCGCCGCCAACAACAGCGAAGCGCCGCTGTGGTTGCGCGCCAATGCCCCGCGTTTCAGCCGCGCGGCCCTGGCTGAACGCTGGCGCGCCGCTGGCATTGCGAGCGAGCCGGGGCTCGCTGCCGACAGCCTGCGGCTTGTCGAACGCGCCAATCCGGCCACGTTGCCCGGTTTTGCCGAAGGCGCTTTCCACGTGCAGGACCTTGCCGCGCAGTTGGCCGTCGAGGCGCTGGATCCCCGGCCCGGCCTGCGCGTGCTCGACGCCTGCGCGGCACCGGGCGGCAAGACGCTCGGTCTGCTCGCGGCGGTCGGTGCGACCGGCGAGGTGCTGGCGCTGGATGTCGATGCCCGGCGACTGGAGCGCCTGCGCGGGCTGGTGGTGTCTTTGAAGCCCTCGGAAGCACGCTTCGAGGCCCGCTTGGCCGATGCCGGCCAGCCTGCAGGCTGGCACGACGGTCGCGGCTTCGATGCGATCCTGCTCGATGCCCCCTGTTCGGCCACCGGCATCATCCGCCGCCAACCCGATATCAAGGTGCATCGCCGCGAGGACGATGTCGCGGCACTGGCGGCCCTCCAGGCCGGTCTGCTCGATGCGCTGTTCCCGCTGCTGCGGCCCGGTGGGCGGCTGCTCTACGCCACCTGCTCGCTCTTGCGCACCGAGAACGATGCGCAGATCGCCGCCTTCCTCGGCCGCACACCGGCAGCCCGTGGCCTGCCGCTCGATGCCCGCTTCGGCTTCGATACCGGCCACGGCAGCCAGCGCTTTCCCGGCGAGGACGGCGGCGACGGCTTCTTCTATGCCCTGCTCGAACGTCGTGCCGAGGCCCCTCAGGTTTCGCCCGGCGCGGCCGGCAGTTCCAGCACGGCGCGCAAGCCGCCACCGGCGATGCGCTGAAAGTCGAGCAGGCCGCCGTAGCTGTCGACGATGTCGCGGCTGATCGCCACCCCGAGGCCGGTGCCCGGCAGGCTTTCATCGAAGCGCAGGCCGCGCTGGCCGAGCTGGGTGAGCTGCTCGTCGCTGAGGCCGGGGCCGTCGTCCTCGATGCGCAGGCGCAACGGGCCCTTGCCCGGATCGATCGACAGCCGCACCTGCGAGCGCGCCGCCCGGCAGGCGTTGTCGATGAGGTTGCCGAGCAGTTCCTGCAGATCGCTGGCCTCCAAGCCGACGGCGCGCTGTTCGGGCGCGTCCAGCCGCAGTTGCAAGGGCCGGCCGGTGTGCAGGCGGGCGAACATCGCCAGCAGCTGACGGGCTTCCGCCACCGCGTCGCAGCGGGCGTGGGCGCGCCGGGCATCGGCCGAGGCGGCGGCGAGGTGGCGATCGACCACCGCGCTGATCCGATCGAGCGCCTCGCGCAACTCGCCATCGTCCGGGTCGATGCGGGTGCGCAGCAGGGCCAGCGGGGTCTTGAGCGCATGGGCGAGATCGCCGGCGCGTTTGCGGCCGTTCTGGGCGAGGCGGCCGTTCTGGCGCAGCAGGCCGTTCAAGCCCTCGGCCAGCGTGGCCAGCTCGCTCAGTTTGCCGGCATGCACGCCCTCGCTCTCGCCACGCCGTACGGCGGCCACCTGCAGGCCCAACTGGCGCAGCGGGGCAAGACCGAGCCGGACCTGCACCAGCAGCCCGATGGCGGCCAACAGCACGAGGCCGGCCACGCCGCCCCAGAGCAGGCGGCCCAGACGGGCGATCTCGGCATCCAGCCCGGCCCGCGGCCCGGCCACCGAAAGGTCGAGCGGACCGTTGGCGCCGGGCAACAGCACGCGCCGGCTGACCACCCGCAAGGCTTCGCCACCGGGACCGATGGCGTCGTCACCGCGGGGCGTGGCGCGGGCCGGTGGTGGCTCGAGTACCGCGTCCCAGAGCGAACGCGAACGCAGCAGCGGTCGGCCGTCCTGCACCACCTGCCAGTACCAGCCGGAACGCACCTGGGCGAAGGCGGCCTCGTCCGGCGCCCGTTGCAGGCTGGGGCGGCCGTCGGCCTCGATGTCCAGGCCGGCGACCAGAGCGTCGAGCTTGGAGCCAAGCCGCTCGTCGTAGCCGCGTTCGACCGCATCGGCGAAGGCCCACTGCAGGCCGAAGGCACCGGCCACGGCCAGCAGCGTGAGCGGCAGCAGGGCCGACCAGAGCAGCCGTGCGCGCAGGCTGCCGGTCATGCCGCGCCGAGGCGGAAACCCAGCCCGCGCTCGGTGTGCAGCAGCCGGTGCGGGGCCAGCTTGCGGCGGATGCGGCCGATCTGCACGTCGATCACGTTGGAATCGAGGTCGAAATCACGATCGTAGATGTGTTCGGCGATCTCGCTGCGCGACACCGTGCGGCCGCTGCGATGGGCGAGGAAGGCGAGCAGCCGGTACTCGCCGGCGGTCAGCACGAGCGGCTGGCCGTCGAGGTGGAAGCGGCAGGCCACGGTGTCGAGTTCCAGCGGTCCGATGCGGATGGTCGGGGTGGCGTGGCCGCTGGCCCGGCGCATCAGGGCTTTCAGGCGCAGCACCACTTCGTCGATCTCGAAGGGTTTGGTGAGGTAATCGTCGGCCCCGGCGCCGAAGCCGGCCAGTTTGTCGCTCCAGCGGTTGCGTGCGGTCAGCACCAGCACCGGGAAGCGGCGCTCGGCATCGCGCCAGGCCTGCAGCACCGAGACCCCGTCGCGGCGCGGCAGGCCGAGATCGAGCACGGCGGCGTCGTAGCCCTCCTCGCGGCCCAGCCACAGCGCCTCGTCGCCATCGGCCACCGCATCGACCACCCAGCCGACGCCGCGCAAAGCGGCGGCGAGCTGGGCACGCAGCGGAGCATCATCTTCGACCAACAGCACGCGCATTCAGTCCTCCTCGATCCAGCGGCCATCGCGGGCGTCGAGTTCGACCTCGCGCACCCGGCCATCGGCCGAGATCAGTTCCAGTTCGTAGATCCAGCGTCCGCCCTCGCGTTCGAGTTCGGCATCGAGCAGGCGCTCGCCGGCGCGCAGGGGCACGAGGGCCAGCACGGCATCGAGCGGCAGCACCTCGCCGCGGACGACCGCCTCGCGGGCGCGCTCGTGGTCGTCGTCGGCTCGGGTCGGGCCGCTTGCAAAGGCGAGCCCGATCAACAGGGCAAGCGTGAGGAGGGCATCGGTACTGCGCATGTCGGCCATCCTCCGCATACCGACTAAACCCCCGATGAAAAACCACGCGCCAGCCGGGCGCGCAGTTCACGGTACTTCGCCACCGCGTAGCGGGCGTGCAGCGCATGGAAGCGCCAGGCCCCGGGGCCATCGAGCAGGCCCCGGCGCAGCAGCAGGTTCTTCAGCAGGTAGGCGAGCCCCGCCAGACTGGCCCGCCCCGGCGGCACCCGGCGCGTCCGTGCCAGCCGCTCGTCGGCCCAGAGCCGGGCGTAGCCCTGCAGCTTGGCCCAGTACTCGTCGGCGGAGCGTGCGGTGTCGTGCTCCATCCGGATGGCGGCGTCGATCACCCGCTGGCCGCGGGTATCGAGATGCTCGTGCACGGCCAGTGCCTCGTAACGGCAATGGGCACGGAAAAGCCTCTCGATGCGTTCGCGGGCGAAGCTGCCGTGGTGCATCACCGTACCGAGAAAGCGGGTACGCCGCCGCAACCGCACCATATCGGCGGCAGCGAGCCGGCCGGAGCCGAACAGGGCGCGCAAGGCCGCCTGGGCATCGGCCTCCAGCCATTCATCGGCATCGAGCAGCAGCACCCAGGGCTGCGTGGCAAATGCAATGGCGAGGTTCTTCTGGCGGGCGAAGCCCAGCCACGGCTGCTCGACGACGCGTGCGCCGAGCGCGGCAGCGATCTCGCGGGTGCCGTCGGTGGAGCCGGAATCGACCACGATCACTTCGGCACAGACCGTGCGCAGGCTGGTGACGCAGCGTTCGATGCGGTCGGCCTCGTTGAAGGTGACGACGATGCCGGAGAGGGGCAGGGCGGGATGCATCCGGCTATCGTAGGCGGCCCGGCCTGTCCGCCGCCATGCGTTTGCCGCTGCGTGCATGGCCCCGGGCAAGGCCCGCAGGACCTTTGCTCGTGCCGGCTGGGCCGAGGGCCACGCCATTTCCGAGCACAAGGTCCCGACCGGCGTATGATCCGCGCCGGAGCGACGGCGTGCGGGGAGCGCGTGAACATCCTGATCCTGGGTGCGGGCCAAGTGGGTTCATCGGTGGCGGCGGCACTGGCTTCCGAGAACAACGACATCACCGTCGTCGATACCGACCACCAACGGCTGCGCGATCTGGCCGAACGGCTCGACATCCGCACCGTGGTCGGTCATGCCTCGCGGCCCTCGGTGCTGGCCCAGGCCGGTGCCGAGGATGCCGAGCTGCTGGTCGCGGTCACCTCGTCCGACGAGGTCAACCTGCTCGCCTGCCAGATCGCCCATTCGCGGTTCCGCACGCCGACCCGGGTGGCCCGGCTGCGTGAATCGGAGTACCTGGAGTTGGGTGTCCTGAAGGACCCCCGCGATTCCCCGGTGAGCACCGCCATCAGCCCCGAGCAGCTCGTGGTGCGCCACGTCGAGCGGCTGATCGGCTACCCCGGCGCGTTGCAGGTGCTGGATTTCGCCCAGGGCCGGGCGCAGCTCGTGGCAGTGCGCGCCATCGAGGGTGGCGCGCTGGTCGGCCATGCCATCCGCGAGCTGCGCAGCCACCTGCCGGCCGGGGCCGATGCCCGGGTCGCGGCGATCTTCCGCCGTGGCCGGCCGGTCAAGCCGGAGGCGGCCACCGTCATCGAGATCGACGACGAGGTGTTCTTTCTCGCCGAGCGCCGCCACATCCCGGCGGTGATGGCCGAACTGCGCCGGGTCGAGAAGAAACCGACCCGCCGCGTGCTGATCGCCGGCGGCGGCAACATCGGCCGCAACCTTGCCAAGGCGCTGGAGGGCCGCTATTCGGTCAAGGTCATGGAGCGCAGCCGCGAGCGCGCCCGCAGCATCGCCGAGGACCTGCTCGATTCGATCGTGCTGGTCGGTGACTGCGCCGACGAGGAGCTGCTGCGCGAAGAGAACATCGACCAGACCGACATCTACTGCGCATTGACCAACGACGACGAGGCCAACATTCTCTCGGCGATGCTGGCCAAGCGGCTCGGCTGCCCGCGCGTGCTGGCCCTGATCAACCGTCCGAGCTATGCCGAACTGGTCGAGGGCAGCAGCATCGACATCGCGGTCAGCCCGCAGCAGGTCACGCTGGGGGCTTTGCTGGCGCACATCCGCGAAGGCGCGCCGGCGCAGGTCTATTCGCTGCGTCGCGGCGTGGCCGAGGCGGTCGAGGTGATCGCCCGGGGCGATCGCCGCAGTTCGCGGGTGATCGGCAAGGGCCTCGAGGAACTCGACCTGCCGCCCTCGGCGACCATCGGCGGCATCGTCCGTGGCGAGCAGTTGCTGATTGCCCACCACGATGTGGTGGTCGAGCCCGACGACCACGTCATCGTCTTCGTCATGGACAAGCGCGAGATGCCCAAGGTGACCGCGCAGTTCAAAGCCGGCGCGACCTGGCTCTGACATGCGGCTGCCCCTCAGTGAGCGCGCGCGCACCCTGCAGCGCATCTTCGGCGCCATCGTGGCGCTCTCCGGTCTGGTGGCTCTGCCTTCGGGCCTGCTCGCCTGGTGGTGGGGCGAGCCGACCGTGCTGGCCTTCGCCGAGAGCTTTCTCTTCCCCTTCGTCGCCGGCTTGCTGCTCTGGTACCCGGTGCGGCAGGCCCGCTACGAACTGCGTTTGCGCGACGGTTTTTTGGTGGTCTCGGCGGCCTGGATCATCGCCTGCCTGGTCACGGCCCTGCCGTTCGTCCTCGGCCCGCCGAACCTCAGTTTCACCGATGCGGTGTTCGAATCCACCTCGGGCCTGACCACCACCGGCGCCACCGTCATCGTCGGTCTCGAACACCTGCCGAGAAGCGTGCTGTTCTACCGCGCCTCGCTCAACTACCTGGGCGGCATGGGCATCGTCATCCTCGCGGTGGCGATCCTGCCGATGCTGCGCATCGGCGGCATGCAGCTGTTCCGCGCCGAGAGCACCGGGCCGCAGAAGGACAGCAAGCTCACCCCGCGCATCGCCGACACCGCCAAGGCCCTGTGGCTGGTCTACAGCGTGCTGGTGCTGCTCTGTGCCTTGGCCTACTGGGTGGGCGGCATGGGCCTGTTCGACGCCATCACCCACGCCATGTCGACCGTCGCCACCGGCGGTTTCGCCAATTACGACGCCAGCTTCGGCCACTGGGACAGCCCGCTGATCGACAGCATCGCCATCGTGTTCATGCTGCTGGGCGGCCTCAATTTCGGCCTGCACTGGTACGCCTGGCGGCGCGCCACGCTCGGCCATTACCGCGCCGACGCCGAGGCCCGACTGTTCCTCGGCCTGCTCGCCGTGGCGACCCTGGTGGTCACCGCCAGCGTCTGGCTGGGCGGCCGTTTCGAGGCCCCACTCGAAGCCCTGCGCCATTCGGCCTTCCAGGTCGTCTCCAACCTGACCACCACCGGCTTCGTCACCACCGGTTTCGTCGACTGGCCGGGCCTCGCCCCGCTGCTGCTCGTGATGCTGGCTTTTGTCGGCGGTTGCGCCGGTTCCACCTCGGGCGGCATGAAGGTGGCGCGGGTGCAGATGGTGGTGCGCCAGGGCTTCCGCGAACTCAAGCAGCTGGTGCATCCCAAGGGTCAGTTTCTGGTCAAGGTGGGCGGCAAGCGCGTCTCCGAGAGCGTGGTCATCGCCGTGGCCGGGTTCTGCGCGCTTTACCTGCTGTCCTTCGTGGCGATGACCCTGGTGCTGGTGGCTGATGGTGTCGACATCGTCACCGCCTTCTCCGCCGTGGCCGCCTCCATCAACAACCTGGGGCCCGGTCTCGGCGCGGTGGCCGCGCATTTCCGCGACCTCTCCGATTTTTCGACCTGGGTCTGCAGCTTCGCGATGGTGCTGGGGCGGCTCGAGGTGTTCACCCTGCTGGTGCTGCTCACCCCGCAGTTCTGGCGCGATTGATGCCGGCATCGTGCGGCATCGCGGCGCGCAGGGCCTCGGCCAGAGCGCGCGCCTCGGCGGCGGGCAGGTAGGGCACGAACAGCGCCGGCTCCAGCGGTGAGGCGCCCTGGGTGTCGACCTGCACGCTGGCCATGCCGTGGTGGCGATCGAACGGGGTTTGCCGGAGGGCGACGACGTGGACCTTGGCGGTCTCGACGAAGCGCCAGTGGCGGTCCAGCCAGCCCTGCCGGAAGGTGAACACGCCCTGCTCCAGGGACCAAGCCGAGTAGCGCGCCCACAGCACCGCCCGCAAGGCCAAAAGCGGCATTAACAGCAGCAGCCAAGCGGCTTCAGGCCCGCGCCAAACGACCAGCACGGCGCTCAGCGCCAGCAGGCCCAGCGCGGTGGGTGCGAACACCCGCCACCAGGCGCGCGGGTGCAGGCCCTGCCAGCGTCCAGGCGGCCAGGCCGCATCGGGCAACAGGTGGCCCAGCACGGTCGCCATGGTGGCTGGGGGTGCCAACGGCACCAGATCGCGCAGCGAGGTCTCGCCGGGGGCCGCGATGCTGGTCTGGTCGATCCGCAGGCTTTGCCGTCCAAACCAACGGTGCAGCAGGCTCTCGCGCAGCGCATAGGCCTGGATGCGGCGCTTGGGCAGGTGACTGCGCATCCGGCTGAACAAGCCGCGCTCGACCCGCAGCTCGCGTTGCCCGGCCCACAGCTGGAAGTCGTGGAACTGGAGAATGGCGAGCAACACCGAGAGCAGCCGCACCAGGGCGAGCAAGGCAAGCAGCAGGGCGATGCCGCCCAGCGTCCAGGCCAGAGGGCCGGGCTGCCAACCTTCGGCCAAAGCGAGACCTTGGCGGCCGGCATCGATCACCGCATTGCTGGCCTCGCCGAGCACGCGCTCACCGGCTTGGCTGAGCAGGCCAAAGGCCGCCGCCACCACCAGCATGCCGCGGTTGGAGATCAAGCCGAGCCGCACCAGTTCGCGGGTGGGCAGGTGCAGCCAGCGTTGTGCCGCCACTTCGGGCGTGGCCTCGCCCTCGCTGCGGGTCGGCTTGGCGCGCACCAGGGCCTCCAGGGCGTGTGCCTGGGTCAGGCGTAGCACCTGCATGCGCGCTTCGGTTTCACCGGCCCCACCGCCGGCCGATTCCAGCCGCACCTCGGCCACACCGGCCAGCCGGTGCAGCAGGTTCTGGTGCAGGCTGACGTTCTGCACGCGATCGAAGGGGATCAGCCGCAGGTTGCGTTGCAGCAGGCCGCTGCGGATCACCAGCGCCCGGCCCACGAAACCGTAGCGGTAGGTGAAGTACTGCCAGACCGCCAGCACCGCCAGCACGCCGGCACCGGCCAGGCCGGCGAGTTCGGCGGGGTTCTGCTCGCCGCGACCAGAGACCAGCAGTAAAACGATGGGCAGCGCGAAAGTGCGCAGCTGCTGCAGCAGGATGAACAGCCAGGACAGCGGGTGCAGGCGCTGCGTGGCAGCCGCCTGCAGGGCGCGCCGGGCCTCGCTGCCGCTGGTGGCCTCAGGCGTCCGGGTCATCGTCGTACTCGCGGCGTTCGGGCACCAGCGCCTCGCGCAATTGCATGGCCTCGGCCTCGGCGAAGCCGGCTTGGCGCAGGGCACCGTGGGCGGTGCCGGCCGTGTGGACCACCAGGGTGGCGAGGCCGAAGCGGCGTTCGATCAGCCCGCGTTCGATGTCGAGGTGCTGGACGCGCGCCCGCGGCACCATCCGCTCCTGCCGCCACCAGCGGCCACGACGCAGGCGCAGGCCGTCGGCGTCGAGCCGCCAGCGGGTGTAGCGCCAGGCCCAGTCGGCCTGCCAGAGCGCCAACCCGACCGCCAGCAGCGGCGGCACCACAGCGGCCCCGAGCAGGGCCAGCGAAGGCCCTTGCGCCATCGCCCAGGCCACCGCCGCCAGCGGCCCGGCCAGCAGGCCGGCCACCCCCCAGGCGAGCAGGCCGGACCAGCGGAAGGCGCGCCTGGCCGCCTCGGGCAGCGGCTGCCAGGGTGCCTCGCCGGGCCAGTCGCCGGCGTCCCAGAGCGGGGCGGCATCGTCGTTCGATCGCATCGTCAGTAACACTCCGGCCAATAGGGGTTGATCCGGCCCTGCGTGGGGTGCTCGCCCTTGAAGCGCTTGTAGGTCCACTGGTACTGCGCCGGGTCGCGCCGCACCAGCGTCTCGACGGCTGCGTTGAGGGCAGCGACGCGGGCCTCGAGCGGGGCGGTCGGGTGATGCACCGGGCCATCGAGCAGCAGGATACGGAAGCGGCCGTCAGCGCGGCGTTCGGCGGCGGCCAGCAGCATGCCGGCACCGCTGCGTTCGGCCAGTCGCGGCAGCAGGCTCATGGTCAGGGCCGGCACGCCGAAGAAAGGAGCCCAGGCGCCGCCGCCGGCCGGCACCTGGTCCGGCGTGATGCCAACCAGTTCGCCGCGCTGCAGGGCCTTGAGCAGGGGCTTCATGCCGTGCGCGTCGGCGGCCACCGTGCGCACCCCGCCACGGCTGCGCGCCTGGCGCAGGAAGCCATCCACCACCGGGCCTTCGCCACGGGTGTAGAGCAGCGAGAACGGGCCCTGCGTCGCCAGCCATTGCGCCAGCAGTTCCCAGTTGCCGTAGTGCGGCGCCACCAGCAGCACGCCGCGACCCTCGCCGCGAAGTGCCGCCAGACGTTCTTCGCCCAGCACTTCGACCACCTCGGCCAGATTGCGCTGCGGCGGACGGGTCCAGAAGCGCAGGCTCTCCAGCATGGTCAGGGCCGTGTGATGGAGCACCGCCGCGCTGTCGACCCGCTCGGCCAGACCGGTCAGTCGCAGGTTGGTGGCGACGATGCGCGCGCCCTTGGCGCGATGCCAGCGGGCGAGTGTCGCCAGTCGCGCGGCCAGCCAGGGCCGCAGGGGCCGGCGCGGCAAGCCGCCCGACCAGGCCAGCAGCCGCAGCAGGCGAACCAGAAAAGAGGAATCCATCCGCACAGTCTAGCCCCCGGCGGGACCCTGCTTGACGCTGCCGGCGTGGCCGGCCAGCCTGCCGTGATGATCGCCCTGCTCCAGCGCGTGCGCAGCGCCCATGTCGATGTCGGCGTGCGCCGGGTCGCCGCCATCGGTCCCGGTCTGTTGGTGTTCGCCTGCGTGCAGCCCGACGACACACCGGTACGCATTGAACGTCTGGCCGAACGGCTGATCGCTTACCGGGTGTTCCCCGATGCCGCTGGGCGGATGAACCTCGGCCTGCGCGACACCGGCGGCGGGCTGCTGCTGGTCAGCCAGTTCACCCTCGCTGCCGACACGCGCTCGGGGCTGCGGCCGGGCTTCTCCACCAGCGCACCGCCGGACGCCGCACGGGCCGGTTTCGAGGCCCTGGTGGCGGCCTGCCGGGCACGTTGGCCGGTGGTGCAGACTGGCTGTTTCGGGGCCGACATGCAGGTGGGTCTGGTCAACGATGGGCCCGCCACCTTCTGGTTGCAGGGCTGAACACCGGCCGACCGCCGGGGCGTTAACCGCCTTTTCGATCAATCACTTGCCGCATTTTCCGGGGTCTCCGGTATAATAGCCGGTTCCCGCGCAAACCCTCACTGGTGAATCGTCCATGGCCACGCCGCGTCCCGAGCAGCAGTCCGACATCAAGCAGCTCATCAGCAAAGGCCTCGAACAGGGCTACCTGACCTACGCGGAGGTCAACGACCACCTGCCTGACGATGTCGTCGATTCCGAGGCGATCGAAGACATCATCGGCATGATCAACAGCATGGGCATCGAGGTGCACGAGGTCGCGCCCGATGCCGAGACGCTGCTGCTCAACGATGCCACGCCCACCCGCGACACCGACGAGACCGCGGCCGAAGAGGCCGCCGCTGCGTTGTCCGCGCTCGATGCCGAGGGTGGCCGCACCACCGACCCGGTGCGCATGTACATGCGCGAGATGGGCACCGTCGAGCTGCTCACCCGCGAGGGCGAGATCGCCATCGCCAAGCGCATCGAGGAGGGTCTGCACCAGGTGCAGAGCTCGCTCGCCGCGTTTCCGTGGACCATCCAGCTCATCCTCGACGATTACGCCCAGCATCAGGAAGGCAAGAAGCGGCTCAACGAGATCGTCACCGGTTTTGCCGACCTCGAAACGCCCGAGCTGTTCGGCGGTGTGCCGATCGAGGCCGCGGCCGACGAGGACGAGGAGGTCGCGGTCGAGGGTGGCGAGGAGGAAGAGACCGAGGTCCAGACCGGTCCGGACCCCTTGGAAGTGGCCCGCCGCATGGAGTTGATCAAGAGCCTGCACGCCAAGTTCGAGAAGACCCACGCCAAGTACGGCTCGCTCGACAAGAAGACCATCAAGGCGCGCGAGGAGATGGCCGCCGAGTTCATGAAGCTCAAGTTGCCGCTGGCGCTGATCGACGCGCTGGTGCGCAAGGTCCGCGACGTGGTCGCCGAGACCAAGGAGCACGAGCGCCGCGTTCTCGATATCGCCACGCGGCTTGCCAAGATGCCGCGCAAGGACTTCATCAAGGCCTGGCCGGGGCACGAGACCGACACCGACTGGGCCGACGAGATCATCCGCCGCAAGCAGAAGTGGTCCTCGGGCATCCGCGAGCACCGCGACGCCATCGTCGCCGAGCAGAACGCTTTGATCGCGCTCGAAGGCGCGCTCTGCCTCGGCCTGCCCGAAATCAAAGACACCGCCCGTGCCATGGCCTACGGCGAGGCCAAGGCGCGCAAGGCCAAGCGCGAGATGGTCGAGGCCAACCTGCGGCTGGTCATCTCGATCGCCAAGAAATACACCAACCGCGGCCTGCAGTTCCTCGACCTCATCCAGGAGGGCAACATCGGCCTGATGAAGGCGGTCGACAAGTTCGAGTACCGGCGCGGCTACAAGTTCTCGACCTACGCCACCTGGTGGATCCGCCAGGCCATCACCCGCTCGATCGCCGACCAGGCTCGCACCATCCGCATCCCGGTGCACATGATCGAGACGATCAACAAGTTGAACCGCATCTCCCGGCAGATGCTCCAGCAGTTCGGCCGCGAGCCGACGCCGGAGGAACTGGCCAAGGAGATGGACATGCCCGAGGACAAGATTCGCAAGGTGATGAAGATCGCCAAGGAGCCGATCTCGATGGAGACGCCGATCGGCGACGACGAGGATTCGCACCTCGGCGATTTCATCGAAGACACCAACGTCGAATCGCCGCTCGAGAACGCCACCACCACCGGCCTTTCGGAAACGGTGCGTACCGTGCTGGCCGGGCTGACGCCGCGGGAGGCCAAGGTGCTGCGGATGCGCTTCGGCATCGACATGAACACCGATCACACGCTGGAAGAAGTGGGCAAGCAGTTCGACGTGACCCGCGAACGCATCCGCCAGATCGAAGCCAAGGCCCTGCGCAAGCTCCGCCATCCGACCCGCAGCGAGCAGCTGCGCAGCTTCCTCGACCTTGATTGAACCGGGCCGGCAGGCCCCGCGGCAAGGCTAGAATGGCCCCTACGCGGGCCCATAGCTCAATGGTCAGAGCACGGGACTCATAATCCCTTGGTTCCAGGTTCGAGTCCTGGTGGGCCCAGCAAGCACCCTCCGGCTCAGGCCCGCTGGCACCGTGGGCACCATGTGGTGGCGCGCTGGCCGAGCCGCATCGATTCGAGGCGTGTGCCGCAGACCTTGCAGAGCTCACCCTCGCGGCCGTAGACGAAAAGTTCCTGCGCGAAGTAGCCGGGCAGCCCGTCGGCATTGAGGAAATCGCGCAGGGTGGTGCCGCCGCGTTCGATCGCGTTGCCGAGGATGCGCTTCACGGCTTTTGCGAGCCGCTCGCAACGTTGGTGGCCGAGACGGCCCGCCGGCGTGGTCGGGCGGATGCCGGCCTCGAACAGGGCTTCGGCGGCGTAGATGTTGCCGACACCGACGACCACGGCCTGATCCATCAGCAGGGTCTTGATGCTGGCCGCGCGGCCGCGCGAAGCGGTGAACAGTGTGGCCCCCGAGAAGTCGGTCGACAAAGGCTCCGGGCCGAGGCCGGCGAGTCGTGGGTGCAGCATGCCGGGTGCTTGCCAGAGCAGGCAGCCGAAGCGGCGCGGGTCGGTGAAACGCAGCACGCGGCCATCGTCGAGGCCGACATCGACATGATCGTGCGCGCCGACCGGCGAGGTAGTCGGCAGCACGCGCATCACCCCGCTCATGCCGAGGTGCCACAGGGCGCTGCCGGCTCCGGTGTGCAGCAGCAGGTACTTGGCGCGGCGCGCCACCGTGTCGATGCGTTGACCGGGCAGCTGCCGGACGATGGCTTCGGGGATGGGCCAGCGCAGGTCGGGTCGTCGCAGGGTCACGCCGGTGATCCGCCGTCCCTCAAGCAGCGGCGCCAGACCGCGGCGGGTGGTTTCGACCTCGGGCAGTTCGGGCATGGCGGGGCCGCACGATGGGGCAGGTCAGTGTACGTCGGCCTCCGGCCGGGCCAGCGGCTAGCCCGGCCCTTGGCTGAGCCCTGCTCAAACGCCGACGCGGCACGGCTTGCCCCGCGCCGCGTCGGTTTGTCACTTCGTTGGAATCAACGCAGGTCGTAGCGGTCCAGTTCCATCACCTTGGTCCAGGCCGCCGCGAAATCGGCGACGAACTTGGCTTCGTGGCCGTCTTCGGCATAGACCTCGGCCAAGGCGCGCAACTGCGAGTTCGAACCGAACACCAGATCGACCACGGTGGCGGTCCAGGTCACCGTACCGCTCTGGCGGTCGCGGCCCTCCAGCACATTGGCGTCGGCCGCCGAGCGCGACCACTGCGTGCCCATGTCCAACAGGTTGACGAAGAAGTCGGTGGTGAGCAGGCCCGGACGCCGGGTGAACACGCCGTGGGTGCTGCCGCCGCTGTTGGCGCCGAGCACCCGCAGGCCACCGATCAGCACGGTCATCTCCGGGGCGGTGAGCGTCAACAGCTGCGCCTTGTCGATCAGCCGCTCGGCCGCGCTGGCCGCCAGTTCCGGACGGGCGTAGTTGCGGAAGCCATCGGCCTTGGGCTCCAGCACAGCAAAGGACGCAGCATCGGTCTGCGCCACGCTGGCGTCGGTGCGGCCCGGATGGAAGGGCAGGCTGATCGAATGACCGGCGGCCTTGGCGGCGGCTTCGACGCCGGCATTGCCGGCCAGCACGATCAGGTCGGCCAGCGAGATCTTCTTGCCGCTTCCGGCATTGAAGGCCTGCTGCACGCCCTCCAGCGTGGCCAGCACGCGGGCCAGTCGCGCCGGATCGTTGGCGGCCCAGTCCTTCTGCGGGGCGAGTCGGATCCGTGCGCCGTTGGCACCGCCCCGCTTGTCGCTGCCGCGGAAGGTCGAGGCCGAAGCCCAGGCCACGAACACCAGATCGGCCACCGGCAGGCCACTCGCCAGCACCTTGGCCTTGAGCGCGGTCGCGTCGGCGGCGTCGATCAGGGGATGCTCAACCGCCGGCACCGGGTCCTGCCACACCAGTTCCTCCTTCGGCACCAACTTGCCGAGGTAGCGGGCGCGCGGCCCCATGTCGCGGTGGGTCAGCTTGAACCAGGCGCGGGCAAAGGCGTCGGCGAACTCGGCCGGGTTCTGGTGGAAGCGGCGCGCGATTTTGTTGTAGGCCGGGTCGAAGCGCAGCGCCAAGTCGGCGGTGGTCATGATGGTTTTCACGCGTTTGGCGGGGTCGTGCGCCGCCGGGGCCAAGTCTTTGTCGGCCACGTTGACCGGCTCCCACTGCCAAGCGCCGGCCGGGCTCTTGACCAAATTCCAGTCGTAGCCGAACAGCATCTCGAAGTAGCTGTGGTCCCACTGCGTCGGGGTCGGGGTCCAAGCGCCTTCGAGGCCGCTGGTGATGGTGTCGCCGCCCTTGCCCGTGCCTAGGCTGTTGGCCCAGCCCAAACCCTGTTGCTCGATCGACGCGCCTTCGGGCTCGCGCCCCACATGCGCCTCGGGGCCGGCCCCGTGCGCCTTGCCGAAGGTGTGGCCGCCGGCCACCAGAGCCACGGTCTCTTCGTCGTTCATGGCCATGCGACCGAAGGTTTCGCGGATGTCGCGCGCCGAGGCCAGCGCGTCGGGCACGCCGTTGGGGCCTTGCGGGTTGACGTAGATCAGGCCCATCTGCACCGCACCCAGCGGCTGCGCCAGGTCGCGCTCGCCGCTGTAGCGCTTGTCGCCCAGCCATTCGGTTTCCGGGCCCCAGTCGATGTCGTCCTGTGGCTCCCAGATGTCGGGGCGGCCACCGGCGAAGCCAAAGGTCTTGAAGCCCATCGAATCGAGTGCGACATTGCCGGTGAGGATGAACAGGTCGGCCCAGGACAACCGGCTGCCGTACTTCTTCTTGATCGGCCAAAGCAGGCGGCGGGCCTTGTCGAGGTTGCCGTTGTCGGGCCAGCTGTTCTCGGGGGCAAAACGCTGCGCGCCGTGGCCGCCGCCGCCGCGGCCGTCGTGGATGCGGTAGGTGCCGGCGGCATGCCAGGCCATGCGGATAAAGAAGGGGCCGTAGTGGCCGTAGTCGGCCGGCCACCAGTCCTGCGAGTCGGTCATCAACGCCGTCAGGTCGGCGATCACGGCGTCGAGGTCGAGGCCCTTGAAGGCTTTGCGGTAGTCGTACTCCCGACCCATCGGGTTCGACTTCTCGGAATGCAGGTGGAGGATCTTGAGGTTGAGCGCCTCGGGCCACCACACGGCATTGCCCTGATGGTGGGCCTGGGCGTGGCGGGCGCCCGCAAACGGGCATTTGGCTTCGTTACCCACGGTCTTGTCTCCGGTTGGCGCTGGGCCACCGTGGCCCCGCGAACCCTCACCCTACGCCGACGCGATGGCAAAAGGAAAATAGATTGTTTGACTTATTGCGATGGGTCTTATCTATCAAGGGCCATCCGCCCGCAGGTCGCGCGTCAGCAGGCGCGAGGGTGATTGCTCAGAGCCTGAGAGTCTTTCGGATATCGACCGCGACCACTTTCCCGCTGGCAAGGGCGACGACCTCGCCGACAGCCATCACGGTTTGATCGCCGGCACGGCTTTCGGGCGGGCACAGCCCGCATCG
>Ga0207951_100048_pt1 | contig 99109 bp, 92 predicted proteins | sample Subbio12Aug_8Bad_FD_184830 | JGI IMG/M metagenome (GOLD analysis project Ga0207951, IMG submission 184830) | Serpentinite rock and fluid subsurface biosphere microbial communities from McLaughlin Reserve, California, USA - CR12Aug_8Bad (SPAdes) | ecosystem: Environmental > Terrestrial > Deep... | reverse complement strand
AAACCTTAGATAGTATTTCTACTGATTTTGCTTAACGGTTTTTCACTTTTCTAAGGTTAGATTTATTTTTGAGGTAACGACTTATTTTTCTCTACCGTATGGTTAGATTATTTATGAGGCAATCCGTATAATTCTCTTTTAAAAAAAGTAATTGACATTTAACCTTATCATGATTAATTTCATTTGAGTCTTAATGAGGGGGTCTTTATATGAAATTCTATCTTTCTTTTTTGATAGTTATTTTCACATTTCTAATTTCTTGCAATGACAATGAAAAAACGAACTCTGAAAATGCAAATTCTCAGTTAGATGCAGCCATTCAATTCCAAACATCACTTATTAGTGAACTCTCACAAAAATTTAAAGTTGATACTCTTGGCGGATCCTTAAATATTCGCAATTCGTTCATGCAATTTGGTATTAATGATTACACATATGATCACTCCAACACTTATAATTATTCTTTACAAGTGTACTTGAAGTGGAAGGAGAATTACAGCAGATATAAAATTAGAGTTTTGTTCCAGGGTAGTAATCATTTCAGCTTTGAATTAAAGGATGATTATACAGTAACAACAGTCGATGTGATCAGCTATACAATGAAAAACCAAAATTTGATTGAATTTAACATCCGATCAGTTTCACTCAATATCTAAATGTATTTTAATTTACTATAAAACTCGCCTAATCAATCATTGATTGGAGATAAAATGGAATTTTCAATTGTTGAAAACAGGAAATATTTTTTCATAAGAATTTTTGTTCTAATTACACTTGGCTTTGCTTTACTTGCCATATTTTCTGTGATTGATATCGTTTATATCATAGTGCCTTTGTTACAGTTTATCCCATTTTTTATATCTCCTAATTTCTTTTATCAACAAAGAGGAACCATGAAATTTGAATTAGAACGGATAACAATTACAACAGAATCAAGTGTCGTAATTAAACACAATGATTTAATAAGCATTAAAATATTCTTAAGTGATCCACGACGTTTTGAAAAGTCGTTCAAATGGATGATACGCGGATGGGTAATAAGATTGGTAATAGATGCGAAGAATGATTTCTTAAACAAGTACAGATTACTAATTAAAAAACAAGAAAAAGAAAAGTTTGTTCAGGTTCTTGAAAAACTCTATACAAAGGGAATAAGAATTCTTGAACGGGATGAACTGGGGGCAAAATATTTTCTCTTAAAAGGAAATTTAACCTATAATGAAATTCAATCGATCAAAGAGAAGTACAAAATTATATGGTGAATAATTTCGTTAATAAAATTGTGTTAAAAATCGTTTCGATTACCTGAAAATAGAAAAGGGAGTTAATGAAAATAAAATTTACTGATGTAGAAGAATACTTATCAGTTTTTCCGGAAGAAATAATTGAATTATTGCAGACGTTAAGGACTGCAATTAAGGAAGCGGCACCCGAAGCAGAAGAAGTAATTAGTTATAACATGCCGGCATACAGGTACCATGGAATACTGGTTTACTTTGCTGCTTACAAAAATCATATCGGTTTTTACCCGGGAAGTTCTCTTATCAATGAAGTATTCAAAAAGGATCTGGTAAAGTATAAAACCTCTAAGGGGACAATTCAATTTCCACTGGATCAGCAATTGCCAATTAAGCTGATTCAGAAAATTGTTAGGTTCAGAGTTATGTATAATCTGGATAAAACCAAAGCAAAAAAGAGAAGATAATTTTTTGCAAAGCTGATATCTCTAATAGATAAAGTGTTTTATCTGCTCGCCTTTGCTTCCTAAATCAGTCATAGCTTCAATACCAATTTCAAGATGCATGTCCAGAAATTTTTGTGTTACAATTCTATCGGATTCTTCTGTTTTAACACCTTCGGGTATCATCGGTAAATCGGAAACTAATAGTAGTGCACCTCGTGCAATTTGATTGGCATAACCGACGATAAATACTGTTGCTGTTTCCATATCAATACCAATTGCGCCAAGTTTCCTTAGATACTTTTTAAATTCATTATCCCATTCCCATACGCGTCTGTTAGTTGTGTAGATTACCCCTGTACGGTATTCAAGTTTTCTTTTTAGAATTTTATCCGAAACAAATTTGTGTAGTTTGAATGAAGGTAGAGCCGGTACTTCAGGAGGGAAATAATCGTTACTGGTACCATCGCCTCTGATTGCAGCAGTTGGAAGTATAAAGTGACCGATTTCAGTAGAATGTTTTAATCCGCCGCACTTACCCAGGAATAAAACTCCTTTTGGAGCGCGTGCAACCAGAAGATCCATAATTGTAGCAGCATTTGCCGAACCAATCCCAAAATTAATTATTGATAATCCTTTGCTATTTGTGGCGGTTTGCATCGGCCGGCCAATACCATTTATATCGCACTTAAACCTTTCGGAAAATTTTGTTATATAGTTATAAAAATTAGTAAGCAGCAAATAATCGCCGAACTCATCAATTTTTGTCCCCGTATATCTTGGAAGCCAGTTCTTGGCAATTTGAAGTTTTGTTTTCATAATTAAATTCCTAAATAGTCTTTATACGTTCAAATTTTTCTGTTATCATTTTATTCCGGTTATCGAAATAATTATTTATCCTTATAACAATTAGAGCAAACAGATAACCTAATAGTGCACCGATTATTGCACCGCCAATTACATCCGAAGGATAATGAACCCCAACGTAAGGTCTGGAAATTGCCATTAGAGTAGCAACTGAATATAAAATCCATTTAACCTTCGGAAATATTTTACCAAAATAAACCGCTGCTGCAAAATTGTTTACTGCGTGTGAAGATGGAAACGAAAAAGAACTTGTGCAGCCGGCAAGAATATTTACATCGGGCAATGCATTGCAAGGTCTAATTCTCTGAAAAAGATCTTTTAAGAATGTACTGCTTAATTGATCCGATGCCACAACAAGTAATATCATTCCAATCGCAGAAATCTTACCTATGCGTCCACCTTTGAAGATTATTATGAAAAAGAGAATTATATAAGCAATATACCAGTGTTTAACTTCGGTGATAAATACAAAGAATTTATCCAGAAATGAGGTTGATAGATTATGATTTATAAAGTAAAAAATCGAAAGGTCTATTTGATACAGAACATCAAGCATAGAAAAATCTTTGATTATTTTGCAAAAAATGAGTATTTAATCTATTGTCGTTTAACAAAAGTTGTTTATTTTCGAAAATAGTAATGGAAACGCCATTAAATTAGTCACTAATTGGAGTATTTCAAAATTTTGTAACAAGAAATCTTCTAACAATTGAAAAAAATATACCGTGATAAACAATAGTCCGAATAACAAATTTCTAACAAAGACCTACGAGCATAAACTCCAGGAATACATTAAAGAAGAGAATAAGAAGCAATTAATTTCCCCTCTAAAGTCGCTTGCTTATTTTACTTCTGCTTCGGGTATTCTCGCACTCGTGCTTGAAGTAAGATATTTTGCACAGCACAGTGTACAGATTTACACTTCCAGACTTTCTTCAATTTTGATAGCTTTCTTAATTTTATTGATCTCAAATACAAAATTCGGCAAGAAATATTCTGTATTATTTATTCATCTTCTTTTGCTCTCTATTATTGTTTCTTTTGGTGTGATGATTTACTTAATCCCCAAGACTTTGATATTCAACTCGCACCTGATAAGTTTAATAATTTTTATAGCCGCATTATTTCTTAGCTGGGAAGTAACTAACCAGATAATTGTTGCTATTTATTACAATGTGGTTTTTGCTGTTTCAATTATTCTAAATAGCCGGGAGATTTATATTCTTCCAAACATGATTGAATCTGTTGTACTTGTTCTTATAATAAGTATTATGGCAATAATAGCAAGTTATATCAATTCAAGGTTACGTCTGGAAGCTTTTACAAAAGGTTATGAAGTATCGCTATCCGAAAGAAAGTATAGAAATATTTTTGACAATTCCGCCGAAGGAATTTTTCAGGTAATGCCTAAAGGCAATCTGATAATTGTGAATCCGGCATTTGTAAAACTATTGGGATATTCTGCCGATGAAGAAATTTTAAGACTTAATTTCATAAAAGATTTCTTTATTCGTGACAGCGACTGGGAATTATTAAATAAACTTTTAGATAAACAGGGGAAAGTAAAAAATTACAGAGTTCAGTTTAAGAAGAAAGACGGGGGAGAAGTTACCGTCCGTTTGAATGTTCGTGTTAATCTTAACGATGACGGTTCTACATATTTTGAAGGAAGTATACAGGATATAACCCAACAGGTTCAAGCCGAAAATGAAAAGCAGAAAGCACTTGAAGCGCTTAGAGACGAAAAAATGAAAGCTGATATTAGTGCTAAAAAAGCTCAGCAGGAAAGTAATTTCAAATCCAAGTTCCTTGCTAATATGAGTCATGAAGTTAGAACTCCGATGAATTCTGTTATGGGATTTTTAACATTGATTGAAAATGATTTATTTGAGAGTAAGGAAGAATTAAAAAACTTTTCACAGGATGCACGTTTAGCAGCTCAAACACTATTGGATATAATCAATAACATTCTCGACATCTCTAAAATTGAAGCCGGTAAAATGGACCTTGATGAAGTTGAGTTCGGAATTCGTGAGGAGATTCATAAAGCTGTTTCAATAATTACACAAGCTGCCAAACAAAAAGGGATCATAATTGAAGAGAACATTAAAGACGAAGTTCCAAAAACCGTCTTTGGAGATCCTACGCGATTCAGGCAAATTATATTAAACCTCTTAAGTAATGCTGTAAAGTATACAGACGAGGGCAAGATCAGTATTAACTCTCATGTATCAACTAAATCCTCTTCAGCAATTGAACTTGCAACAACTATAGAAGATACCGGACATGGAATACCAAGTGAAAAAATTCCGATGTTGTTCGAACCTTATGTGCAGGTAAAAAGTAAGAAAGGTAAAAAGGAAGGAACAGGTCTTGGACTTGTAATTTCTAAAGAGTTTATTAAACTGATGGGCGGCGACATTAAAGTAGAAAGTAAAGTCGGTATGGGTAGCAAATTTACTTTTACAGTTAAACTTAAAACCCAGCTTGATTCCGTACCCGAGAATGTTGTAATAGAAACTCCTATTCCTCGGGAATTATTTGAAGAAGAAGATAAAAAACCGAAGACGGGCGAACATAAATTTGAAAACGGTCAGAAAAAGAAGATCCTTCTTGTAGAGGATAATCCTATAAGCCAGAATCTTGAAATGAAAATCTTAAGAGAAGTCGGCTACGATGTTGATGCGGTATCGAACGGGAATGACGCTATTGAAGCAGTTAAAACCGGAATTTTTGATGTAGTTCTTATGGATGTTGAAATGACCGATATGGACGGAATAACCGCAACGCGTAAAATTAGAGAACTGCCCGGTGTAAACGGTAAAATTCCTGTTATTGCTGTTACCGCACACTCAAGTATGAAGGATAGAGAGAAATGTCTTGCTGCCGGAATGGATGATTATATTGCAAAACCGATTAATATCCATTTTCTAAAACTTACTATTGATCAGTGGCTAAATTCCTCCAAGTAAATTTTTTGTTTCATTTACCTTTCCAATCACTTAATTTTTGTACAACAAATATTCGCTGATTTTATTATAGTTCTATTACTGTTTTAATGGTAAATCTAAAAAGTTAATTTTAATTGCATAAGTAAGAGGATAATTTTGCAAATTAAAACTCTTTCATTTAATGTCAGCTCGAAAGGTAATACCGATTTAATTGATATTACGGATGAAGTCCAATCCAGATTAAAAGAAAGCGGATTGAGAAATGGGAATGTGCTGGTATTTGCACCCGGATCGACAGCAGGAATAACAACAATTGAATATGAGCCGGGATTGATAAAAGACTATCCAGATTTCTTCGAACGTATTATCCCCTCCAGTTCAAAATACTTTCATGATGAAACCTGGCATGATGCAAACGGATATGCGCATGTGCGTGCCTCTTTACAAGGAGCTTCTTTAACTATTCCATTCACAGATTCTAAATTGCTTCTTGGTACATGGCAGCAAATAATTCTAATCGATTTCGATAACCGGCAGCGAACAAGAAAAATAATTACTCAATTTATTGGAGAATAATTAATGAAATCTTTCAGAAAAATAATTGTCTTTTTTTTAATACCCGTTGTTATGTTCGGTTGGGGAGATAAAGGTCATAAATTAATTACTAAATATGCTATGAAGTTATTACCCTTGGAGATGAATTTATCCGATGAAGTTAAAAACGCAATAGTGGATCATTCCACCGATCCCGATAAAAGGAAGAAAGATGTTAAGGATGAATACCCGAAACATTTTATAGATATTGATTATTATGAAGAGTTTAAAGACGGTAAAATGATTACTTCTTATGACGATCTTGTGAAGATTTATGGTGATAATACAGTTACAGAAATGGGCGTTTTACCCTGGGCTACATTAACAACATATTCAAATCTTGTAGATGCTTTTAAGCAGAACGACAAGCAGAAAATTATTTTATACGCATCGGATATTTCTCATTACATTGAAGATGGACATCAGCCGCAGCATACAACATTAAATTATAACGGTGAAATGACCAATCAGAAAGGGGTTCACTTCAGGTATGAAAGCGATATGTTCAAGAAGTATGAAAACGAAATTGAAAACAATTACTACGTTATTCCTCCTCAATATGTAAGTGACCTCTCCGCATATATTTTTGATTACATCACAGAATCAAATAGTTATAATGATATGATTCTTGCTGCCGACAAGCTATCGTATGAAAGAGCTGAAAAAAATTATGATGATAATTATTACAGATTATTCTGGTTCAAGACTAAACATGTTACGTTCAACAGGGTTAGTCTCGGTGCAACCCGAACAGCATCAATAATTTATTCCGCATGGGTTGATGCCGGCAAGCCGGTATTGAATTAGTATGAGTAAAAAATTCGTTACAGTATTTGGAAGTTCTCTACCAAAGCCGGGCGATAAGGAATATGAAGTTGCTTATCAGCTCGGCAAAAAATTTGCAGAAAACAAATTAAATGTTTGTACCGGCGGGTTTCTTGGTATTATGGACGCTGTTTCGAAAGGCGCGAATGAAAATGGTGCCGAGGCAGTTGGCGTTACTTTAGATATCTATAATGTTACTCCAAGTAAATTCCTAACTCGTGAAATTAAATGTCATACACTCTTCGAACGGCTTGGTAATCTTCTTGAAATAGGCGCTGCTTACGTTGTTCTTCAAGGTGGAACGGGAACCCTGGTTGAACTTTCTCTTGTGTGGGAATATATGAATAAGAAAATGATTGCCGATAAACCTTTTGCATGCCATAGTAAAATGTGGAAAGAGATTGTTGATATCATGGAAGTTCAGATTAAAAAAGAGGGAAGAAAAAACGGTTTGATAAAATGTTTTGATGATATAAATGAACTGGCTAATTATATAATAACTTCTTTAGCTTAACTATTATTTAGAAACTCAGCTGCTTTATCATAAACCAGATTAACATCCAATTCCTTAATACATTTGAATTTTACGTCACTCCGGCTGCAGCTTAAATGTTTTGGAGAATAATAGAAACAGGGCGAACAATCCAGAGCTAACGATGCAATTTTAAACTCAGTCTTCCATGGATAAATATAATTTTTATTTGTTGGTCCGAGAATTACTACGGTATTTAATTTTAGAGCCGCCGCTATATGCATTAGACTGGAATCGTTAGTAATGAATAAGTTGCAACGATTCATAACTGCTGCGGTTTGTAAAATTGAATTTGCCTTAACCGTTAATATATTTTTAGAATTTGTAAGCCGGACTATTTTTTCTTTTATCGGTTCCTCTTCTGGACCGCCGAATACCAGAATTTTCGCCGAATAAGAATCAATTAATTTTTGTGCGAGCAAAGCAAATTTTTCAGTTTCCCATCTTCTCTTTTCATGATTTTTAAGGGGCGAACATCCCGGATGAAATCCAATAACTAATTCATCATTTATGCTGTTTTTAGAAAGAAAATCTTCGGCAAAATTTATTTCTTCTTGTGATAATACTATTTGCAGCGGGGAAATTGAATCGCTTTTTATACCGCTCAATCGCTCACACAGCAAAATATTTTCTTCAACATTATGCAGCTTATCATTTTCAGTAATAAGAACATTATTCAAAAAAGAGAGATTTGATTTTCCTTTACGCAGATAATTAATCGAAGCTCTTCTTTCTGCTCCAATTAGGTAACTTATTAAATTATATTCCTTGCGGTTCGATGGATACACATTTATTGTTATATCGTATTTGTTACGGAGTTTCAGGACGAAGGTTAGTGAATCTATTCTTGGAGAATTTAGAAAGTCGTGATAGAGTACTTTATTAACCCCCGGGAGCTTTTCATAAATTTCTTTTACTCCCTTATACATTGAAAGAATATCAACTTCTGCAGAAGAAAAATCCTCATTTAATTTTTTTAGCGATGGTGTAAACATTAACGCATCGCCAATGCCCGATAATGCTATTACAAGGATTTTCATATTGGGTTTAATAAAAATGGGGGATAAATTACTTTATCCCCGCCGAATGTTTATTTAATCCTAATTTCCTTTCCGGTTACTTCCGATGTGTCCTGACCGGCTTGCTTTCTATACTGCTTTATCAATTCCTGAATTTGAGTATCATTAGGTAATAATGTTTGTAAGCTCATCAGCAAACTAACCGCTTCGTTGTATTTTCCGAGGTAATCGTAATGTGTAAGAAGAATATCGTAAGGATTATACCAGCTGGAGAAATCACGAGGATTTTTCTCCAACGACCGTTTTGCCGATTCAATTACTTCGTAAGCCAGTTCTTCATATTGTTGTTTTGCATCTGCATTATAATATATTTTAGCTACGTCGTGTTTAATTCTATAATCCATAGAAACAACACTTCGAGGTACAGTCTTTTCCATCATATCAAGAGTTTCAATTACTTTCGATTTTTCTTTTGTTTGATAGAGATAATGCAATGCTAACCTGATATATGCATTTCTGTAATTCTGAACCAGGCGTTCGTGGTTTTCGTCGAAGAAAATAGTTTTATCATTTAATCCTCTAAATAAAAATCCGGACTGAAATGTTTTGCTAATGTTTGTATTCTCGCTAAACAAACTTTTTCTTAATATTTCTTCGTTTATATACTCAAGAGAAGGTTGAGGATTTTTCTTAGGAACAACCCTCATAGCCATTCCTTCCATTTGCAAATAATCATCCAGACTTAAACGGCTATCATCGGAACAAGTAACGGCGTAATAAACAGGACGTTTCCATTTGCTCTGCATTATAATATCGAGACAGACTAAATCCTGGGTTCTAATTGCTTTAGTATTTCCAAAAGTAACGCTGTTCTTCATTGTCCAAGTCAATTTACCGGTTCTTATTATGGATGTGTCTGTAACACCGAATTCTTTTATTACTTCCGGAGGCACATCAATTTGTAATTCAGTGGGATCCCATCGCACGGGACTTAACTTATCAATTTCGTCGTCGGAAAAACTAATATCAATTTTTGGAGCGCCGTGTGGTGTAGTATTTTTTAATTGCTTGATATACCAGTTGGTATTCAACAGACTAAGATTTGCAATTCTAACATCTCTTCTTACTCCTTCAACATCCTGAAGATACCAGAGCGGGAAAGTATCATTGTCACCATTAGTAAATAAAATTGCATTAGGGGCAACACTTTGAAGTAAATTATATGCGTAATCCCACGGAACGTAATTTCTTGATCGGTTGTGTTCAAAATAATTTGCATTAAGCATATTAATTGGAACAACAATAAAACCTACAACCATAAATCCCGCAATAACCGGGTTTATTGGTTTTATCTTGTTGAACTTTTCTCTTATCAGTTCAATTAATCCGTTCATGCCTATTGCAATCCAGATTGAAAAGACAAAGAATGCACCAACATAGAAATAGTCACGTTCACGCGGTTGGGGTTGCTGCTGATTCTGATAAAATGCCGTTAGGTATCCTAAGAAAATAAACATCACAAGAAATACTGCCCCCATTTTCCAATTGCGTTTAAAGTGGTAATACAATCCGAAGAGTCCAATAAGGAATGGAATTCCAAACAAGTCTTTCCAGTCAACGCCGGAATCCTGGTATGTCGATTCGCGTCCAACGTAATTCCACAAAAGGTATCTGTTGAACATATGGTTCATCTGGTATGTCCATAAGAAATCCAGATCGCTTGAATAATCGGAATAAATTTTCAGTTGATGAGGTTCATTGGAAAATCTGCGCTTGAATGTTGGGAAGTCGCCGTATTGCTCTCTGTTTAAGTAGGATTCAAGTTCTGTAAAAGTTTTGGGGCTATTCATGTTAATAGGGGGTTCCTGGTTAGCACGTATTATAATCATTGCGTAGGAAGTAGTGCCAATTAATGCGAAAAGAAAACATTTCAGTATAAGATTAAGAGTTTCTTTCCCTTCTTTTGAACTCCAGATTATTGCACCGATAGTGACCACCAGAATTACACCGAGTACAATAAGATCAATAACAGTGTTATTTCGTCCAATCATAGTTACAATTTTCGGAATGTATTTTACCAATCCCGGGTAAACTGCTATAAGTGTAATTCCGCCGATAATAATCGGTATATAAAAAGAATTTCTCTGGAATATTTTTTTGAACATTGCACCCATAAAAATTAAGCTTACCACAACCATTACTAATAAAAATCTTGAATCCACCGCCTGATATTGACTTGGTGTAGGTGGTTCAATCTCGGTTTGAGAAGCCCACATAATTGCACCGATAGCAAGAACTATGGCAGCGTGAATAAGAAAAATATACCCCGTTTTTTTCAATACATCTTCATCAGTTAAATACTTTCTGAATATAACCACCATAACAACAGGAACAATTGAAAGAACCGCCATAAGATGCACACCTGTAGAAAGTCCGATTAAGTAAGCAATAAAAATCAAATACTTTTCGTTATCGGGCTGATCTGCTTTTTCATTCCATTGAACCATTAACCAGATTACAAATGCAATAAAAAAGGTTGAGAGTGCATACACTTCTGCTTCAACAGCATTGAACCAGAAAGTATCGCTGAACGCTAAAGAGAGAGCTCCAATTGCTGCGGGAATATATACTGTAAGTGCTTCAAATTTATTTTCGGTAATTTTTTTCTTGTAAAGTTCGATAAGCTTTACTGCAACAAGGTAAAGGAACATAACTGTAAAAGCACTCGATAGAACAGAAATCATATTAACACGTAAGCCGATATTATCCACAAACGGGATCATCGAAAAAATTCTACCAAGTATTAAGAATAGCGGTGTTCCCGGCGGGTGAGGCACCTGAAGCAAATATGAAGTTGCAATAAATTCTCCACAGTCCCAAAAAGAAACCGTGGGCTGCACGGTCATTAAATACACAATTAAACTTACAAGAAATACAACAAATGCGATAATTCGATTTAAAATTTTGTTGCTCATTAAATCACCAAATTATTGATTAGAATTATTTTCTTCTTCGGAAGGTTTTTTGAATAAAAAATCTAAATTCTTTTTCTCGCGGTTGACGTGATATTTTTCATGCAATTCAATTAACCTTTGCATAGAAAGTTTATCCAGATCCTCATCGTCCTTATCTCTCTTTACAAGCATCTTATAATCTTCAAGCTCGTTTGAGTTGAACTTTCTCTCATATTTCTTGAGTATTTCAAAATATCTTTTCTGTTCCCGGAGACTCATTTTATAAATTCATATGTAAAAATTGCGAGCCAAATTAATCAAAAAAACAAAGAATAAAAAACTATATTTGGGCAAATCAAAATCGGAAAATCAAATAATGATAAGTGTTTACAAAGCGAACCCCCCTTTAGTTTCAATTGTAATGCCAACTTTTAATCGTAAGTCCCTGTTGAACAGATCAATCAATTCGGTTATAAATCAAACCTACACGGATTGGGAGTTAGTTATTGTAGATGACGGAAGTTCGGACAATTCATTTGAAATTATTGACGAATATATAAGCAGGTATGAAAATATCCGTTATTTAAGGCACTCGAACCGTAAATCTCCTTTGGCAACAAATGCAGGAATCCTTGCTTCATGCGGTGAATATATTACATTCTTGGGTAGTGATGACGAATATAAACCCGAACACCTTAAACTAAGAGTTGACTATATGAAAAAAAATCCTTCGGTAGATATGATTCACGGCGGGGTTGAAATTATTGGACATCCTTTTGTAAAAGATAAAAATGATCTGTCCAGAGAAATTCACATTTCCGAGTGTGTGGTGGGAGGAACATTTTTCGGCAAACGATCGCTGTTTTTTGAACTGGATGGATTTAGAAATCTTGTTTACAGTGACGACTCTGATTTTTTTGAAAGGGCACAAACAAAATTTAGTATAAGTAAAGTTGAGTATCCTACGTATATTTATTACAGGGACACACCGGATAGTATTTGTACGAATATAAAAGGTTAAGGGACCGCGCAACTCTGCGATCCCTTTAAAAAATTATTTTTGTGTTCTGTAGAAGATGAAGAGATAAACCGATAACAATACTGTAACAATTATCTGTAGATAGAGAGGAGTTGAAATTAACCCGCCGTCAATTAATCCCAATCCGATCAATGCAAATTTTGCTGCGTAATAGAAAATTTTACTTAAAACAATACTTGTTAGTATAGAAGCAAAAGAGTTCTTAAAATAATTCAGAAGAACAGTAAAGAGAAATACATTCAATAATAATTCCGAAGCAATTAAAAGTGTTTTAAATATTGATGGATGTGTCGAAATTACAAATGAAAAGAGAGGTAATAAAAGTGCTATTATGTAACTGTTCTTTCTGGATGTATGCACAATAGAAATAATAAGCATAATCCTCATCGGCTCTAACATATATATAGGAAGTGCAAACATGTGCGAAAGTGCTGGCGCAAATGCAATAAACAGAATTGCAAGCAGATCAATAAAAATGGTTTTTAATTTTACTCTTGATAGTGCTAATGTGTTCATTTTCCCATCCCAAATTCTATTTTCCTTGAATGCAATATAATATATTGATAAGTTTTAGACACAAAAATCGTAATGTAAAAATTGCAGGTTCATATGAAGAGAAGAAATTTTCTTAAAACAGCCGGTTTGTTATCCGGTGCCGCATTAGTTCAGCCCGGTATTTATGGAAATTTATTTGCTAAAAGGAGTTATTCAACTCAAAGTTATGATCTGGTAGCTATAAAGGGCGGGGAACCCGATACAATGTTCGACGAAGCGATAAAACAATTTGGCGGGATGAAATCTTTTGTTAAGAAGAACCAGAAAGTTGTAATCAAACCGAACATCGGGTGGGATGTTATTCCGGAATTAGGTGCTAATACAAATCCTAAGCTTGTTACGCGTGTAATTCAACATTGTTTTGATGCCGGCGCTAAAGAAGTCTATGTATTCGATCATACATGCGACGACTGGCGGAGATGCTATACAAACAGCGGAATTGAAAAAGCAGTTAAGGATGCTAAAGGAACAATGGTTCCCGGTAATAGCGAAAGTTATTATCAGGAAGTTGTAATTAAGAATGGAAAAAAGCTTACAAAAGATAAAGTGCATGAGTTAATTCTTGATAGCGATGTGTTTATTAATATGCCTATTCTTAAGAATCATAGTTCTACTCGTGTAACAATTAATATGAAAAACCTTATGGGAGTTGTCTGGGATAGGGGATACTGGCATAGAAATAATCTGCATCAGTGTATTGCAGACTTTGCAACATACGATCGTAAACCGGATCTGAATATTGTTGATGCATATTACGTGATGATGAAAAATGGACCACGGGGTGTTTCGAAAGCCGATGTTACTGTAATGAAATCCCAGATAATATCGAAAGATATGGTTGCTGCCGATGCTGCAGCTGCAAAATTATTCGGCGCCGAACCAGAGACAGTTCCGTATATAAAATATGCAAATGAAATGGGAGTTGGAAAAATGGATCTTAATTCACTCCAGATTAAGAGAATAATTTTGTAATTCCATGCTTCATTACGCTATTTATATTGTTCAATCTATTGTAAATGCCGTTTGCTAAATGAATACTTCTCTCCTAAGGAAAATCAGAATTGTTCTCTCAATAATTTTTGTTGTACCAACCACATTTGTTTTAATAGATTTTACCGGACTGCTTCCTTCGTCGGTTATAAATAAAATTATTTATTTTCAGTTTGTCCCATCACTCCTTAAGTCTATAATTATTTTTTCAATTCTTTCTACTGGATTTATTTTAGTTTTATTACTCACATTGATTTTCGGCAGAGTTTATTGTTCAACAATTTGTCCGCTTGGATTTTTACAGGATATGGTAAATTTTATATCGGGTAAGTTGAAAAAAAGGAAAAGAAGATTTGCATTTAAGAAAGAGCATAAAGTTCTGCGATGGACCTTTTTTACAATTCCAATCATAATATTTTTATTAGGAAGTTCATTCGGAATTACACTGCTTGATCCATATAGCATGTATGGAAGAGTTGCCGGTAATTATTTTCGTCCGGTGTATATTTTTGGTAATAATGTTGCAGTCTCTATTCTGGAATCTTTCAAACTATACTGGATATTTCCATTTGAGATACACGCATTCAATCCGATTCCATTTATAATTACCACACTAATTCTTGGTTTAGTTGTTTATTTATCTTTTACCAATGGAAGGTTATATTGTAATACGGTATGTCCGGTAGGAACACTGCTCGGATTTATTTCCAGATTTTCTTTTTTCAGAATTAAAATAGAAAAAGATGATTGTCTTAATTGCGGTGTCTGTGCAAAAGATTGTAAAGCAAATTGTATTAATAGCGATGAAATGAGCGTTGATATGTCCCGTTGCGTTGCTTGTTTTAATTGTGTTCAGTCCTGTCCTACAGAGGGAATAAAATATCAATTTAATAATCCGTTCCATGTTAAACCGGGTTTAAGTGTTGATGAGTCCAAAAGAAATTTCCTGATTGCAACCGGTCTATATCTTTCCACACTTTCAACGGTATTAGGACAGGTTAAAAAGAAAATTGTTGCAAAGAAAGAAAGTACGGTACCTGTATTTAGAGAGCATGCGATATCACCTCCGGGCTCATTATCGATTGATAGATTTAACAGTAAATGTACTGCGTGCCATTTATGTGTAAGTGCTTGCCCGACACAGGTATTGCAGCCGTCATTTTTAGAATACGGATTTTTAGGGATGCTTCAGCCGCGGTTGGCTAATAGCGCCGGGTTCTGCAACTTTGAATGCAAAATTTGCGGCGATGTTTGTCCCACCGGTGCAATTCTTCCTTTAAAACTAGACAACAAAAAATTGGTTCAGCTAGGTAAAGCAAAATTTGTAAAAGAAAATTGTATTGTAGAAACCGAGAAGACAGATTGCGGCGCTTGCTCGGAACACTGTCCTACCAAAGCCGTTCATATGATTCCTTTTCAGGGTAAGTTAGTAATTCCGGAAGTAAGAGAAGAATATTGTATTGGATGCGGTGCGTGCGAATATGCATGTCCTACCAAACCGTATAAATCAATTTATGTTGAAGGAAATACGGTTCATCAATTAGCAAAATTAAATCTTGAGAATATTGCACCTCAAAAGGAAGTTGACTACAAGGAAGAATTTCCGTTTTAGATTTTATAATTAGAATAGAACGCAGACTTATCATAGTTAATCTTAATCATAATAAAAATCCGCGTTCTATTTAGTGATCCTACTTCACTATTTCGTTAAGTGTTTTTTCATCAACTGTTAGCAAACCGCTGGGAACTAACCTTGGAGTTAAAATTTTCCAGTTGTTGTTTTTACTAAAGATTTCCTTAAACATTGGTAATGCTTCTCTGATATTCCCCTTATTGGCCAATGCTACAGCAGTCCAATATTTCATCTCAAGATTTTCGGGGAACATTTTCATCGCAGCGGAATATTCCGCCATTGCTTTATCCATATCGTTCTTTTCAACTGCAAGGTCACCGTTATTCATATGTTCGTAAGCACGATGGACTGTTAATAGTCTTCTAAGTTCAACAAGCGGTTCTGAATGATCATCAACTCTAAGATCAACGAGGCGGTCCTCCCAGATATTTCCTGTAGATTTACCACGAACCACAAGTAGTGCAGCCGATTGTTTGCCTCTGATATCACCGCCGGATTCTTCCGCCGCTTCCAAGGCGGCAAGCATTCTTTCTGCTAACGGTCCTTTGGAGTTTTTAATGGATTCTGCCATTGCCGGCCAGACTTTATCATTTAACATTAGATTTGCCTGGACGGAAAAATTCTCTCCAACAATATTCCCGGCCGGTTGAATACATTTTGCACCTGTAAACGATGCGGCTCTTCCTTTAAAGTCCAGAACTGCTAATTGCCGGAAATCCCTTCCCTCATCACTTTTAATTAATTCATCAACAACTTCATGTGGACTTTTACCTTGTTTCAATAATGCCAAACCACGTGGACCGAATGAGGCGTTAACGAAAGATTGCGTTGCAATTACTCCAACGCCGGCTTCGCCCCAGCTTACAATTGTTCCAACAGAAAACCAATGCGATTGTACTGCAACACCCATATCACCTGTTTGCGGATCGAACGCAACTATTGAATAGGTATGTGCGAATGGTTCGTTTCTTAAATATGTTTGTGCAAATGTTGAAATCGTTAGTAGAATTACCATTAACAAAATTTTTACTCTCATAATTGCTCCGTTTGTTTTTTCCAAATTAACTCTTATCAATTTATTTAACAATACTTATCAATCAGTTCATTTTTTTAGAACCTAATAACAGTTCATTTGCTAATGAATTAAAACGGACTTATTTTCGACCCCCATAAATATTAATTAGAATGTAACGGAGATAAAATGAGAGCAGTAAAAATATTATTACTAACCGTATTTCTCTTTTCATCAATTAATGCTCAAAAGAAACAGAGCACAGTAACATTAAAAACGGTTGACGATTCAATCAGTTACAGCATTGGTCAAAACATCGGAACCAATCTTAAAGAACCTTATATGAAAATAAATTTTGATATTCTTGTGCAAGGGATGAGAGATGCGATAAGCGGTGCTTCGAAATTACTTACTGAAGAACAGATGCAGAATGTTATGATGGCTTTCAATCAACGTGTTATGGAAAAAAGAGAAGCCGAAGCTCAGATTCAAAGTGCCAAAGCGAAAGAAAAAGGGAAACAATTCCTTGATGAAAATTCCAAAAAGGAAGGGGTAGTTGTTTTACCAAGCGGACTTCAATATAAAGTACTTGTAAAAGGTGATGGACCTTCTCCCAAACCTGAAGATAAAGTTAGCGTTCATTATACCGGGACATTAATAGACGGGACAAAATTCGATAGTTCATACGACCGGAATGAACCGGCAGTATTTGGAGTTACACAGGTTATAAAAGGATGGACCGAAGCACTTCAATTGATGCATGTTGGTGATAAGTGGCAGTTATTTATACCATCAGATCTTGCTTACGGTGATACCGGTGCCGGTGGTGTAATTGGACCCGGTGAAGTTTTAGTTTTTGAAGTGGAATTATTGAGTATTATTAATTGAGTTCATTCGAGAAATTTGATTTGAAAAGAATTAATGATACACTCTCTGCTAATTTTAATAAATGTTGTTGAGTAAAAAAATATAATTTGCAAATAGCCACAAAATAAATGCCAAAGGTAGTTTTACCAGGTAATTCCTTCCAATTTTAAATAAGACACTTAGGAAAATCAGTGTGAGCACTTAGATAATTCAGTGTTTGCACTGAGGTTTCTAGGTGTGCCTTTATCTTATATTTTAACAATTGTTTTTCAAATACAATTATGAATTGAAACCGGTTCGATTCTTTAATATGATTCACATTTTGAAGAACAAGTAACCAAAATCATAAATAAATAAGGGGAAGGAATTATGAAGACCATAAAATTTTTAGCTCAATTAACATGGATAATTTTTTTATTTACCATGCTTAATGGTTGTGATGAATCCCAATATTCGGTCAATGAAAGTAATGTTTACTCGAAACTAAAAATTGATGTACCGACCGATATTAATGGACATATCGATAAGTAAATGGTAGGTAAAAACATTACAAGTGTTTCACATCTCAAAGGAAAAAATATTACAAGTGGTGGTCTGGAAGACCAATACTTAATTGATGATTTTAATAATGATAGTTATGCAGATATTGCTGTAAGGCGTGGGAATTTAATAATAATAGTTACAAATAGAGATGGTGTTTCAGACATTGCTTTTACATATGGAAATGGAAATTCTGAGAGGGGTTATTATACTTCCAACGGCAGTATTGCAATTGTGAGAAACAATTCAATTTTTATAGATGACAATCTTGATGGAATTACAGATAGGTCTTTTACTTTTGGTAATGGTAATAGTGAAGCAGAATATATTTTTTAAAACCAAACGGTATCGCAGTAAGAAGAGCGGACATATCTCCAGTTGCGAATCATATCATAATTGACTATAACATGAACGGAATTGCTGATGTTGATTTCTATTGGGGTAATGGAAATAATGAAAGTCAATATGGACATGGATTTCCATTTCCTTCAAGTGGAGGATGGGGTTTACGTCGAAATTATACATGGTATTTCTATAATATGTCTGTTACCTACAATTATGGACTTGGAGACACTGAGAATGGATACTTTTTAGGAGAATATGCAGGAAATGGAAATTATACATTAGCAGTCTTAAGAGGGAATACTTTGTATTATGATACTAACTGGGATAGTCAACACGATGGTACATTTTCATTTGGTACGGGATTAAAGTAATCGCACAATAGTTTATTAAGAATTATCCATGAACCGGTTTCAATTAATATTTCTAATAACATTTGCTTTGTAATTTTATCGTAAAATACAATAATGATTTTCTAACATAAGATTCTGGGTTAACTAAATTAATTTATAATGAGGTACTTTAAAGTTTATAACAGAATCACAAGAAACATTTTTTAATTCTTTTTCAGAATAGCAGTCACTTTGTTTTATTAATATAAAAATAAATCCACCATGCCTAAGTTTTTTATTTGATAGTAAATTATCAATTTTTATAATTGTACAAACCGCTTTTTCGTTAAAAATAAATCTAAATAATGGTATAAAAAAATTATAAAACTTTATTAATTTTTTAGAATAACTAGAGCTATAACTATCTTTTTTCGATGCTTCAATAATGGCCGATGGCAGATTTAATAATGGATGCAAAATATTTTTTACCAATTTAAAATCAATTTTGTCATTTATGAAATCAAAACTATTCTTATTAAGAGAATGTATATGCGCATGGGGTATATTATTTTTAACGTTATAATCGATTACTTCCTTTGGTTCGTTAGGCACTGTTATTATCACTGCTTTTTTACATACACGTATTAATTCTTTTGTTGCTGCTTCTAAATCCGGAATATGTTCAAGGGTTTCGCTGCAAAGTACGACATCAAATTCGTTGTCTTTATAAGGAAGTTTCAGTATATCAATAGTATCACTTTCGATTTTAAAAATTTCTTTTGCTCTTTTGCATGCTTCACTTGATATATCACAATTTCGAACTCTTACTCCAAAAAAAAATTTTATCATTGCAGCTTTATATCCCTCAGCTCCTCCGACATCAAGTAACGAATCAAATTTTATATGTGAAAGGGCTTTCATAATCTGATAAGTGACAATGTAACGATTTAAAACGTATTTTTCGCTGTTAGGATCCCTAAAGCCATATATTGGCTGGTGTGCAAAGTAAACATTTGATTCAGTTGTTTCTTTGAATCTTTCCTCTAACCATATTTTTGTTGTTTTTGTATAATTATTCATGTTATGGTTTACTTTATACACTATTCTGCGCGGGGAATTAATTATTCACATTTTTTACTTCAATACTATTATTGTCTACTAATTTATTTGATTCTTCAAAATTGACCGATTCAGAACAATTATTGTTTTGCGAATTTCGTTTGATCCCATCTTCAGATAATTCAGACTTGTATGAATCGCTCATAACCTTTATAACAACTTTTTTAACAGGAGTTGAAAGATTTATAGCTATACAGGGCATGTGAACATCAGTCGGGAAGAAGATTGCAAAGTAACCTGCTTCTGCAACAAGAAAATTTCCTTCTCCCTTTAAGTAAAGCGCATCTTTATCAGAGTTATATTCATGAGTAACAATCATTTTATTCTTATGAGAATAACCCATCTTTTCTTTGCCGCTTACCATGAATTGAATATCAATATATTTTTTGTGAGCTTCCCACTTTCCGGAAGACATTGGTTTAGTATCATACTGCTGAACAATAGCGTAGATATCTTCACCATCAATTTCATATTTACCGGGTTCAATGTTGTTGAAATCGTTTGATTTCAGGTAATCGAATGCTTTCCGGAATCTATTGTTGATCTGGAAATAAAGTTCTGTGTTTTTTAGTTGATCGAATATCATAATGCCTCGGGATATTTAAGAAAAAATTTTTTATAACTTGAACATCAAGCCGCCATATATGGCTATGAAATCACTCTTTAATTCTTTGTTAATTTTTAAGTCTTTGATTTTCCCCATTATAACATAACGGAGATCTCCTGTAATAAGTGCACTCCCTAAATCAAGTTCAATTCCTGCACCGGCATGGTATCCGACTTCTTTCTGTGTTTCCGATGGTAACGCCGAAAGAATTCCTGAATATTCTATTTTTGTATTATACCATCCCAATCCGGCTTCAACATGAATTAACGGTAATAGTTTTAACATTGCTGTTGCCATTATAGGGTAACTGGTTGCTTTAACAACGCCGTCTGCAAATTCCTCGGATTTATATCCAATAGAACCTTCAATTGCAAGTCCGCCTAAATTCAACCTAACAGCACCAACCGGCATGAATACACCTTTTTCTGCATCGGATGTTTTTATGTAAGCCACTTGCGGACCAATAGAAAGTGATTGTGCATTAAGAATAGATAGACCAGCAAGTATAAAAAAAACTGAAATAATTGTACGTTTCATATAAACCTCGATTTTAGCATTTGCAAATTAACCAAAAAAAAGCATCTCCGAAATTATTTTGTTAAGTAAAATTGAATTTTAGAAGGATAATTATTCGAAAAATAGACCCGGTTAAATGCTTTCTGAAAGTCCTCCTCCTTAGCATTATAAATATCAACAAACTTCTGAGGATTGCGGTCGAAGAACGGGAAAAAGCTGCTTTGAACCTGAACCATTATCTTATGTCCCTTCTGAAAAGTATGATCAATATCCTGAAGTTTTATTTTTACATTTGTCACCTTGTTGGGCTCAAATTGTTCGGGATGTTCGTAACTATTTCTGAATTTACCGCGCATAATTTCATACCGGATAAGTCTTTGATACCCGCCAAGCTCAATATTATTCGGGTTAGGATTAGGATTTGCCATACTATCTGGATACACATCAATTACTTTCACTACCCAATCAGCATCTGTACCGGTTGTAGATACAAATAAGTCTGCTAATATTGGTCCCGTAACAGTAACATTTTCTTTAAGCGGTTCTGTTTGGAACACAAGAACATCCGGGCGGGAAGATGCAAATCTCTGATCTTCATTCATGTAAGTTCGGTAATACATTTGTTGAGAATCATGAAATTTTGATGTGTATGGAACAGGTTTATTCGGGTCGCTCAAATATTCACTGAAAAGATCAGTTGAATAATCGGGTTTATCCCAGATTAATTTGTTTTCTTTATCAAAGAATAAATTTGCCGGTGTAACATTAGCAGGATTAAATTCATTATGATGAACCCAGATATTTTCACCCGTTCTGTAAGTTACTGCTTCAGGTAAGTTTAATTCTCCTTCCCCTTTCAGATAATAATCGAAAAATGGATTAAGAATTTTTTCATTGTAATAGTCGGATGTGTTTTCAGGAAAAGTAAAATCGCCGAATGAATTGCCGGGACTTCGAGACCAGCCGCCATGGCTCCAGGGTCCCATTACAATGTGATTCCTGTTATCGGGATTCTTCTCCTCAATTGATTTATAAATATTAAGTGGTCCATATAAGTCTTCGCTATCGTACCATCCGCCAACTATAAGTGATGCCGGTTTTACGTTTTTGAAATGAGGTAGATTGTTTCTCGATTGCCAGAATTGATCGTAGGTTCCATGTTCTGTAATTGCATTCCAGAAGGGAAGTTTATTGTGAAAATATTTTTTTTGAATATTAGGCAGCGGGCCAAGTTTAAGAAAGAAATTATACATGTCCGGTGAATGATACGGATCGATTGATTTCCAGGTGGTTGTTGGTCCCTGTCTGGGTTGATCGAATCCTTTAAAGAAATTGAAGGACATGCTTAATGTAAGAGCGCCATTGTGATGCATATCGTCTCCTATAAACCAATCGGCAATTGGTGCTTGAGGAGAAACAGCTTTTAATGCGGGATGTGAATCTATAAGACTCATTGCTGCATAAAACCCGGGATATGAGATTCCCCAGATTCCTACATTTCCGTTATTACCTTTTAAATTTTTTACAAGCCAGTCAATTGTATCGTATGTATCGGTAGTTTCATCAATATCATTCTTACTTTTTTTATTTGGAATGTAAGCTCTCATATTATCGTATTCACCTTCGCTCATAAATTTACCGCGTACATCCTGAAATACAAAGATGTAACCACTTTTTGGAAAATGATCGTTTGGTCCGAGTGTGTTAGGAAAATTTTCTTCACCGTAAGGTGCTACTGTATAAGGTGTTCTTATCATTAGTACAGGATATGTTCTGGTTGTATCCTTTGGTGTGTAAACCGATGTGAATAATGTTATTCCGTCGCGCATCGGTATTCTATATTCTTTTTTATTGTAATTATCTTTTATCCATTCTCTTCCCTGTCCGTGTGTTATTATTGATAATAAAAGAAGAAGAAGAAAAATCCTTTTCATTTTAAATACTCCATTTCAGTTTGTATTCGTTTTTGAATTTTGCCAGTCGGTTAAATTTCTGTTCATTTGATTAATATGAGCATCAACATGTTGAGAATAAATACTTAACCAGTCATCCAGAGTAACTTTACCTCTATCAGGATGAATCATGAAATTATTCCATTTATGCTCGGGAATCTTTTCGAGCAACTTAAAAGTTAAGATTCGTAATTGTGCAAATAGTTCTAATGCATGATCCATATCCTGATCTTTGTATTTAAGTTCTTCCGCCCATATATCCTGATCATAAGTGGTGATAGTTGATTCGTTTTCGGCAATAATTTTTCTGCATCTTGTATATGCAACGGTTTCGCTATCTGCTAAATGAATAATAATTTCTCTAATACTCCATTTACCGGCTGCCGGTTTAAAATCGAATGCTTGCTTAGGATAATTTTGAAGAGCAGTTCTTATTTTTTCAAAACCCCTTCTAAAATTTACCAGGTTTTCTGAACGGGTCATAAAACCTCCGGATTTATTTACCAATTAATTTTTCTGCTTCAATTAATTTTTCTTTTTTGCCGAGGTCCACAAAGATCGAATTACTATGATCAAAATAGGTTATTCTATGTTTAGATGCGATTGAGAGATATAGATCTACAAGAGAGAATACATCATTCGACAGCATATTATCAAAAATTAACGGTTCGGCAATTTGTATTCCGCTGAATGCAAACCTGAATAATTCCTCTGATGATTTACGGGTAATTTTTATTTCACCTGTTTTTTCGTTTATCCATCCGCATAAATTTTTTTCTTTATCGAAAAGAAAATACCTGGATGAATTCCTTTTCTGCACGGCAAGTGTTGCAATTGAATTATTTTTTGCATGATAATTGTAAAGTTCATTTAGATCAATGTTAGAAAATATATCCACATTATGGATAAGAAACGGCTTGTTATCATTGAAGAACCACTTAACTTTTTTTAATCCACCCCCGGTATCTAAAAGTAAACCGGTTTCGTCTGAGAATTCAATTTCAATTCCGAAAGATTTTTTCGATTTAATAAAGTCAATCACCTGACTGGAGTAGTGATGAACATTTACAATTACCGAATTGAATCCGTGGTTGATTAACTTAAGTAATAAATGCTCGATAAGTGGAATGCCGTTTATTTCAACAAGTGCTTTTGGTTTTGAGTCTGTTATTGTTTTAAGTCTGGTTCCTAATCCGGCGGCAAGTATGAAAGCTTTCATGGTTAAAGATTATCTTGTTGATTCAGTTTAGTATGATTCACTAAAACAGTAATATTAAATTTTTGCTTTAAATATTCTCCTAACTTTTCTGCACAATAGACCGAACGATGTTGTCCGCCGGTGCATCCGTAATTTATCATTAAATCTGTCCATCCTCTTTGGATGTAGTTAACAACAGATTGTTCAACCAGATCGAAAGACTCTGTTAGAAATTTTACAACTTCCACTTGAGATTCAAGAAATTGCTGCACGGATTGGTCTTTTCCGGTTAATGGTTTGTACTCATCAAGTCGTCCCGGATTTGGAATTGCGCGGCAATCGAAAACGAATCCACCTCCGTTACCCGTATAATCAACAGGAAGTTTATCCCGGTATGAAAAACTATTTATTCGTACTGTTAACTTTTTTGTTTCTACAGATTCTTCAACCAATCCCGAAAATCTATCTGATTGAACAACTGCAAGAAGAGTTTTAGTAAGCTCGGGAAGCTTTAGATTTATTTTCTTCTTAGCAAGTATCAGTTTTAGATTGTTCACAGCAAAAGGGATGCTTGTTAAAAAATGGGACTTACCTTCAAAATAACCTCTATATCCATAAGCACCTAACATTTGTAAAATCCTGACAAGCACAAAAGGATAATAGTGTTTTTTAAATTTTGCGATATCAATTTTTTTGTATATAAGTACAGATTTAATATAATGGTCAAAAAGGATTTCTCTAAGCTCATCGTTAAAATTTATTTTCGAACTATAGAGAAATGAAGCCAGGTCATATTGTAAAGGACCTTTCCTTCCGCCCTGAAAATCGATGAAATATAAGTTTCCGTCCTTGATCATAATATTTCTTGAATTAAAATCGCGATACATAAAATAATTTTTATCGGCAGTAACAAGAAAGTTTGAAAAAGTATTGAAATCATCCTCAAGTTTTTGTTCGTCGAAACTGATTCCGGACAATTTAAGGAAATAGTATTTGAAGTAATTGAGATCCCACATAATTGACTGCTTATCGAAAGCCGGGCGGGGATAACATTTTGTGTAGTCAAGTCCTCTCGACGCAATTATCTGGAAGCGCGGGAGTTCCGAAAGAGCATTTTTAATTAATTGAATTGAACCGGCAAAATTTTTTCCGGATGAATTTATTATTTGTGAGTATAAAGTTGTTTCGCCTAAATCTTCTACCAGGTAAATATTCTCATTTAGATTCTGCGAATAAATTTTTGGAACATTTAATTGATGCTTGCTGAAATGTTTTGCCAGATAAATGAATGCTCGGTTTTCACGTTTATCGGGATTATATACAGCCAGAGCCGATTTACTTTTGCTTCGAATCCTGAAATATCTTCTTACAGACCCGGAGATAGGAAGGGGAGAAAATGAAAAAGATTTTTCACCTGCCCACTTTTCAAAAACCTCAATTAATTTTTTTTGATTAACCATAGATCAATCGTTTAAAATTTCCGGCGTATTAAAGTACCATTCGATTCTCGAGCATTGAGTACAGATCATTGCAGAAGCTGTTCTATTTGCCCAGTCGAAACCGAAGAACGTCATGGCTGTAGTGTTTAATAGAACATCGCGTACTTCAAATTTATCGTTGCCGCAATTAGGGCAAGTAATTTTTTTCCCCATGTTTCTGTATGTAGCTATAGCAGGATATTTCGGTTGTCTGTCAAACAATCCCATTCAATTCTCACATTAAAAAAATCTCCCCTAAGATAAAATTGCCTCAGGGGATAATTTATGTTAATTAAAATCTTGGTCTTCTAGGTCTCTCTTCGTTCGGATCGAAATATTTACGCGGGAGTTTTTCATCGCGCATTGCAGCATTATAAACGAATGCAGCCATAATAACAGCGGACTGCATTAAATCTCCGCGCATTGCCAAATCATAAACATCCATGTTGGAATGATGAGTTCTTGTATCGTAATGAATTTCATCCTGAATAAATTGAAAGCCCGGTAATCCAACACCATCGAATGATTGATGATCTGTTCCGCCGGTATTTCTAACTGTAACAGTTGTTGCGCCAAGACTATGAAATGGTTTTAGCCATTCTTCAAAAATCGGGGCAACTGCTTCATTACCCTGAGTATAAATTCCTCTAATCTTTCCCGTTCCGTTATCGTAATTAAAGTAAGCCGAGAATTTATCATAGTCCGGTTTCTTTTCTTTTTTATCTCTATCGAAGAAATGATATTTAACATATTCACGCGAGCCAATCAGACCGACTTCTTCGGCGTCCCACATTGCAATTCTGATCGTTCTTTTTGGTTGAACACCAATTGCTTTTAGAATTCTTACAGCTTCTAAGGCAACAGCGCAGCCGGATGAATTATCTGTAGCGCCGGTTCCGGCGTGCCATGTATCGAAGTGACCGCCCAGCATAACAATTTCATCTTTCAATTTTTTATCTGTTCCCGGAATCTCTGCAATGATGTTATAACCAAGTGAATCGCTATCTACAAAATTTGCCTGGTATTCCATTTCGAGCTTAACCGGAATATTTTGTTTTAGGATTCTTGCAATTCTATTATAATGTTCTACGGCCATTACTACTTGAGGAATTGCAGTCGGAGAACCTTTACGGTAAGACCCGCCGCTCTGAACGAATATTGTACCATATCTACCCTGAGCCGGTTCAACTGTAACAGCAGCACCTTCCTGCTCAAGAAATGCTGATATCGATTGTCTTAATCTGTTACGTGCTATGAATTCTTCCATCCTGTTAGCAAACGGAGATCTTGCACCCGGTTCCGGAAGCATCTGCAATTCTTTAAGCTCCTGTTCTGTATATCTTTTTGCATCGGGTTCGAATGATGTTGTTAATTCCTGTTCACCTTGCATAAATACTATCGCATCCTTAAGCTTGCCTTTGAATTGCTGAAGGTCTTCCTCTTTTTTAATATCCATTAATACCGGATTGCCTTCAATCATTCCATTAAATCCCGAAGTCCATGCTTTAGGATATCCTATAATCGGCATGTATTGAGGTTCGGTCATTGCAAAGTAGAATTTCTTCAGTTCCCATCCACGTCCTAATGTACCAAATGGTTCCATTTTGGAATTTTGTAAACCGAGTTCGGTTAATTTATTCACAACCCATTTACCGGCTTCTCTGTATTGATTCGATGCGGCAAGACGTGGAGAATAAACGTCGGTTAGAAAACTTAAATACTCCATCACTTTGGAATTTTCAAGTCCCTCTCTTTTAATCCGCTGCATAACCTGGTGATCTATTTTCTCCTGTGCAATAGATGTAAAGGAAATGAAGAGTATTAAGAATAGTGCTATAGATTTTTTAAACATAACAACCCCAATTTTATTGTAAAAGAAATTTTTCTATTTGTCTTCTATGGCGAAGTATATGAACAATAGCATGTTCGAACATCATTTCAATATCGTATAATCCCCATTTTGTCTGCTGGCGGGTAGCAAGAATTTGATCATCGGAAAGATTCCAGAATCCTTCAATTGAATTTGCAGTAAAAGTGAGTACTTTATTAATTGCTCTAACTGCATCGTTTGTGTTTTCAATTTTAAATTCCGTTTTAACGGGAACAATTGCTAAAAAAATTCTTATCTGATTTGCATATCTATAAGCAGCATCTACAACATGATTAATAATTGACTTAATTGATCTGCAGTGTTCATCGGAAGTTTTGGGGTCGTAAATTCTTTCGAATTTATCAGCAGGTAATTTTTCTAAGATTGTTATTAAATCGTGGGCAGCTCGTTCGTATTCATCCATTAATGCACCAATAGCACCGGTACGGAAATTTTTTTTATTCATTATAATATCTATTACCTGTTAAATAGCGCTGACCGAAAATAGTAAATTATTTTCAATCGCTCCCGTCATAATTCAAAATTGGCCGGAGCCATTTCTCAGCTTCTTTTAAGCTGATTCCTTTTCGCTTTCTGTAATCATCAACCTGGTCTTTACTAACTTTTCCCACGGAAAAATATTTGGCTTCTGGATTCGCAAAGTAGAGTCCGCATACTGAAGCTGCCGGATACATTGCCAGACTCTCGGTAAGACTGATACCAGTTTTATTTTTTACATCAAGTAATTTCCAGATAGTCAGTTTTTCCGAGTGATCCGGTTGAGCAGAATAACCGGGTGCTGGTCTAATTCCGGTATATTTTTCACCTATTAAATCTTCATTGGAAAATTTCTCGCCGGTTGCATATCCCCAGATTTCTTTGCGGACTTTCTCATGCAGATATTCTGCAAATGCTTCTGCCAGACGGTCGGCAATTGCTTTAGTCATAATTACATTATAATCATCATGTTCATTTGTAAACTTTTCTATAATTGCCTCAATTCCAATTCCGGTTGTAACTGCAAACATTCCGATATAATCATTAATGCCGGAATTTTTTGGTGCGATATAATCCGCCAGAGCAATGTTAGGTATCTCTTTTGATTTTATGATCTGCTGACGAAGTGTATGTAAGGTTGCAAGTATTCCGCTACGGTTTTCATCGGAATATATTTCTATATCGTCATCGAATGAATTAGCGGGGAAGAGGCCAACAATTCCGTTTGCAGAAAGTAACTTTTCATTTATAATTTTACCGAGAAGAGAATTGGCATCTTTATATATTCTTTTTGCTTCGTCACCGTAATTAGGGTTATTAAATATTTCGGGAAATTTTCCTTTCAATTCCCATGTAGAAAAGAAAGGAGTCCAATCGATATACTTTCTAATTATCGATAGATCTACATTTTTTAAAACAGTAACACCGGGATTATTTGGTTTACGCGGTTTTACATTCTCCCAATTCGGACAGAGCTTATTCTTTCTTGCTTCATCTAAAGATAAATATTCCCTTACGGTTTTTCTCCTGTTATGTTCAATGCGGAGTTTTTCGTATTCATCTATTATCCCTTCCTGGAATGTTGATTTGTTCTCACTCAATAAGTTACTTACAACATTAACGCTTTTAGAAGCATCGAGAACATGAACAGTTAAATGAGAATATCCCGGTGCAATTTTAACAGCGGTATGAATACGTGAAGTTGTTGCACCTCCAATAAGCAGCGGAATTTGTAAACCGATTCTTTCCATTTCCTTTGCAACGTGAACCATTTCATCGAGTGAGGGAGTAATTAAACCGCTCAGACCGATTACATCAACTTTTTTATCGATTGCAGTGGAAATAATTTTATTCGATGGAACCATTACTCCCAAATCTATCACATCATAATTATTGCATCCTAAAACTACACCAACAATATTTTTACCAATATCATGTACATCACCTTTAACGGTAGCAAGCAATACCGTAGGTACAGATTTAACAGAATCGTTTTTCAAGTTTTGCTTTTCGAGATGCGGAATTAAAACGGCTACGGCTTTTTTCATAACGCGCGCACTTTTTACAACCTGTGGTAAAAACATTTTACCGGAACCGAATAAATCACCAACCACATTCATCCCGTCCATTAATGGACCTTCAATTATTTTAAGAACTGAAGAGTAGGTTTTCAATGCTTCTTCACAATCCTTTTCAATATAATCAGTAATTCCGTTTACAAGAGCGTATTTTAATTTTTCATTTATAGGAAGTGATCTCCATTCATCCGACTTCTTTTCGGTTTTTTCCTTATGAACAATCTTGTTGGCATATTCCACCAAACGTTCGGTTGCATCTGTTCTACGGTTTAAAAGAACATCCTCAACCAGTTCTAATAAATCCTTCGGAATCTCTTCATATACAGCAAGCTGACCAGCATTTACAATTCCCATATCCATTCCGGATTCAATGGCATGATATAGAAAAGCAGAATGCATTGCTTCTCTTACTAAATCGTTCCCTCTGAATGAGAAAGAAACATTGCTAACACCACCGCTCACTTTTGCATAAGGGAGATTCTTCTTAATCCATTTTGTTGCTTCAAAATAATTTATAGCATATTGATTATGCTCTTCTATTCCTGTTGCAACTGCAAAAATATTCGGGTCGAAGATAATATCCTGTGGCGGAAAGCCGACTTCTTCAGTTAAAATTTTATAGGCACGTTCGCAGATTTTAATTTTTCTTTCAAGAGTATCCGCCTGACCTTCTTCATCAAATGCCATAACAATTACTGCAGCGCCATACGTTAATATTTTGCGTGCATGTTCTTTAAATATTTCTTCACCTTCCTTTAAAGAAATTGAATTAACTATTCCTTTCCCTTGCAGACATTTTAACCCGGCTTCAATAACGCTCCATTTAGATGAGTCGAGCATAATCGGAACTCTTGCAATATCCGGTTCGGCGGCTAAAAGGTTTAAGAATTTTGTCATCGTTTCTTCGGAATTGATAAGTCCCTCATCCATATTCACATCTAAAATCTGTGCACCATTCTCAACCTGTTCACGTGCAACTGCTAATGCTTCATCAAAATTTTCTTCTTTAATCAGTCGTGCGAACTTTCTTGACCCAGTTACATTAGTTCTTTCACCAACGTTTATAAAATTTGAATCGGGTCTGAATATTAATGGTTCTAATCCGCTTAACCTTAGAAAAGGTTGAACAGCCGGAATTTTTCTTGGTTTATACTTTACTGCAATTTCAGAAAAGTATTTTATATGTTCCGGAGTAGTGCCGCAGCAGCCGCCAATTATATTAACGTATCCTTCTTTTAGATAATCTTCTAAAACTGATGACATTGATAAAGGAGTTTCATCATAGCCGCCGAACTCATTCGGCAAACCGGCATTAGGATACAAGCTTACAAATGTGTTTGCGATTCGTGATAATTCGGAAATGAAAGAACGCATCTGTGACGCACCGAGCGAACAGTTTAATCCTACGCTTAATAAATTTTTTGTATGTGCAATCGAAATATAAAATGCTTCTGTATTCTGACCCGATAAAGTTCTTCCACTCATATCTATAATAGATCCGGAAATCATGATTGGTAACTCTTTTCCGGTTTCTTGCATTAATTCCATTAATCCGAATAATGCAGCTTTGGAATTGAGTGTGTCTATAATTGTCTCTACCAATAATATGTCGGCACCGCCATCTAAAAGCCCTCTTGCTTGTTCTTTATAAGCATCTTTCATGTAATCAAATGTTACGGCTCTAAACCCGGCGTCCATTACATCGGGAGAAAGCGAAAGAGTTTTATTTGTTGGACCTAAGGCACCGGCAACGAATCTTGGTTTAACCGGGTTTTTCTTTGTGAATTCATCGGCAGCTTCTTTAGCAATTTTTGCTGCATGGAAGTTGATCTCATAGACGAGGTTTTCAGTTTGATAATCTGCCTGAGAAATTGCATTAGCGTTAAACGTATTTGTTTCAATGATGTCCGAACCCGCTTCGAGATATTGAAGGTGAATATTTTTAATGATCTCCGGTTGTGTTAGAACCAGCAGATCGTTGTTACCTTTAATTTCTACCGGATGGTCTTTAAACTTTTCTCCTCGGAATTGTTCTTCAGTAAGTTTATGCCGCTGAATTAGTGTTCCCATTGCGCCATCGAGAACTAAAATTCTTTCACTTAAAATTGATTTGATATAGGAAAAATTGCTTCTCATATCGGGTTAAACCTTTTTATCCCTTTCTTGTAGTTAATTATTCTTATGAACTTTTTATACCTCATGGCTAAGATCAATAGCGAGAGCATGATCAAGAACATGATTACAAAATCAAGTAAATATATTTATCAGAAAAATATAGAAGCTTTGATTCAAATTATAGTTATACTTAACTTTCGTTCAAATATAATAAATAAAAGAGAAGTATATGATAGTTGTTACCGGAGGAGCAGGATTTATTGGAAGCGCCATTGTATGGAAGCTTAATAGAATGGGGATCGATAAAATTATTGTTGTTGATGAACTTGGCAAAGATGATAAGTGGAAAAATCTCCTGGGTCTTAGCTACGAGGATTTTATTCACAAAGATGACTTTATTGCTATGATATTGAACCGTAATGTTCCTTTTAAAATTACCAATATTATTCACATGGGTGCATGTTCATCTACTACTGAAAAAGATGCAGATTATCTGATGGACAATAATGTTCATTACTCGCAAGAGCTTACCAAATATTCGCTATCAAACGGAATCCGCTTTATTTATGCTTCGTCAGCTGCTACATACGGAGACGGATCTAACGGTTATGAGGATGATGATTTCTCTCTCAACAATCTCCATCCGTTAAACATGTACGGTTATTCCAAACATATTTTTGATACCTGGATTAAAAGAAACGGTCTTACTGATAAAGTTGTAGGGCTGAAATTTTTTAACGTGTACGGACCTAATGAGTATCATAAAGGTGATATGCGCAGTGTTGTTCATAAAGCTTTTGAACAGGTACGCGATACAGGTAAAGTGAAATTATTCAAATCATACAAACCGGAATTTAAGGACGGCGAACAGAAGCGCGACTTTGTTTATGTTAAGGATGCAGTTGATATGACACTACATTTTTTTGAGAATAAAAATCATAATGGTCTTTATAATATCGGAACAGGTCGTGCACAAACATGGCTCGATCTGGTCAATTCTGTCTTTGAAGCATTAAACAAACCTGTTAATATCGAATTTATTGATATGCCGGAAGAAATTAAAAGTAAGTATCAATATTTTACCGAAGCAGACACAACTAAAATTAAACTTACCGGTTACGATCAAAAAATTATGAATCTGAGAGAAGGTGTAGGGGACTATATAAAAAATTACCTGTTGAAAAATCAATATTTGGGTTTAACATCAGAATAATCCGGAGGCAAGTTGATTAAAGATACAACCCGCGGCGAATTTAGAAAACGTTTATATTTTCTAACCCTCAAACTAATAGAATTTATCGATCACCTCCCGAAAGACAATGTTTCATTAAAAATGGCTGATGAACTTTTCAGCAGCGGAACAAGTGTTATAAGTAATTATATTGATGCTACTGCAGCCGCATCTAAAAAAGAATTGAAAGATTACACTCTTGCTGCAGTTAAGTATGCGAACGAATGTAAATTATGGCTTGCACTTGTCCGAGATAGTAAACGCGCAAAGCCGGAAAAAGTAAAATGGTTTCTTGAAGAACTAGATGATATTTCTAAATTACTTACTGATTCAGTTAAATAAAATTATTGAACATCGAAATGCAATTAGCAACACTTTGTTACGTTATAGATAATGATAAAACACTTATGCTTCACCGCATCAAAAAGAAAAATGATGTGCATGAAGGGAAATGGAACGGCCTCGGCGGAAAATTTGAAGCCGGTGAAACTCCGGAAGAATGTGTTATTCGTGAAGTAAGAGAAGAGAGTGGACTAATAATTAAGAAACCAAGACTGCACGGATTTATTACATTCCCTATGTTCGATGGTAAAAAGGATTGGTATGTTTTTATGTTTACTGCAGATAATTTTAAAGGGAAATTAATCGATTCACATGAAGGTAAATTGGAGTGGATTCCAAACGAAAAATTACTCGAACTGAATTTGTGGGATGGCGATAGAATTTTTATTCCATGGTTGTTTCAGGATAAATTTTTTAGCGCTAAGTTCGATTATTCAAATGGTAAAATGAAAAGTTATAACGTTGAGTTTTACTAAGACCGGGAGGATTGATAATGGCAAGAATGTATTCACCAAGGGACGAAGAAAAATCCAAATCAGTTGATCTTAATCAGGAACGGTATTTCGCTGAATCTCTTCTGAATCAAAGAACTAATTTCTTCATAATATTTTTTATTGTATTGGTTGTACTTGCAATTGTAGCTTCAAATTTTTCCCATAACTACCTCGTAATAGTTCTCTCCGTAGGTACCATAATTTGCTGGGGACTTACTTTAACAATATTAAAATTGTCATTGCGTATTAAGTATATCGATAAAAATCTTGGCAAAGAAGGGGCAAATATAATTTCAGCGTTTTTAAAGCTGCCCTTCAAAATTTTAGGTTGGGTAAGCGATATTTTTATCCCCGTACTTTGTTCAATACTGATAACGGTTGGTTTGATATTATCAACATCAGGTTACTTTGATACACAATTAATCCCTAGACAGGTTGAAGAAAAGGTTAAAGAGGGATTGAAGTTAGAAAAGGATACTCTTAAAAAAGTTAAGCAGCCGGAAAGAATTAAAGAGTTTAAGAGTATCGACAGTGTAATTCAGAAGTAATATTATTTACCAAATTTTCTTTTTAAGAACCCTCCGATAAGATCATTAACATTAGCCGGATTCTCAAGCGGCGTCATGTGTCCTGCCCGGGGAACAACTGCAAACTCGCTTCCGTGGATTTTTTCTGCCATAGCTCTCATTACTAGCGGGGGAGTAAGTTTATCGAATGAGCCGCAAATAACTAATGTGGGGATTCTAATGTGTGATAAATAGTTAGTTGTATCTGTTCTGCTCATAATTGCAATTATACATCCCTTAACCCCAACCGGATTGTGCTTGTATGATTTCTGAAGAGTTCTGTTGAACATTTCTTCTTGTTCGATCGGGGCTTCATCGGCAAAGCAGAATGTTACAAATGCTTTAATAAATTTTTCCAATCCTTCAGTGTTAATTTGATTGATACCGGCTGCACGTTTTAGTTTACCGGTGTTATCATCAGCTTCGGAACGTGTATCTAATAATATGAGTGTAGAAAAAAGATCCTGATTTCTTTCAACGGCACGTAAGGAAATGTATCCGCCCATAGAAAGTCCGCATAATATGGGATTCTTAAGTTTCAGCTCGGATATTATTGAAAATAAATCGTCTACAAAAAATTCCATTGTATATTGTCCATCACCGACAAAGCTTGCGCCAAGTCCTCTTACATCATAAGCCACACAAAAATATTTATCCTTAAGAAAATTTATCTGTTCTTCCCACATTGTGTAATCGTATGGAAATCCATGTATAAAAATTACCGACTGATTTTTTTCATCTCCAAATGTATTGACTGAAAGTCCGTTGATTATTCTGTTCATATAGTCCCGTTTTTATTAAATCGATGGAACGAAAATAGTTTACATACTTAATAATTCCAAAGTTGTGACCGCAATTATTCACTGAATTTATATTGTAGAGTATTATGCCGCCGATAATTATATTAAACCGTTGAAAAAAATGAGTTGTCTATTAATAGTAAAATTTATTAATGGAGGTAGAAATGAAACGAATTAAACTCCTCGGTTTATTGATTCCTTTACTGGTTATTGTAATTTGGCGATGCAGTCAGTCCAATGAAGTTGAACCTGTTAAATCAACAAACTTCGACTCCCCTCAATTCATAATTATTGATAATAACGACGTCCTTAATGGAATTGAAGATGCAACGTTATCTTCCGAAATGAAATTCAGCAATTCACTTTTCAACTTTGGAATACTTTCGCTTACAAACAATCTGAATGCAAATGATCCGGTTATTCGTGGAATTCCATGGTTGGCAAATTTCGATTTTACAAAACAATTTGGATTGATATTCCGCAGATTAGATTTAACCGAAGCACAGGTGACTGATATTCGTGCATTAATGAAAACCTATCATGAATCACTAAAACCATTGCTGAAAGAATTTCAGGACGCGAATAAGGAAATTGTAAAAGCTGCTAATGAAAAGCGTAAAGTTATTATGGATGACTTAAAAAACGGTGTAATAACCCGTCAGCAAGCAAATGAAAAGCTTAGAATACTTAACAATGAAACAAAGCAGCAAATCAAAAACAATCCGGCATCAATTAGAATTACAAACCAGATCTGCCAATTGAATAAGAAATTGATGGATGATATTAAAGCATTATTAACTTCAGAGCAAGTTGTTAAATGGGATCAGATGACAAAGAGAATTCAATTCCCGTGCTGATCTTAAAAATAGGTTTTGCCAAGCCGGTTAAATGCCGGCTTTTTTATTATCCCTTGATTACACCTATTGGTTTCAACTTTGCAACTTTAGTACTGATTCCAGCATTATGCATTACATCAACTACATCCGAAACATCTTTATAAGCATGCGGCATCTCTTCTGCAATAGTTTTATAACCTTTTGCCTGAATAACAATTCCTTTCTTTGTTAATTCGTCAATCAGATTTTTACCTTTAGCTGCTTTCAGTGCCTGATGTCTGCTTTGAACTCTTCCGGCACCATGGCATGAACTTCCGAATGTTTCTTCCATTGCTTTCTCGGTTCCAATCGAAACGAAAGAATATCTTCCCATGTCGCCGGGTATTAGAACGGGCTGACCAATACTTTTGTACTTATCCGGTATCAGATTATTATTTGCCGGGAATGCACGAGTTGCACCTTTTCTGTGCACACATACTTTTTTAGGTTTACCATCAATAATGTGTTCTTCAATTTTAGCAATGTTATGGCACACATCGTAAATTAACGAGAAGTTAAGTTCTGAATCGGAAATATTAAGAGTGCGATTAAAACTTTTTTTTGCCAGATGCATAATAATTTGTCTATTGTTCCATGCAAAGTTTGCAGCAGAACGCATAGCGCCAAGATAATTTTGTCCTTCTTCGGAATTAATTGGTGCACATGCAAGCTGTTTATCAGGAAGATTAAAACCAAATTTTTTACCGGACTGGACAAGAACTTTTAGATAATCGTCGCATATCTGATAACCTAATCCGCGCGAACCGGTATGAATCTGAATAACAATTTGATCTGTAAATAAACCTAATATTGCAGCAGCTTTTTCATCGTATATTTCATCAACTATATCGATCTCTAAAAAGTGATTACCGGAACCGAGTGTTCCTGCCTGATCCATTCCTCTTTCAATAGCTCTGTTACTTACAGCATCCGGATCAGCATCTTTAATTTTGCCTTTTTCTTCTGTCAGAATTAAATCTTCCTCAGAACCGAATCCATTTGTAATTGCCCACTCGGAACCATCCCTAAGAATTTTTTTTATCTCGTGTGAATTTAATTTTTTGATCGCACCACTTGAACCAACACCCGTTGGTATATCGTTGAATAAATTCTCAACAAGTTTTTGAATTCTGCTCTTTATTGAATTGTAATTGAGAGAAGTTTTAGCAAGCCGCACTCCGCAATTAATATCATAACCAACTCCGCCGGGGGAGATTACTCCGGAATTAATATCTGTTGCAGCCACACCGCCAATCGGAAAACCATATCCCCAGTGAATATCCGGCATTGCAAGAGAATATTTCTGAATTCCGGGGAGATGAGCAACGTTAATAACCTGTTTTATTGCTTCATCGTTTTGAAGTGTTTCTTTAAACATTTTTTCGGAAGCATAAATTCTTCCCGGTACAAGCATTCCGCCGGTTCTTGGTATTTCCCACAGATTATCGCTAACCTTTTCGATTTCGATTCCAGAAATGTTCATTTTAATCTCTTCTGTAATTAACAGGGGACAAATTGTGTTGTGCTTAAACGTCGAAAACAATCAATGTTTTATAAAGATTGCCAATTCTTTCTATTTTAACCTGATGGTAGGTTATTGCTTTTATTTCTTCTTTCATGTTATGAATTTCGGGATGGAATGTTTGACCGAATAATTCAATTTCGAGATGATAGTCAGAATCTGTTTTCTCAACTGCCAGATTTTGAATTGTAACAAAGACCCACTTTTTGCTATAGAGCTGGAAGTTTAATTCACTCAATAATTCTATTAGTAGTATTTCAGAAGTAGTCCCATTGAATATAAATTTTTTGGAGGATTCTTTGTTAAAAGAAGAGAGATCCATTGCAGCTTCGCGCCATGCATAGCAAGCCGATTTGAAAAGTTCTTCTAAAGAATTACCATCAACTTCAACTGCAATATCTGCCGGATGTTCAATGAATTTATATGACATAAAAAATCCCGAGCTTTTTTCGGGATTAATTTAACCATGTTTTTAATGGAAGGAAAGGGGATTAGAAGTAATAGAGGTATTTTATTTTCAATACTGATATCCTGTCACTTAATTCCATTGTTCGAGTGTTGTTAACCCTGTTGTGAGCTTCGTTTATTGCAAAGTAGACCCAGCTCTTAGGCGAAAACTGATATGAAAATAACCCGCCAATAAATACCTGCTCTAATTTATCCGATGACTTAACAAAAAGATTATCTATGTAGAGATAGAAATTAAGATCGTTAACAGGTGTAATAGAAATCCATGGACGCGCGTTATAAGTAATATCCTCTACATTACCGGATGGATTTCCTTCTATCCACATATTTAAGGATGTTCCAAGCCGGATAATATCCGATGCTTTCAGAGAGAAACTTCCGCCAGCCCATGAATAAAATGCCAAATAGTCTCTTGAAAAATTATAAGTCTTGGTATATCCCCCCCAAAAATTTGCACTCCATGCCGGATTGATATTAAACCAGGAACTATATGTCAATTCATATGAATCATATTTCACACTCAAGTCTTTCGATTTACCAAGCGAAGCATTTATTTCAAATCCCCAGTTACTTCTGAATTGCATATTGTAACCGAATAACCATCCATGGTCTGTGTAATTATCAACTTTTTCATAGTCTATGATTGGACCTGTATAAATTAAAATCTGAGAGACAGAACCCTCTTTCGGGTACCAGATAGGACCGGTGAAAGCTACGAGGTTAAAAGTGCCTTTCCATGGTACATATCCAACCTGATCGACATCAAATTTTTCTCCTATATATCTGGTTCTAATTCCTGTTGCCCAATTTTCACTAAAATTCATGTAACCCATCGAGGCAGCATAATCGCCATCCGAATTTTTTATAGAGCGTGCTAATTGATACGACAATTGCCATGAAGAACCTCTAAAAGCTCCGTCAACATCAAGTACGCCATAGGTATTTCCGGTGGTTTGCTTACCTACGAATAGAACACCAACATTTGAATTACCCATAATTTGTTTTTTTACTCTGCCCGAAATAAAATAAGCTGAAGGTTCTGTTGCATTTGTTCCATCATAATCTGTAAAATCTTTTTCGGGTGTTCGTGCAACAAATCCGCCATATTCCCAATCATTGTAACGACCGAATGCCTTGGCTCCAAAAATTATTGGAACTTCTCTTCCATCGGGTAATTTCTTTCCGATTCTTCTTGAATAGAAAAGTTCGAGAGGAGTATAAAAACCGGAATTCCGCTGTCTGCCAGAAGGCATAAATATTTCATTTCCCTGAATGAAGAAAGGTCTGCGTTCGGAGAAGAAAGATTCGTATCGCGAAATATTGAAATCATATGGATCGGCTTCTATCTGAGCGAAATCCGGATTTGCTGTAACCTGTAATGTTAATTGTGGAGAAGGATTGTAAAAAATATCGAGTCCCGCGTTAGGATCCATCTTGTATTTATTTCCGCCAAGGTATGTTAATTTACCAAATGCAGTAGGATAGATTTCAAGGTTCAATCCTTTTACCGATGGTCTGAAATCTTCGAACAAAAGTTTTCCGAATTTTGAAACACGCTGACCTTCGTTCTGTTCATAGCGGCACCAGTATTGATCTTCTGAAATTGCCGGTATCCACCTGTCAATGTCCAGTCCCCAATATTCAAGGTTAGAGTTATACTGAATTGATTTGTAAGGGATTTCAATCTCAACAACATAGCCCCAATCATACACTTTACTATCCGAGAACCAGATTCCATCCCAGTTATAATCTCTATTGCGGGCGTCATCCAGAAGTCTGCAATCGGCACGGACCCCGGCAGCACTTACAGCAAATTTGTATGCAGTCCGTTTATCGCCGAAAGTATCGAGCATTAAAGAGACGACATCCCCCCCGAAGTCGTCCAATTTTCCTGTGTTTTGCTGAATGTTTATCGGGTCGTCGTAACATACAATTAGACAGTAAAGAGAAGTTTCTGTTGTTAATATTTTAGCGTAAGTATGTTTTGAAGGATCTTTACCATAATAAGGTGCTAACTGGAAGAAACCGTTTATTTCGTTTACAGAATTCCATGCTTTATCTATTATGCCATCAATAACTATCGGCGTATCAATTTTTTTTAATGGAACAACTTTCTGATCATTATTCGAATAAACTGTAATTGATGAAAGCAGAATCAATGTAAAAAACTTTTTCATAAGCTTTCCATTTTCGTCAACTTTTTAGACGAAGTCATATTTTGAAAGGTTGCAAATCAGTCGGAAAATTTTTTTAGTTGTTAGGATTGAAAATATGAATTGATTTTAATTATCAGTTCTAACTAAATTATTATGTGACTAAGATGATACTCGCTAAAACGAACATATTATTTCTTTTAATTCTTCTATTCATATCAATTCCGGCTTTGTGTATTCCACTTAGCACAAATTGTATTAATACTTCCTATGATGGAAAAGAAAAGACGGATCTTTATTTAAAAGGTATTGAAACGTTAAACTCTGGAGATCTATTATCAGCAGAAAAATATTTTAAGGAATCGATTAGAAAGTATGGAGATGCGGCTTCTTATTATGAATTAGCCAAAATCAATTTGAAAAAGGACACTTTCCTTTCCAGAAACATAGCTTACGAGCATTTTAGAAAAGCAGCATTACTGGAGCCTGAAAATTTAGAATACAGATACGCATTTGCGGACTTAATGAAAGACTTTGCCCGCCGAAGCTCTATGAAGCAATACAAAGAAATAATTTCACTCGATTCCAACCAGATTAATGCATATTTAAGTCTGGGCGATATGAAAGCAAATGACTTTAAGGAGTTTAATAAATCGGTGCGAATGGAAAGCGGCGTATTGATGAGTGTGCAGGAGGCTGCCAACAAGGATTTTAAAGAATCTGAAAAATATTTATTGTCCGCTCTCTCTAAAGATACTTTGAATTATGATGCAATAATTAAGCTCGGTTTATTGTATGAAAGAGCAGGTAAACCGGAAAAGGGTATTCCACTTCTTAACCGATTAGTAAGAAATAAAAAAGATGATAAAGATGTTCACCTGTTATTAGGACTATTATATTATAAGATTTCAAAAATGAAACAATCTCACGATGAATACAAACTTGCAATCAATATGATGGATAAATTCGAAAAAGACGATTTTATGGTAAATTCAATCTTATTTTTCTTTGATCAATCGGAGTTCTTAGCATCAGATATAATTAATGATGAAAATGTAGATGAAATAATTGAGTCTTTCTGGAAAACATTTGATCCGTTATTTCTAACCGAGTATAACGAAAGATTGCTCGAACATTATTCCCGTGTTGCATATGCAAATCTTAATTTTAGTGTTCCTTCACTTGGTCTTTACGGATGGTCAACCGATATGGGTCAAACAATGATAAGGTACGGCGACCCGTTGAACAGAACCAGGATTAGACCTTCAATGAATCCTGATGGAACTGTAAATGTGAAAACAGAATTATGGAATTATGAAGGAATAAACATTGCATTTACTGATGCTTTCTCAACCGGTAATTATCAATATTCATGGCCAGCTTCTGACATGGATAAACTTAGACCGCAAGTACCGGGCAATTATGTGGATTTTGTTAATGACCTTAACCGAAATGTGGTTTCCTATTATAATCCGAAGTTTGAAGGGCCCAAAATTGATGTCCCTTACTCAATCATCCAGTTTAAAAGTGATAAAAGGAATAATACCGATCTATACCTAAATTATCTCATTCCTGATATGGAAAATCTTAACTCAGATTCACTTAACTATAAAATCGGTTTCTTCCATTTTGATAAAAAGTATCTGGAAAATTTTAGGACGACTTTTGATTTTTCGGTAAGCAGATATGACCGGTCGCCTAAAAATTTGTTTGTAACATTACAACCCGATTCGGGATATATAGCTTTTGAAATGATTCGTAATATTGATAACGGTGCATTTTCATCTCACAGGAATTTTACCGTAAAAAAATTCAATAATATACGGCAAGATATTAGCGATCTATTAATTGCCGGTGATGTTTCCACTGAGAGTAAAGATAAGGATTATTTTAAGAGAAATGATATTTATGTTAAACCTTATGTTAGTAATGAGTTCAAGAAAGAAGATCCAGTTTATCTCTATTACGAAATCTATAACCTGGAGAAAGATAGCCAGGGATTAACAAATTTTGAACAGAGTTTGATTATCAGTGAATATGGTGAAAGTGAGAAAAGCGGACTCTCAAAGTTCTTTTCTTCTATTACTAATTTCTTAGGAATTACCGGTGAACAGAAAATCACGCTTAAATCCAATTATAAAACGCTTGAGAAAAATCCTCAGATTTATTTTCAATTGGACTTGAATAATTTTGAACCGGGCGAATATCAAATTAAAATTGTTATTAAAGACAATATTGCCGGTAATGAAAAAGAAATTGACCGTATTATTAAATGGCTGAAATAATTTTCTGAATTAAAATTATTGTTTATAACCTTTTCAAAACCACCATTGTCATGTCGTCATTCTGCGGATAGTTGTCAGTAAATTTTCTAACTTCTTTTAGAACCAGGTCAATTAATTCTTTTGCACTAAGGTTTCTGTTCGATTCTATAATTTGTATTAGCTTATCTTCGCCAAACTGATCATGTCTTTCGTTCATCGCTTCGGTGAATCCGTCTGTATAAAGTACAAAAACATCCCCCGATTTAATTTCGATAGTTTCTTCGTTTAATGTTGATGCAAAAATGGATCCTTCTTCAAGACCAAGAGCCATTCCTTTACTTAGAAGCAACCTTGTTCCGCCTGATTGCTGGCTGCATAAGATACCGGGATTATGACCGGCACGTGAGTATGTAATCATATTACTGTTTCTATCAAGAATTGCATAGAACATGCTTACGAAAGAGTTTTTTTCGATTGTTTTGTAGAGTAAGCGGTTCACTTTAACAAGAACTTTGGAAGGGGAAACATTTTCTTCGGCATGCGCTTGAAGAATCCCCTTGGTTAAAGTCATGTAAATTGCTGCGCCAATTCCTTTACCTGAAACATCGCCGATTGCAATTCCAATCTTATTATTATTCAGTTTAACAAAATCAAAATAATCTCCCCCGGCTTCAATAGCGGGTAAGGAGATACTTGCAACATCGTATCCCGGAATCTCCGGATCTTCTTTTGGTAAAAGACTTAATTGAACACGTGCAGCAATTTCCATTTCTTTCTTTAAACGTTCCCTTTCAGAAATTCTTAGAACATGTGAGGGCAGTCCGTAGTTTTCTAGAACGAATTCCTCTTTCCTAATCCGGCTGATTACATATATCAATGGAATTATTAAGTACGCGATAACGAGCAATATAAAATTCAATTCAAAAAAAGAATTTTTACTGGCATAAAGTGCAAATCCCTTTGCAACCAGTATTGATGTAAAATGAAGACTTAGTATTGTAAGTAAATCGAACAGGAAATAAATGTATGCAATTCCGCATCCAAAGATAAACCCGGCTAATAAGTTCATTCCGAAATTGTTTAGTGATGGAGGAGTTGAAGCAATAACAAACCCGAGTGTAGTAACAATTCCCGATAAAAGTATTGAGATCCATTTCTTTTTCCATCTCTGATAAGAAATGTTAACAATGAAAAATGTTATTCCGATAGAAGCTAAGATAGACGTTGTTGCTCCATCCAGTATGGTTGCTAATACCGGTAAAAAAGCAGCATGACTTTCCAGTAAGCTGACCGGGGAAATAAAAATTTTTGCATCCGGTTGATCGATTATTAGTGCCACAATAACAAAGCTTAATGAAAGTGCTGAACCCAAAACAAAACCTTTTAATAACGAATTACCTGAATCAACAGCGAAGAAGTGACCTTTAATAAATGCATCGATCCCTTTTAATTTATTCGGCCATAAACTTCTTGCATAAGACTCTCCAACTGTCCATGCGGCAAATATTAATAATGAAAAGAAGAAAGAAATTATTAATCCATTAATTATAAAAATGATAATTTTTGTATTAATGTAGGATAAATTACCAACCATTGCCCCTTGTCCTACAGCCGGCCAATAATTTATTAAGTTAATTAACGACAAACCGAAATAGAGAAGGAAAAAATTCCTTCCAACACTTATCCAAACTTCCCCCTGATGATATTTTTTAAGGAAGAGGTAAAATGCTATTAGCATTATAAAGATTACAAAAATTACCGATACTGTTCCGTAAATTGCTTCAATTGCTAAAAAGTATTCGCGGTCCTGTTGTGGTACCTCAAAGTAGTAGGAATAACTTCCAACACTATTCCCCAATACCCGCGCAGTAATAATTATTTTAGCCTCTAATGTTTCAACATCTTTTTCCCATCGGAACGAGTAGTCAGTTCGAGCTTTAATATTTTCTTCTCGGGATTCTGTCATTGTAAATTTGTCATAATCAGAACCGATTTTATCTTTAAGGTATGAGGATACCAGTGAAGTAGCTTCTTCTTTAGAAATTGATGGAATTGAAATTGTGTCCGGTAAGGTTTTATTAAATCCGAATACTTTTCCTTTATTAGAGACATCAACTGTTATGCTTTTCTGCTGGATATTTCTTGGTAGATTTTGATGGAAATAAACGGTCCAGCTTAAATTAGACCATAATTCATCTTTGCCGTAATCCTTAAATTGTTTTCCGCCCAGTTTTTTTAATATGTATCTGGCTTCTACGGGTGAATTATCCAGAAAAACTTCAACATACATATTATCAACATTTTCATTCTGTTCTTTCAAAAAATCTTTTGCTATCTGAATCGCCTCGGATTGAGTTATGTTCATATTCAAACTTTCGTAAGGAGTAAGCGGATAGAGAAGAACTATCAGGGCAATAATTATTATTGATGCTATAATCCAATAGCGGTGCGAGGCAAAATTATTTTGCATTTTAATCTCTCTAACGTTTAAATATTGTTGACAATCTACAAGTTTAAGACGGCTAAAAAATAGAAAGGTTTGTGCTTACTAGCAATTAAATTTGATGTGTATTAATTGATTATGTGCCTTCAAAATTCCTAAGGTAATCACCAAAATCCTTATCAGATCCGAGGATGTGATTGATAGTCCAATCTTTTAAGTAGTCTATGGTTTTTAAACTGAGCAATAAATTATCTTTCTTCGAATCTCTTTTAAGTAATGTTAGTTTATCGATAAATTCATGGTGTTCAATTTTATGCTGCATTATTTCAGGATACTTGTTGGCATCCTGCATCTCTTCTTCCATATCAAAATGATATTTTGTGTAATCTTCCATTTTAATCAAAACATCATTAAATATTGATTGGGAAGTTCCTAATCTTTGAGCTTCATAGAGTTCGTTAATAATTTCAACAAGCTTCTTATGTTGATCATCTATTACAGATATACCGATATTAAATGAATTCTTCCAGCTTATGTATGGTATGCTAATTCCCTCTGCGTCCTGTAAGATTATCGAACATAATTTATTTTTTTTAGTATTTATTAAAAATTATCAACTAATGATCTGCTAAAAGTGTATTAGAGAGGGTAAAAAAATCCTTATATTCGCAGTATCAATTTCAAAACCGATTATAAATGAAAGAATTAGAAGTTAATAAACAAATTGCTCTTGAGCATGGATTAACTGAAGAGGAATTCGGCTGGATATGTGAAAGGTTAGGAAGAATTCCCACATTTACTGAACTCGGGATTTTTTCTGTAATGTGGAGCGAGCATTGCAGCTATAAGAATTCAATTGCTCTTCTTAAAACATTGCCGAGAAGCGGTGGAAAATTAATTGTTGGTGCGGGAGAAGAAAACGCCGGTCTCGTTGATATAGGAGATGGATTAGCAATTGCATTTAAAATTGAAAGTCATAATCATCCATCGGCTGTTGAACCGTATCAGGGTGCCGCTACCGGTGTGGGCGGAATTTTAAGAGATATTTTTACAATGGGTGCCCGACCAATTGCTTGTCTTAATTCTCTAAGGTTTGGTTCTCTTGATGATTCCAGGACAAGGTATTTATTCGAAGGAGTAGTAAAAGGAATAGGTGATTACGGAAATTGTTTCGGAGTTCCCACAGTTGCCGGAGAAGTCTATTTTGATGATTCTTACAGAACAAACCCGCTCGTTAATGCAATGGCAATTGGTCTTGTTGATACTAAACATGTTGCGTCTGCTACGGCACATGGTAAAGGTAATCCGGTTATGATTGTCGGATCATCAACGGGACGGGATGGAATTCACGGTGCTACATTTGCGTCCGAAGAAATTTCCGAAAAGTCAGAATCAAAACGTCCTTCTGTTCAGGTGGGGGATCCGTTTACTGAGAAATTACTACTTGAAGCTACGCTTGAAATTATTAAACAAGGATTGATCATAGGAATTCAGGATATGGGAGCTGCGGGTATATCATGTTCTACTTCCGAAATGAGTGCTAAAGGTAAATCGGGAATGATTGTTAACCTCGATAAAGTGCCATTAAGGGAAGCCGATATGAATGCTTATGAAATTATGCTTTCTGAAAGTCAGGAGAGAATGCTTGTAGTTGCAAAAAAGGGAAACGAAGAAAAAATCAAGGAAGTATTTTCCAAATGGGATTTGAATTGTGAAATAATTGGAGAAGTAACAGACGATCCAAAATTAATCATCAATCATCATAACGAAAAGAAAGCTGAAATAAATCCATACGATTTAGTTCTTGGTTGTGGCGCACCGGTTTATATAAGGGATACATCAGAACCTGCTTACTTAAATCGAACAAGAAATTTTAATTTGAAATCGATACCCGAGCCAGAATGTATTGCAGAAACTTTCGAGAAAATTTTATCATCACCAAATATTGCATCAAAACGATGGGTTTATCAACAGTATGATTCAATGGTGCGGACAAATACAATTATCGGACCCGGTTCTGATGCTGCGGTAATTTATATTAAGGGAACAAACAAAGCTATTGCAGCTAAAACCGATTGTAACGGAAGATACGTTTACTTAAATCCCAAAGAAGGGACAAAAATTGCAGTTGCTGAATCTGCACGTAATGTGGTATGTTCCGGTGGAATTCCTCTTGCAATTACAAATTGTCTTAATTTCGGCAACCCTTATAAACCGGAAGTTTACTGGACATTCAAAAAAGCTATTGAAGGAATGGGTGAAGCATGCAGATTCTTTAACACACCGGTCACTGGCGGTAATGTTAGCTTTTATAATGAAAGTCCCGAAGCTGCTGTTTATCCAACACCTGTTATTGGTATGGTTGGATTGATAGAAAAACTTGAGAATGTAACATCTGCTGAATTCAAAAATGAGGGCGACCTGATTTATCTTCTTGGCGAAGATTACGAAGAAGTTGGAGGAAGCGAATACTTAAAAGAAATTCATGGATTAGTTACAGGTGAAATCCCCCGAATCGATCTTCAAACAGAAAAGGATTTGCAAAGTCTTTTGCTGGAATTAATTGATTCCGGTCTTGTTAATTCAGCACATGATATTTCTGATGGCGGAATATTAACGGCTCTTGCAGAAAGCTGTATTATAAATCATGAGAAAATGATTGGCGCAAGAGTAAAGATACATATCAAAACGCGTGAAGATTTTACTTTCTTCTCCGAAACTCAATCGAGAGTTGTTGTTTCTGTTAATCCTGAGAACAAAGAAAAGTTTGAAAAGATAGCATCAAAAAGTTTTACTCCATTTATCTACATTGGAGAAACCGGGGGAAAAAGCTTTTGCATAAATGATCAATACGATTTCCCTTTAACCCTTCTTGCCAGGCTCTATTATAGTTCTATTGAAAAGAAAATGGAACATGTAATAGGATAGTATGATTAAGTTCAAGATTTTCAAACAGATCGGCTCGATTATTCCTATTCCTGTTTTCAGAAAAATTTTGGAATTTTTTAAGCATTATTTTGTTGGATTATATAAAAAGATTGATGAATACAATCTTTTTTTTGCCGGTGCCGGTATTGCTTATTCACTCTTTCTTGGAATGATCCCGTTAATATTATTAGTATTCTCACTTCTCAGTAATCTCTTTGATGTAAAGACTTTGCAAAACCAGATCTTTCAGATAATTGATACTGTAATTCCTTATCCTGTCTATGCATCATACATGAAGAAAGTAATTGAAACACGTTTACCGGAATTTGTTGGATATCGTACTATTGCCGGATATACAGGAGCAATCGGATTGCTTATTACATCCACATGGATATTCAGCAGCATGCGGACAATACTAAATAGAATATTCCATACAACTATTCAGAAGAATCCGTTTGTAGGATTATTAAGAGATTTGGGGATGGTACTATTGCTGGTAATTTTTATTACACTTTCCACATTTGTTTTTCCTATTGTAAATTTAATCCTGGAAGTAGCTCAGACTTCTCATGTTATGAGCTCGTTCAATGTAAGTGCATTGTGGAATTCTGTAGTATGGGTTTCATCACTTTTAATAATGATTATAATGTTCTTTTCATTATACTACTTAATCCCTTACGAAAAATTACCCAAGAGGGTTGCGTTGATGAGTGCATTCTGGACAACTTTGCTATGGGAATTAGCACGTAATGTATTCGGTTATTACATTCAATATTTTTTCAGTTCCAATGCATTATACGGGGCTTTCGCTTTAATTGTTGTTATACTATTCTGGGTGTATTATTCGTCGTGTATTTTTATTATCGGTGCGGAAATCGGCCAGCTTTACAGAGAAAGACTTTCCGTAAAATCAAAAAATAAATAAGTTATTTTATAATAAAACATTTATAAATAATTAGCGGTAAAAAAATGGTTCTCAATAAAAAATTTTTATATCTGTTGATAACAGTATTTTTCATTTTCACCCGGGAAATTTTTCCTCAATTAATGCCTCTTGCAGAAAAACAAACAGACCCGGTAAAAAAGGAAAAACTTCTTACTCAGGATTTAAGAGAAATTAAAAAAGCAAAATTACTTAAGGTTGAAGAACGGACACGGTTTTTGCATTACAACTCAGATGGTTCTTTCTCTTCACAAAAAATTCTTGCAGAAAAAATTTACTTCGATAAAAACGGTAATAAGATTGAGCACATTAATCTTAAAAGCGATTCTTTGCTGGAAAACCGCCAGACTTTCCAATATGATTCTCTGGGTCATTTGATATTAACCGAATCCTATAACGAGAATGACTATGTGGTTGTAAGACGTCAATCAATTTATGATGAAAAGGGGAGAGAGGTTTTAAGAAAATTTAACGAGGCAAAATCCCGCGGTGAAAGTAAAGCGGAAATGAAATACAATGAAAACAATCTGCTTGATGAATTAATTACCTACAGACCGAATGGAAAAATTCTTACAATTATTAAAATGTATTACGATAAAAGTCGGCTGGTTAGTTTTGAAAGTCAAAATGAAAATGGCACAGTAGTTGATAAATCATTTTTAAAATACGACAACGATGGAAATATTATAAGTGAAACTATAACTAACAATAAAGATAGTGCAACGGTCTTTTATGAGTATAACTCCGATGGTTATGTTACTAAGATTAAATATCCCGATGCAACCAGATACATGGAATACAACAGCAACGGGGATTTAATTGAAGACAAGCAGATTTATCACACGGGTGAACCGGAATTCAAATTACGTTTTACTTATTACGATAACGGATTAATTAAAGAAAGCATCCGTTTTTCTTCAGATGATAAACCGTCGTTCTTTTCCGTATATGATTACGAATTTTACAAATGATAAATTTTTTACCGCTTGGCGGTGCTGATGAAATCGGTGCCAATTGTTTTTACCTGAACGTCTTCGGCACCGGAAATCTTCTTGATTGCGGGATCCATCCTAGAAAAACAGGTTTAGATTCGCTCCCCGGTTTCGGTTTGATTGAGGATTTACCTTTAGATTTTGTTTTAATTTCTCACGCTCATCAGGATCACATCGGTTCACTTCCATTTTTAGTACAAAAGTTTCCTCATGTAATTATTTACTCTACAACTCAAACAAAAGAGATAGCAGAAGCCACACTTCATAATGCTGCAAACATTCTGGCACAGAACCCATCATTAGAAAATGACTTTAAAATTTATACTCACGAAGAAATTGATCTGTTGGTGAGAAGCATCCGAGGTGTGAATTATAATGAAGTTATTTCTATTAAAGGAATGAGACACACAAGTTCTTCCGGAATAAATGTTTCTTTTCACGATGCCGGTCATATACTTGGTTCAGCAGGTATTTTACTGGAACATAATAATCAAAAAATATTTTTCAGCGGAGATATAAATTTTTCAGATCAATCTATTATGATTGGATGCGATCTAAAAGGAATACGTAATATTGATGTTTTAATCCTCGAATCAACCTATGGTTCTACCGATTCTAAAAAACTGGGAACATGGTCAGCCGAAACTGAACGTTTAATCAAATCAGCAAATAAAGTAATTCATGATGGCGGTTCAATTCTTATCCCTGTTTTTGCTCTCGGAAAAACCCAGGAACTACTTTCACTTCTTCACTCACAAATGATAAAAAGAAAATTAACCGAAACAAATATTTTTACCGGTGGAGTTGGCAGAGAGATTTCCAATATTTATGACCGTAACCGCTATCTTACACGCCGAAGTAGTTCAGATCTACTACTAAAAGAAATTCCCCAGCAGAATATTTTTGAGATAGAAGATTTAACATATTTCCAAAAGAATCCGTCCATAGTTCTTGCATCAAGTGGAATGATATTGGAAGGGACTACTTCTTTTAAGCTTCTGGATTTCTGGATGCATCAGAAAAACTTTGCTGTTTTTGGAGTCGGTTATATGGATGAGTCAACTCCGGGTTTTCGCTTAATGAATTCTCAAAAGGGTGATAAAATAAAATTAACGGTCTTTAGTGAACCTAAAAAGGTTAATTGTAGTGTTGAAAGATTCTATTTCCCGTCCCATTCAATTAGAGAGGATTTAATTAAAGTAGCTAAGTCAGTAAATCCTCGTAAAGTTATTCTTGTTCATGGTGATATTAATTCTAAAGACTGGCTGGGGCATAAGATATTAGAGCTTTATCCGCATATTAAAGTAGCTTCGGCAGAAACCGGAAAATCATTTTTGTTATGATATCACATCCCATCACAATTTAATTTCTTTTCGTTTACACTTGTCGCTCAAATAATTATATTAGACAGAGATTCAGAAATCTATTTTCAGTTTTTATTTAGAATCAAAAATTTATACACAGGGGTAAAAACAATTTAGTTATTACATTTCAATCAAGGAGGTCTGCTTATGAAAATTTACAAACTATTGGCAATATTTATTCTGATTGCAATGGTTGGTTCAATTGCACAGACAAAAAGTACAAAACCCAAAACAATAACTAAAAAAGCCGAAGAAACAACTCAGTATATTCCACCGCCACCTCCTCCACCAAAAGACGGAGTTTTTATTCATATCTCAAGCGGTTTAGAAAATCCTCATAAAGTTTTAATGGGATTAACAATGGCTTTAAGAATGGCTGATGAAAATGACGTTTATGTCTACATGGATATTAATGCTGTTAATGTTGTATTGAATAGTTCAAAAAGTCTTGAAATGAACAAATTCGAAACGTCTAAGATCCTTGTCGATAAGATTCTTAATAAAGGTGTCAGAATTGCTGTTTGTCCTACCTGTCTTGAAGTTGCAAATAAAACTCAATATGATTTAATGAAGGGTATTAAGCTCGCTAATAAAGAGGACTTTTTCGGATTTACGCAAGGGAGAATATTGACTTTAGATTATTAACAGTACAATTAATTTCGTAAGGAGTGTCCGATTGTTGGGAAGCCAATCGGACATTTTTTTTGCATCGAGGATTATGAACATTTACCAAGGAGTTTAGAACTTTACATAAGAGAGTTCGTTAGTTTTTTCCGGATGCTCTTCTAAATATTTTTTCATCAAGTGCGACAGATAAAACTTTTCACTCATCTTTCTAACACCTTCATACTCATTAAATAGGGAAGTCCTCTGAACCATATAAACGGCTTGTCTATTCCCGATCTTTATAAGTGAAAGAGCCGCTACAATTCTTGCTGCGTAGCATTCATCATCTCTTAGAATTTTCATTAGATACAGAACAGCTTTTTCAGATTTGTACTCGCCTAAATAATAAGCACAGCTTGTTCGCAAACCTTCATTATCAGATTTTAAACCTATCAGTAAATTAGCTTCGATGGTTTTATACTTTGCCTTTACAGCCGGGTCTAATTCGTCTTTTGCAATTGCTGTAGATGACAAGAGAAGAACTGAAATAAGAATAATCGAGATTAACTTTGATGCTTTCATTGTTCCCCCAACGATTTTGTTTTATTTATTTAATCAGCACAAGATTTTTTTTTCTACACAATATGACGCTATCGTTTCTTATAAAGTTGCTTTGTAGATTTTTTTGTGCCTAACTGTTTATGCAGGTAGTGCTAAGGTTGGTTTTTGATCTGTAATATCAATCGGATTTGAATTCTCTAAATATTTTTAATGCTTTTTTGCTGAATACAACAAGAAAGAGAATCAGAGCTAATATTATAATCCAGATTTCCATCGAGTATTTTTTTTATTCCAATTTACATTCAGAATTGATTGAAATAAATGAAATAAAACAACCCATTTCACAAATGTGAGGGCTCTCACTTTCCAAATGAATTTCAATAAAAGAAAACATTCCCATTTAGGATTATTTGTTTTTGAAGATGAGTCAGGATCTCACTAAACAGCATTACACCAACTCCTTACACAGTTGGTAAATCAAATCTCACTAAAAGTCTTTAAAACAAAACAATCCCGCCTTTTCACATATGGTTGTTCGGATTAGTAGCGGGGACAGGTTCCCGCGGAGCGGGATTTCGATTCGCTCAGCTTCAAAACAAAACCGATTCTATTCACTATTTAAAACTAAAAATCCCCACACAAATGTGTGAGGATTTTCTCTTTTAGTAGCGGGGCTAGGACTTGAACCTAGAACCTTCGGGTTATGAGCCCGACGAGCTACTCCGCCTTCGGCGGACTCCACTCCTTAATATTTTTTTTAGCCCACTCACGACCAACTCCGGATTTTAACCATTTCTCTCTTTTCATAGCTTCTGAACGACTAGACAATTCTTCTGTATAAATTATTTTCCAGTTATTACCGTGTTTTGTCGAATGATTTGTGTGGGAATTATGTTCGGAAAGTCTGCGATCTAAATCAGGGGTGTGGCCGATGTAATGATAACCCTCCTGGCTGAGCAGGAGATAAACAAAATATTTCATCTTCTCCCTAAATAAAAAATCCCCACACAAATGTGTGAGGATTTTCTCTTTTAGTAGCGGGGCTAGGACTTGAACCTAGAACCTTCGGGTTATGAGCCCGACGAGCTACCAATTGCTCCACCCCGCGGTATAATTTCATCTATTAAATAAGAACATTTTCAAACTTGGGGCTCAAATATATGAAACCATTTTTCTACTGTCAAATTATTCGTACTTGCTTAATCTTTACTTGATACTTACTTGCTCATTCACAATATTCGCAATAAACAAAACTGTTACTAATGCTCAGAACATTACTTATCAAAGATTATGCACTCATCGAAAATATCCAGGTTGAGTTTGGAAAGGGATTAAACATTATAACTGGGGAAACCGGGGCTGGCAAATCTATTCTAATTGATGCTCTGGGACTTCTACTCGGTGAAAGAGCTTCAACAGAAGTTGTAAGGAAAGGTTCTGAAAAATCGATTATAGAAGGAATCTTTGATATAGAAGGGAATAAAAAGGTACAGAGTTTACTAACCGACAATGAGATAGAATTTAATGATGAATTAATTGTGCGCAGAGAAGTTTCTCTGAAAGGTACAAACAGATGTTTCTTAAACGACACTCCTGTTACTCTTAATCTAATTAAAGAAATTGGTGATCTTCTTGTTGACCTTCACGGACAGCACGAACATCAATCACTCTTAAAAGTGGAAACACATATTGAAATGCTGGATGAAGTTGCTAATCACTTTGAAAATATTGAAAGTTACCAAACTAAATTTAGCAAGCTGAACAATTTATTAAGAGAATTGAAAGAACTATTAAAAAAAGAGAATGAAATAAAAGAGAAAAAAGATCTGTATGAATTTCAGATTAAAGAGATTGATGAAATTTCTCCCGACCCTGATGAAGATATAAAACTTGAAAATGAATTGAAGATTCTTGAGAACTCCGAAAAATTATTAAAATCTGCAAGCGAAATTTACGGATCGATTTACGAAAATGAAGATTCCATTCTGGATAGATTTTCGGAAATAAAAAACAAACTGAATGAATTATCCAAAATTGACCAATCGTTTTTAGAAAAGGTTAACGAAAGCGAATCGATTATTGCAATACTAAATGATGTTTCTACATTTGTTAGAACATATAAAGACAGAATTGATCTGGATCCCGAAAGCGTTGAAAAATCCCGTTTCAGACTCGGTTCTATAAATTTATTAAAGAAAAAGTATGGCGGCTCATTAAAATCGGTAATTGAACATCGCGGGAAAATTGGAAAAGAATTCGAACTGGCTAAAAACTTTTCGGGTAAAATTTCGGAACTCAATAGAGAAATTGAATCTACAAGAAAAGAGTGCGGAATACTGGCAAAGAAAATTTCTGCAAATAGAAAACTCGTATCAAAGAAAGTTAAGAAGGAAGTTGAAGAGTCATTAAAAAACCTTGGCATTGCAGATTCAAACTTTGAAGTGAGAATTGAAAATCAATCACCCGACTCACCGGAGGAAAATTACATTATTGTTGATAACAAAAATTTCAGATGTGACCCAAACGGCTACGATAAAATCGAATTTTTCATTTCAACCAACATTGGCGAAGATACAAAACCATTGGTAAAAGTTGCATCCGGCGGAGAAGTATCCAGAATTATGCTAGCATTAAAATCGATTCTTGCCAAATCCGATAAATTACCGATCCTCATTTTCGATGAAATTGACACAGGTGTAAGCGGAAGAATAGCGCAGAAAGTAGGTCACGCGCTTAAATCACTTGCTTCATTTCACCAGATTATAGCCATTACACATTTACCGCAGATTGCCGGATTATCGGATTATCACTTTGCTGTTGAAAAAAGAAAAATGGGTGACCGCGTAGTAAGTTTTATAAGAATGCTTAAAAATGAAGAAAGAGTTAATGAAGTGGCAAAATTAATTAGCGGGGAAAAGATTACAGAAGCGGCACTTAATGGTGCAAAAGAATTAATGAATTTGAATTAATAGTGCTTTTAGACACAAAAATAAATTTGTAAAGTCAATGCGGATAATTAAATTCACTTGCAGAATAAATTAATACACTATGGAGGCAATTATGAAAAAGAATTATACATCGTTTTTCCTCTTTTTAATTCTTGTCATAACATTTTCAACGAATGTAAATGCACAGGATGATCTCGAAAAAACATTATCAAAATTATCATCCTCTGCCGGTAAAGCTTATGTAAATCCTGTTATCTCTGCTTTCGGCTCAAATTTAAATTCGGGGTGGGTTAGTATTCTTCCGCCGGCAACTAAACTTGGTTTCCACCTTAATGTAAAAGTTATAGGAATGGGATCGTTCTTTTCTGATGATGTTAAAAAGTTTAATGCAAATGGCGATTTCTTCTTCAGTCAATCGCAAGCAGATCAGATTTTACAAGCATCGGGTTATGGTACTAATCATCCCGCTTATGCTACTTTGAAAAACGAGTTAACCAAAGCAACATTCAGCGTTAATTTCTCGGGTCCTACTATTGTTGGAAGCAAAAATGAAGGATTGAAAGTAAAATTTCCCGGCAAGACAATTCAATCCGGTAATCAGTCGTATACATTACAGCCATACGAATTATCAATTCCTGAAGTAAAAGGATTTCTTGATGATCTTAAGATTTTTCCAACTGCTGCTGTTCAGGCAACAATCGGTACTGTTGTAGGAACAAACGTTTCAGTAAGATATTTCCCGAGTGTAAATATTGAAGATATGGGTAAGTTTACATTCTGGGGAGTTGGAGCAATTCACAATCCAGGTGCCTGGTTAAAAAATCCTTTACCACTCGATATTGGTGTTGGTTATTTTATGCAGCAGATGAAAGTTGGTGATATTTTTGAAAGCAATGCATCTCAATTCGGTTTATATGTTGGTAAAACTATCGGGGCTATTGTATCAGTTTCACCTTATGCAGGTTTTACAGTTGAATCATCCAAGACAACCGTAAAATATAATTATCAATCCAATCAAGTTGTTAATGGTGTGCCTGTTCCTCCGGCAAAAGTTGAATTCGAACTTGAAGGTGAAAATAGTACTTCTTTTCTAATTGGACTCAATATTAAACTGGTTGCAATAAATATTAATGCAGATTATAAAATAGCCAAAACCAAAACCGCAAGTGCGGGAATTTCTGTAGGATTATAAATTATTTCTAAACCGTGAAGGCGAAATGCCTTCAAGGTACTTTTATATAAATTCCGTTTGAACTCTTGTCGCTGAATTCAATAATTCTTTTAACGAGTTTACATAGGGAAGCAACTCACTCATATTTCCCTTATCTATTGTTAGACTTTTCATCATCATTGCTTGCATTGCAGATAACGAACCCGTTAAAATTTTCTTCCATGTTTCTTTACCTGCGCTTATTATAAAATGACACTTATTAATATCGTCCTGATTCGCAGTTTTAATTCCACGGCATTCACCGTTATTTAAATCAAGTAATAATGATTGATTATCCTGCCTATCTTTAATTGACAGGATTAACAACCAATCCCAGCCCCCGGATGAATTTTTGTATTCCTGATTCAGGTTAATCTGGTTTTTTAATTCTGCAGCCCATTCCGGACTAAAAAATTTCATAATATTTATTCCCCGGTTGATAGTTGTGATAATTAAAATAGTTAATTTTGCCTTTGAATGGAAATAATGAATTTGACTATGAAAGAAACAGCAATTTACATTCACATCCCGTTCTGCGATCATAAATGTATCTACTGCGATTTTTATTCTATCATCTCTTATGATAAAGTAAGGTTATATTTATCATCTATTAAAAAAGAGATAAATTTTTTTGCCGAAAAATTTTCTTCAAACAGAGAGATAATTTCGATTTTCTTTGGAGGGGGAACTCCTTCTTTCATGGAATCTGAATACATTGGTGAGATTATTGATGAGATAAAAAAATGTTTTGCAGTAAAACCCGATGCAGAGATAACAATTGAAACAAATCCCGGGACTGTATCAATTAACAAGCTCGAAAAATTTTTATCTACCGGAATTAATAGAATAAGTATTGGTATTCAATCCTTTAACGAAAAGGAATTAAAATTTCTTACACGAATTCATGATAGTAATACTGCAAAACAAACTGTTCGCGATGCCAAATCCGTTGGATTTGATAACATAAGTATCGATCTAATTTTCAACCTTCCAGATCAAACAAAAGAAATCTGGCGTTCTAACCTTAGACAGGCAATTGATCTACCGATTCAACACATTTCTGCATATAGTTTAATTCTTGAACCGGGAACGATATTAAATAAGATGGTCCTCGATGGAAAAGTAAAATTGCAAAGCAACGATTACGATGCGGATCTTTACGAACATACAATCAGATTTCTTACCGGCAATGGATTTATACAATATGAAGTTTCCAACTTTGCTAAAGACGGCTACGAATGCATCCATAATAATGCATATTGGAGATATAAAGATTATCTGGGGTTTGGAACGTCGGCGCATTCATTTGTTGACGGAGAACGGTGGTGGAATTACTCCGGACTTAATCTCTATTTAGAGTCCATAAGAAAAAAAAGTAATGCCATAATTGGAAGGGAAATTCTAACTGAAGAACAGAAATTAAATGAGTATGTAATGCTTGCTTTAAGAAGTAAAGGGCTGGATTTATTTGATTTTGAAAAAAGATTTAAAACCGACTGGTTAATAAAAAATAAAAATCTGACTGCTCTATTACAAAAAAACAATTTTGTTCGGTTGAATCATAATCTTATTTCACTTACTTCAAAGGGTTATGCTATTTGTGATGAAATTCTAAAAAAATTTTTTTGATACAAGAAATTCAATAACTATATTCAAACCAATAAAAGGGTAATTTTATGAACGAAAAAAATAATTTATTAATACCGCTCTCAATTTTATCAGGAGCTATTTTACTCTCTGTAATTATTTTTGCATTAGTCTGGAAGTCAACCAAGAATGCAGATCAGACAATAACAGTTACCGGTTCAGCAAAAAAAACTATTGTAAGCGATCTTGGAATTCAGCGCGGAACATTACAGGCAATTAGTACAGATAGAAAAACTGCTTATCAAAGTGTTGCACAACAAATGCCCACTGTTTTGAATTACCTTAAAGATAAAGGTTTTCAGGAAAATCAGATTGAAGTCTTTGGAATTAATGGGTACCCGGTTTATGAAATTAGTCCGCAAGGTTACCAAACACAGAGAATTTCACATTACGTTTACAGTCAGAGATTCGAGGTTAGATCGAATGATGTTCAAAAAATAAAAGAACTTTCTCTTACACTCAGTTCACTGGTAGAAAAAGGTCTTGATGTTCAGGCAGATATGCCGGAATATCTTTACACAAAAATTGACGACCTCAAAATCGAAATTCAGGGAGAGGCAGCAAAAAATGCTATGGAGCGTGCTGAAAAAATTGCTCAATCAACAGGACGGAGTCTTGGTTCGCTTCGTAATGCGAGAATGGGTGTAATTCAAATAACCCCGCTTAATTCTAATATGGTAACCGATTATGGAATAAACGATGTCACTTCAATTGATAAAGAAATTACTGCTGTTGTTAGTGCATCATTTCAAATAGACTAAATTCAGGATGGTGGTTACTGGATACTAGATTCTTGATTCTTGATACAAAATGCTGAATTATCGGTAATTGTTGTATTACGAATAATTTTTGAAGGAGTTATACTAAATTTTTCGGAACGACATCCGGTATTTTGAACAGAATATCCACACTAAAAAGAATTTGGCTAATTCAAATAATTGTTCTATTTTAGTGCATTCTAATTCGCCCCTTGAGGGCGATTTTTATTTGTGGAATATGGAAAAAGTTAAAATTTTCGAAAAAATTGAAGAAATTGCAGCATCTTACGGCTTCCTTCTTATCGATATGGTTCTCCGCGGTGATAATAATCTCCGGATTTTGGAAGTTTATATCGATAGCGAAAAAGGTGTTACGGTAGATGACTGTTCGAATATCAGCCGCGCAATTCACGAGCTTTTCGATAAAGAGGATCTTATCGGTTCTAATTATCGGCTGGATGTTTCTTCGCCCGGAGTTGACAGACCCCTTAAATTTTTAGCTCAATACGTTAAGCATATTGATCGCAAATTTGAGGTAGAATATTTAGAAGAGGATATTAACAAAAAAATTACGGGCAAATTAATTCGGATAAACGGCGATCAGCTTTTTTTCCAGAGCAAATCAAGTGAACTCAAAATAAATTATAAGGATATAATTAAAGCGAAAGTTTTAATTAGTTTTTGATTACGGAGGAGAATAAATGAATACCGAGATAGTTGAATCATTTTCGCAGATGGTTCGCGAGAAAAGTCTTGATAAAGACGTTCTTGCCGGAATTATTGAAGAAATATTTGGTCTTATGGTCAAAAAGAAATATGGGCTGGAAGCTAAATATGACGTTGTTGTTAACATGGATAAAGGTGATATAGAAATATTTCTGGAAAGAATTATTGTTGACAAGGTAAATGATCCGGGCACAGAAATAAGTATTGATGAAGTTAATGAAAAGGGGAACGATGATGATCTTGAAGTTGGCGAGGAGTTTGTAGAAAAAATCGAATTGCATCAATTTGGGCGAAGACTTATTAACCTCGCACGTCAGAGTCTTAATCAAAAAATTCGTGAAATAGAAAAAGATATTGTTTACAATGAATACAGCGAAATGATCGGTGAAATTGTCGTTGGCGATATTTACCAGGTAAGACGAAATGATGTTCTGGTCAATCATAATAAAAATGAATTGCTTTTACCAAGAAACGAACAGATACCAAGAGAAAAATACCGTAAGGGAGATACAATCCGTGCAGTGGTTAAAGAAGTTAAGAAAACTCCGAATGGTCCGATCATTATCATTTCGCGAGGCGATAATTTATTCTTGCGCAGATTGTTCGAAATAGAAATACCGGAAATTTATGACGGAGTAATAGAGATAAAAGGTATTGCGCGCGAACCCGGTGAAAGAGCAAAAGTTGCAGTTGAATCCCAGGATGCAAGAATTGATGCTGTGGGTGCTTGCGTTGGTATGAAAGGTGTCCGTATTCATGCAATAGTACGTGAACTTAACAATGAAAATATTGACGTAATAAATTACTCTGAAGATCCGATCGTTTTTATTCAACGCTGCCTTGCACCTGCTAAACTTAAACAGATCGAAATTGACGAAGAAGATAATAAATGTATTGTTACGGCAGATAGCGATCAGGTTTCGCTTATTGTTGGAAGAAGCGGTGTTAATATCCGGCTGGCAATGAAACTTAGCGGTTATGATATTGAAGTTATACGTCAGGAAAAACCGCTTGAAGAATATGAAGAAGATATTGAACTACCTGAATTAAGAGAGGAATTAGGAAGTGAAATTGTAGACCTTCTTATTAACCATGAATTTGAAACCGCAGTTGATGTTCTTAAAGCCGGTATTGATAAGCTTAAAGAGATTGAAGGAATTGATGAGGAAACAGCTAAAAAAATAATTGAAACACTGGAAAATCAATTTGAGGAAGAAGAGTAATAAAAAATTATAATTCTCTAAAACCAGTGATGAATAAACAATAAGGTAATATCCAGATGTCCGAAACAGCTAAAGAAAAAAAATTAAGACTCTATAAGTTTGCTTCCGAGTTTAATCTTTCTACCGATTCCTTGATGGAGTTTTTGCATAAGAAAGGTTACGAAGTAAAATCCCATATGGCACTTCTAACCGAGGAAATGCTGGCGGATATTAAATCTCACTTTAAAAAGGATATTGAAAAAGCAGAGAAACACTACAAGAAAATATCCGACTTTCAGAAAAAGAGAGGAGATAAAACCGAAGCTGAAGTTGTTCCTTCTCAGCCGGCAGCTGTAGAGGAAGAACCTGTAAAAGAAGTAATTGAACATGAAGTAGCTCAGGCAGAATCGGTTCAAGCAGAGGTTGTTGAAGATGTGAAGCCGGCAATTGAAGAACCCGCTGAGGAAACTGTTACGGAAGAAGATGTAGAGGAATCAAAAACTTTTAAAACAAAATCGGAATTAGAATTAGAAACAAAGAGAAAAGGTCTTACGATTGTTGGTAAAATTGATCTTGGTCCAAAACAAAAAGAAAAATCAAAAGAAGCACAAGCACCTGCAACAGAAAATGTAGTATTGCAACCCAAAACAGCTGCTAAGACGGAAGAAGATGATGCCGATAAAAAGAAAAAGAAGAAAAAAGTATTAAAGGCAAAAAAGAAAACTAAGGTTGCAGAAGAAGGTACTGATGAAGTTGTTACTAAGAAGAAGAGGAAGATTAAGAAGTTAGAAATTGATAAAAGAGAAGTTGAAGAAGCTATTAAACGAACAATTCTTAGTATGGATGAATCGAGTATAGGCGACAGGGCTTCTGCTCGTAAAAAGAAAAGAAAAGAGAAGATGGAGATCCAGGAAAAGATTCTTGAACAGAAACAACTTTCTCAGAATAAGATTCAGGTTACAGAATTTATTGCCGTTAACGAACTTGCAAATTTAATGGGCGTTTCAGTAAGCGATGTAATTCAAAAGTGTATCGGGCTTGGATTGATGGTGTCGATTAATCAGCGTCTTGATGTTGAATCTATTACACTTGTCGCAGACGAATTCGGATTTGAAATAGAATTACAGGAAGACTACCAGGCAGAAGTAGATGCAGAAATACCCGATCCGGAAGATACTCTTAAACCTCGTCCACCTGTTGTTACTATAATGGGTCACGTCGATCACGGTAAAACTTCGTTGCTCGATTATATCAGAAGAACAAATGTTGTTGCCGGTGAATCGGGAGGTATTACACAGCACATAGGTGCTTATCAGGTTGATCTGGAAGTCGGTAAAAAAATTACATTTCTCGATACTCCGGGTCACGAAGCATTTACTGCAATGCGTGCTCGCGGTGCAAGTGTAACTGATATTGTTGTTCTTGTTGTAGCTGCTGATGATGCTGTGATGCCTCAAACAGTTGAAGCAATTAACCATGCTCAGGCAGCAAACGTTCCTATAATTATTGCTATCAATAAAGTTGATAAACCGAACTCCAACATTGAAAAAATAAAACAACAATTAGCAGAAAGAAATATTTTAGTTGAAGACTGGGGCGGTAAATACCAGTGTGTAGAAATCTCTGCAAAGTTCGGTAAGAATGTTGATCTACTACTAGAAAAAATTGCTCTTGAAGCCGAGCTGCTCGACCTAAAAGCAAATCCCAACAGATTGGCACACGGTGTAATAATCGAATCTCAAATGGATAAAGGTAAGGGTGTAACTGCAACTGTTCTTGTTCAAAAAGGAACCCTTAAAATTGGAGATCCTTTTATTGCCGGTGTAGTTCATGGTAGAGTTAGAGCCATGTTCGATGAGCGAAGTAAAAAAGTATTTGAAGCTCCTCCTTCAACACCGGTTCTGGTTCTTGGATTTGAATCCGCTCCGCAAGCTGGCGATTCCTTTACTATTGCAGAATCCGAACGCGATGCTCGAGAGATAAGCTTGAAGAGACAGCAGATAAAACGCGAACAGGATCATCGCCAGGTTAGACATATTACTCTTGATGAAATTGCAAGTCAAATTAGCAGAGGCGGATTTAAAGAATTACCTATTATTGTTAAAGGCGACGTTGATGGATCCATCGAAGCTCTTGCCGATTCATTAATGAAATTATCTAATGATGAAGTAGCTGTCCGTGTAATTCATAAAGGTGTTGGTGCAATTTCAGAAGGAGATGTTCTTTTAGCCGCTGCTTCACAGGCAATTATTATCGGTTTCCATGTTCGTCCTAATATTAATGCAAGAAAATTATCTGAACAAGAAAAAGTTGATATCAGATTATATAATATTATTTACGATGCAATAAACGAAGTAAAATCCGCTCTCGAAGGAATGCTTTCACCTGTTGTTTCAGAAGAATTGGTTGGTACTGTTGAAGTTAGAGAAATATTCAAAGTTCCTAAAATTGGAACTGTTGCCGGTTGTTATGTTCAGGATGGAAGAATTGAAAGAAAGAATAAGATCCGTTTGTTCCGCGATGGAATTGCTATCTATGAAGGCGATCTTACTTCATTAAAACGATTTAAAGACGATGTACGCGAAGTTGAAAAAGGATTTGAGTGCGGGCTTGGTATTGCGAACTTTAATGATATTAAAGTCGGCGACATAATTGAATCTTTCAAACTAATAGAAACTAAAAAGAAACTTGCTTAATGTCTTACAGATTAGATAAAGTTGCCAGCTTACTTAAAGAAGAACTAAGTTTAATATTTCTTCACAGGGTTCAGAACTCTGAAGTAGGACTTGTTACTGTTACAAGTGTTAAAGTAAGCGCAGATCTTCAGCATACTAAAATTTATCTTTCTGTTTATGATAAGAATAAACGCAGTGAAGTTCTTGAAAAAGTTAATAACCTTAAGGGTGTTATAAGAAGCGAACTGGCTTCAAAATTAAAATTGAGGTATATACCCGAACTTCATTTTTTTATTGATGATACTCTGGATTATGTTGAAAAAATCGAAGGATTATTTAAACAAATTCATTCCTCCGATGGAAAAGAAGAAAATGATAACAAGGGAAACTCTTGATAAATATACTCCGGATTTTGAATCTGGCGAAGTAATTCTTATTGATAAGCAATTATATAAATCGTCCTTTGATATTGTGTATAAAGTTAGAAAAGCAATCAATATTAAAAAAGTCGGTCACGCCGGCACGCTCGATCCGATGGCTACGGGATTGTTAATTGTATGCACCGGAAAAATGACTAAACAAATAGCTTCTTTTAGAGGATTGGAAAAAACTTATGGCGGTGTTATTACTATTGGTAAAACAACACCATCATTTGATATTGAAACTGAATTTGATTCGGAATCAGATTTCTCAAGTATTACTGTTGATATGATTAATGAAACGGCAAAATCATTTTTAGGTAAGAGCTTTCAAATTCCACCGGTCTATTCGGCTGTTAAACACAAAGGAAAGTCGCTTTACCAGTTTGCTCGTAAGGGTATTCAAATTGAAAAAGAACCGAGAGAAATTTTTATTTCCCGGTTCGATATTTTGAATATTGATTTACCCGAAGTCAGGTTCCAAATAACCTGCTCGACCGGAACATATATAAGAGTAATTGCAAATGATTTCGGGAAGAAATTAGGTTGTGGAGCTTATCTAAGCAGATTAAGAAGAACTGGAATCGGTCAGTTCGATGTAGGTGATTCTATTACTATTAATGAGTTCAACGAGAAGTATAAGGCAGCAACATTAGCTTGAGAGAATAAAAATTTTATTATGACTCTTTATACCGAACTAAATGAATATATAAAGCAGACAAATGCAGTAGTTACCGTTGGAACATTCGACGGATTGCATCGTGGACATTTACAGATAATGGAAACGATGAAAAATATTGCAAGGAGTATTAACGGAAAAAGTGTTGTTGTTACATTCGATCCGCATCCAAGAAGCGTTATATCCCGGAATTTTGATTTGAAAATTCTAACATCGTTTAATGAGAAAAAAAGAATTCTTGAAAATACCGGAATTGATGAACTCATAGTTCTGAATTTTACAAAAGAATTTTCTCAACTTACGTCGGATCAGTTTATTAAGAATTATCTCATCGATAAATTCGGCACAGTTCATATGGTAGTCGGTCACGATCATAAATTCGGTAAAGATAGATTGGGTGATGAGGATAAACTTAGAGAACTTGGTAAAATTTACAACTTTGATGTAACTGCTGTCCCTCCGGAAAATAATAACGGCGAGATAATAAGCAGTACAAAAATCCGAAATGCTCTTTATGAAGGTGATGTTGAGAAAGCAAATCTTCTCTTAGGAAGAAACTATACTTTTACTGGTCTGGTTGTTAAGGGAGCGCAGCGAGGTAAAGTATTAGGATTTCCAACTGCTAATTTAAAATTGGACGATATAAATAAAGCAGTTCCAAAAAAAGGTGTTTATATTGTTTCTTGCAGTTGCGAAAGAGAACCTTATTTCGGTATTATGAATATTGGTTATCGTCCTACTTTTGAGGAACGGACAGAGCTTGTTATTGAAGTCCACATCCTTAATTTTGATAAGGATATTTACGGAAAAGAATTAAGAGTCGATTTTATTAAAAGATTGCGCGACGAGAAAAAGTACGAATCGAAAGATGATTTGATTCATCAGATTGAAGAAGATAAAAAGAAAGCTCTTGAATTAATAAATGTTTTAGTTAACTAATTGATTCCGGTACCTAATCGGTTTCTGGAATTAAATCGAACAAATCAAAAAAGGAGTAACACAATGTCGTTATCAAAAGAAAAGAAACTTGAACTAATCAAGAAATATGGAAAAACTGACAAAGACAGCGGAACTGCAGAAGTCCAGGTAGCCCTTTTAACTGAGCGGATCAATAACCTAACAGCTCATTTCGAAGGACACAATAAAGATCATGCTTCCAGAAGAGGTCTTATGCAAATGGTTGGTAAAAGAAGAAGACTGCTCGATTATTTAGCCGGTAAGGATATTGAAAGATATCGTAGCATAATTAAAGAATTGAACATTAGAAAGTAACGAGGAAAGTAAATGGTATATTCTAAAGAAGTTGAAATAGGCGGTAAGATTTTTAAAATTGAAACAGGCAAACTTGCTAAACAATCAAATGGCGCAGTTACTGTTCAATACGGCGATACGGTTGTACTTGTAACAGCTGTTGCCGGTGAATTGAAAGATGATCTCGATTATTTTCCGCTTAGTGTTGAATACAGGGAAAAAGCTTTTGCAGTAGGAAAAATTCCGGGCGGCTTTTTCAAACGAGAAGGAAAACCGAGCGAAAAAGAAATTCTTAGTGCACGGTTAGTCGATAGACCAATAAGACCATTGTTTGCCGAAAATTATTTGAATGATACACAGGTCGCAGCATTTGTCTATTCCTATGATAATGAGAACGATGCAGATGTTCTTGCTGCAGTCGGAGCTTCGGCTGCACTTGTAGTTTCCGATATCCCGTTTCTCGAACCCGTTGGAGAAGTACGCGTTGGCAGAATCAACGGACAGTTTATTGTTAACCCCACTAATGCACAGGTTGAAGAGAGCGATATAGAACTTGTAGTTGCTGGAACGGATAGTTCTATCATGATGGTTGAAGGCGAAGCAAAAGAAGTAAGCGAAGATGAAATACTTGATGCTCTAAAATTTGCTCATCAGGAAATTAAAAAGCTTGTAAAAGTTCAGAATGAATTACGCGAACTTTGCGGCAAACCTAAAATGGTTGTTACCGAAAAAGTGATTGACCAGAATCTTCTTAACGATGTAAAAGACCTTGCTTATGGTAAGTTAAAAAATATTGTGGAAGCTGTTCTTGCAAAAGAAGAAAGATCTTCTAAGAACAAGGAACTTGAACAGGAAGTATTAACTGCACTTGCAGAAAAATATCCTGAACAGGAAAAAGTTATTAAAGCAATCTTTCACAATATGGAAAAGGAATTAATGCGCAACCGTATCCTAGATGAAGGATTAAGACTCGATGGAAGAAAAACAGATCAGATTCGTCCCATAACTATTGAACTTGGTATTCTACCACGTCCTCATGCAACAGCACTTTTTACACGCGGAGAAACACAGAGTTTAACCACCTTAACATTAGGAACAAAACAAGACGAACAGATTATAGACGGACTTCAAACCGAATTCAGAAAAAGATACATATTGCACTACAACTTTCCTCCATTCAGTGTTGGTGAAACCGGAAGATACGGCGGTGTTGGAAGAAGAGAAGTTGGGCACGGAAATCTTGCTGAAAGATCCTTGAAAAATATTCTTCCACCCGAAGAAGTTTTTCCATATATGATTCGGCTTAACTCCGATATACTCGAATCTAACGGTTCATCATCAATGGCAACTATATGCGCCGGTTCATTAGCATTAATGGAAGGTGGCGTTCCTGTTAAATGCGCTGTTGCCGGAATTGCAATGGGTCTGGTTAAAGAAGGTGATCGTTATGCGGTTCTTTCTGATATATTGGGTAATGAAGATCATTTAGGCGATATGGATTTTAAAGTTGCCGGTTCTGAAAATGGTATTACCGGATTTCAGATGGATATTAAAATTCAGGGAATTTCATTTGAGATTATGGAAAAAGCACTTACCCAGGCAAAAGCTGGAAGACTGCATATCTTAAAAATTATGAATGATGCAATTTCCGTCTCTAATCCTAATATCTCTAAATTTGCTCCAACTCTTCTTTCCACCAAAATTAATACCGACAAGATTGGCGCTGTAATTGGACCAGGCGGAAAGGTAATTCAAAAGATTCAGAAAGAATTCAGTGTTGAAATCAATATCGAAGAAGACGGAACAGTTAGTATTGCCGGACAGGATCGTCAGAAAGCCAAAGAAGCAAAAGAGTATATTAAATGGTTAACTGCTGAACCCGAGATAGGAAAGACATACAGTGGAAAAGTAATGAAGATAACCGACTTTGGTGCTTTTGTAGAAATTTTACCGGGCACTCAAGGATTACTTCATATTTCCCAGATTGATAATAAGCGCGTTAACAAAGTAACCGATGTTCTTAAAGAAGGCGAAGTTATCAAAGTAAAACTATTAAGCATTGAAGGCGGAAAGTTTTCTTTATCAAGAAAAGCTCTGCTAAAGGAAAAAGAAGAAGTTCAGGAAAATTCTGAAAATGATAATTCGTAAGATGATTTTCTAATATTCGGAAAATTAATAGTCTGTCCCGGCTAATACGGGACAGATTGATTTTTCCGGTTTAATAGTTTCATCTGTTATGTAAGTAAAAATTTTGTTACGTTGAGAATGTGATGAAGATTGGAAACCTTGATATAGAAAATAAATTGTTTTTGGCTCCTATGGCGGAGGTTACCGACTCTTCATTTAGAAAAATTGCAAAAGAGTTCGGCGCCGGAATTACTTTCACTCAAATGGTAAGTGCACAAGGTGTTATTAATAATAACTTCGAAACTCTGCGCCTCCTCTCATTCAGCCGCGACGAAAAACCAATCGGCGTTCAAATACTTGGTAATGAACCGGATGTTTTAGGAGATGCCGTTAAGGAAATAGTTAAGCTTAAGCCCGATTTAATAGACCTTAATTGCGGTTGTCCTGTTGATAAAGTTGTAACAAACAATATGGGCTCTGCTCTTTTGGATGACCCTAAAACAATGGGTAAGCTAATAAGAAAAATGGTTGATTCATCCGGCGGTGTTCCAATCTCTGTTAAACTTAGACTTGGGAAAGATAAAGGTAACATTAATATTTTTGAAACTGCCAGGGTTGCAGAAGAAAATGGAGCTTCAGTTCTATTTGTTCATGCGCGCACCCGTGCAGATAAATATGAATCTGACCCCGATTGGCATTGGCTTAAAAAAGTAAAAGAAAATGCTGGTATTCCTGTAGTTGGTAATGGCTCCATTTTCACACCTCAAGATGCTAAAGAAATGATTGATTTAACCGGCTGCGATTCTGTAATGGTAGCACGCGGCGCACTCGGTAATCCATTCATATTCGATAGATTTAATAAGTTAATAAGTACCGGATCGGATCCCGGACAATCAAATGCAGATATTATCCGTGATACTCTTCTTAAACAAATTTCCTACATGGAAAGAGAATTTGGCGAACCGAATAGTATCGACAAAGCGAAAAAAAATTCAATCTGGTATTTCCGTTTTTATCCCGGTATCGATCAATTTTTAGAAAAAGTATTTTCATTGAATAATTTATTTTCAATCCGTTCTTTAATTGAAGAACACACACAAAATATTTTAAACGGTAATCTTAAGGTTACCGAATTAAGCGAAATTAATATAAAATTTAAGAAGAAAGTTTTATTCTGGTTAGCCGATGAAAGCGTAGAATCATTAGGTTGAAACCGGAATAGACTTACAAAGAGTTTTTCATGAATAAAGAAATTATTATCAGTTCTTCTACAACTCAAAACAGAGTTGCAATTACAGAAGACGGTAACCTGGTAGATTTCTTCGTAGACCATCCGGAAAAACAAAGAATGGTTGGCGATGTTTATCTTGGCAGAGTTGCCAGAGTTTTACCCGGAATTAGAGCAGCATTTATAGACATCGGTCTTAAACACGATGCCTTTCTTCATTTCTCCGATATTGGTGAACGGACAGAAGCACTTCAAGGAATTTTTGATGACGATGAAGATGAAGAACAATCTTCAAATCCTTCTGCTAATGCAACAGTAGAAGATCCCAATCAACCTACATTAGAACTTCCTAAACCGGAAATTAGAGAAAGACAAATCACTAAGCTCCATAAAGGGCAGGAGCTCCTTATACAAATTCTTAAAGAACCTGTTAAGGATAAAGGAGTTCGGGTTACATCTTCGGTTTCAATACCCGGACGTTTCTGCGTTTTGCTTCCAATGGATAATAAAATTGGTGTTTCAAAAAAGATAGTAGAGTATAAGGAGAGGAAAAGACTTAGAAAAATTGCTCGCGGAATAATTCCCGAAGATTGCGGATTGATTATTCGAACTGCCGCTAAAGACCAGGATGAAGAATCATTATCAGCCGACCTGAAATATCTTGTTAAAATATGGGAAGATATTCAGGAAGATGCAAAAAAACTTGAACCGCCTTCACTTCTCTATAAAGATCTTAGCACTACTATTAGTGTAATAAGGGATTTATTTTCTCCAGATGTATCAAAAGTATTTGTGGATTCGAAAAAATTATTCAAAGAAATTCGCAATTACCTTCATTTTATTCAACCCGCCCTTGTTGATAGAATTGAATTTTATAAAGAGGATCGTCCAATTTATGAATCGTTCAAGATAGATGAACAGATTAAAAATTTAATGCGTAGAAAAGTTGCTCTGCCAAGCGGCGGACACATTGTAATTGATCATACTGAAGCTATGACGGTAATTGATGTAAACAGTGGCCGTTATGCTGCAAAAAAAGATCAGGAATTAAACTCACTTAAAACCGACCTTGAAGCTTCGAGAGAAATTGTAAGACAGCTTAGGTTGCGTGATATTGGGGGATTAATCGTGGTCGATTTTATTGATCTTGAAGACGAAAAGAACCGTAAAAAGATTTATGATGAACTGAAAAAGGAATTCAAGAAAGACCGTGCAAAGACTGCAATGCTTCCTATGACGGAATTTGGCTTGATGCAGATTACACGTGAAAGAGTTAGAGAAAATATTGTTCAATCGATGACAGAAGTATGTCCTTATTGCGAAGGAAGCGGGTTGCTAACAAAGAAGTCTAATCTAATCCACGAAATTGAAGGATGGTTAAAAAGATATAAAATGGAAGGGAAATATTACTCGTTAATTATTCGTGTTCATCCATCGCTTGGGGAAAAATTAAAACAGGGATTTATCTCAACGCTAACTAAAATTCAACTCAAGTATTTTGTTAAACTCAGTTTGGAACAGACTGAAAAAATTAGTCCGCAAACTTTCAGGTTTATTGCAAAGAAAACCAACGAGGATCTAACGGAAGAGTTTGCTTAGGGACGTAATTTAGGATACAAAAAAATATCCGGATTTTATTTAATTTTAATCGTTAGAAAAATTAAAATACTGGAGGAAACGCTACATGAAATTTTTTATTGATACAGCCAATATCGCTCAGATTAAAGAAGCCGCTTCCTACGGATTGCTCGATGGCGTTACAACCAATCCTTCTCTTGTTGCAAAAGAAGGTATGGATTTCAGAAAACTATTGGAAGAGATTTTAAAAATTGTTGATGGACCGATTAGTGCAGAAGTTGTTGCTACAGATTACGATGGAATTATGAAAGAAGCGATCGAGCTTGCAAAAATTCATAAAAATATTGTTGTTAAAGTTCCTCTTATTAAGGCTGGAATAAAAGCTGTTAAAGCATTGTATGAAGAAGAGATTAAAACTAATGTAACACTTTGTTTCTCGGCATCTCAGGCGTTACTTGCTGCTAAAGCCGGTGCAACTTACATCAGTCCATTTGTCGGTCGTCTCGATGACATAAGTCATGATGGTATGGATCTAATCAAACAGATAATTCAGATATTTAAAAATTATAATTATAAGACACAGGTTCTGGTTGCAAGTATTCGTCATCCTCTTCATCTTGTTGATGCTGCCATGATGGGTGCCGATGTTGCAACAATGCCCTTTGACGTTATAGAAAAATTATTTAAACATCCTCTTACCGATATCGGTCTTGAGAAATTTCTAAGCGACTGGAAAAAATTAAATCAGAAATAATTATGAAAAAAACAAAATTTTACTCGATTCATGAAAGACTTGGTGCAAAGATAGTTGATTTTGCCGGTTTCAAAATGCCTGTTCTTTATTCATCAATAATTAACGAACATAAAGCAGTCCGTTCTTCCATTGGTGTTTTCGATGTATCACACATGGGCGAAATATTTATAAGGGGCGATAAAGCTCTGGACTTCGTTCAGCATATCACTGTTAATGATGCATCTGTATTGTACGATGGAAGAGTTCAGTATTCTGCAATGTTATATAATGATGGAGGAATAGTTGATGATCTTCTTGTTTATCGTATCTCCGAAAAAGAATTTATGCTTGTTGTTAATGCATCTAACAAAGACAAAGATTATGAATGGATGAAAAAGAATAATACATTCGGGGTGGAAATAATTGATGAGAGCGATGAATACTCATTGCTTGCAGTTCAGGGTCCTAATTCAAAAAAAGTTGTTGAAAAAATTTGTGATAAATCGGTCGACCTTGAATATTATCATTTCTTCAATGCAAAAGTTGCCGGAGTTGAAATGATTCTTTCTAGAACCGGATATACTGGCGAGCTCGGTTACGAATTGTATTTTAAGGGTGATGAAAATGTTGCAGAAAAAATCTGGAATGCTCTTTTTGAAAATGGAAAAGAATTAAACATTCAACCGGTTGGACTTGGCGCAAGAGATTCGTTACGATTAGAAATGGGATTCTGCCTATATGGTAATGATATTGATCAAACAACCAATCCTTTAGAAGCCGGACTTGGCTGGATAACCAAACTTAAAAAACCTTCTTTTATTGGTAAAGACGTTTTATTGAAAGTGAAAGAGGAAGGATTAAAAAGAAAATTAGTTCCGTTAATTTCAGATGAAAAATCATTTCCGCGGCATGGATACAACCTTTCTGTAAATGGTAAAAAAGTTGGTCATATTACAAGCGGTACAGTTAGTCCTGTTCTGGATAAAGCAATAGCAATGGGATATGTTGAATCTGACTACGCAAAAGAGGGAAATCAAATTAATTTCTTAATCAGAGGGAAAGAGGTTCCGGCGTTTATTACAAAACTGCCGTTTATAAAAAACTAACATGAAAATAAACGTTCTCTATTCGAATTTGCATCTGGATGAGCTCTACTTCACCGGTAAAACCTGTGTTGTAATTGATGTTCTAAGAGCTTCAACAGTTATTGTTACTGCACTTTCAAACGGTGCTAAAGAAGTAATTCCGGTTAACACGGTTGATTTCGCTGTTAAAGTTTCTGGCGATGCTTTTAGAAGTCAAACTATTTTAGGTGGTGAAAGAAATACTAAAAAGGTTGAGGGTTTTGCGCTCGGTAATTCACCTTTAGAATATACAACCGATGTTATCGGCGGTAAATCAATAATTCTCTACACTACGAATGGTTCCAGGTCTATTGTTAAAGCAAAATTTGCAGAAAATCTTTTTATAGTTTGCTTCAACAACCTTGATGCAATAGTAAATCATCTGGTTTGGCTTAATAAAGACGCTGAAATTATTTGTGCCGGAACTAATGGCGGATTCAACCTTGAAGATGCTGTGTGTGCCGGTAATATTGTTTCCAACCTTGAACAAAGTGATATCGAAGTTGAACTCACAGATTCTGCAATTGCCAGCAAATTACTATATATAAATTATTCCAAAAGTATTACAAAGATGTTAAAAAATACTGACCACGGTAAACTATTAATTGAAAATGGATTCGAATCCGATATTAAAGAATGTGCTAAAATAAATTCGACCGATGTTATTCCGTTTTATAATTCCGGGGTTATTAAAAAATTAGAACCAGCTTCCGATAAACCAAAAAAATCTGGCAATAATAGTCAGTCGATTAATGCCAAAGAAAAATAAAGCTAAAGAAAACACTGGAAACGGTAAGGAGTATTTTGTAGTATCACCGGCTAAAAAGAAAAAGCTGCTCGGTATTTTTTTGATTGTTTTTGCCGTCCTTATTTTCTTGAGCATCCTTTCATATTCAAGATACGACGATTCCTCATTCTCATTTAGACTTACGGATTTATTCAACATATTCAGTTCAAATCCCGAACTAAAAAGTAAGGCAGCCGGAACATACAACTGGCTCGGTATCTTTGGGGCTTATATTTCTTACTTCTTTATCCATTCCACACTGGGATACTTTTCGTTAATTTTTCCTGTAATAATGTTTGTGTGGGGTTATTCTGTACTTCGTGCTGCTTCATATAAACTTGCTTTGTATGTTACCAATTTTCTACTTGTTATGGGAATATTGATTTCGACATTTTTCGGAATGTTAAGATTCACTCCCGAGTTCAGTTTGTTTACAGATGTTTATGAGTTATCGGGAAATATCGGCGCCTTCTTTGGAGTTGCAATTAGTAAATTGTTGGGACCTCTGGGCAGTATTATATTCTTAATTGCTGCTATGATTGTTACATTAATTATTGCATTCGATATCCGGCTTAGTGGAATACTTGAGTTCTTAAAGAAGTTTTATAAATCCGATGAAACTGATGAAGATGAAATAAAAGTAAAACCCGCCGATGAAGAAAGTGATGATAATCTTAACAAGATTAAAAGTTTAAGAGGTGATAAAAAATTAAAATCACTTCTTAAACAGGATGAAGATATTGAAGCCGCAGAAGTTGAAGGTGAATTACCCGAAACAAGAATCCGGATAGTTAAAAAAGATGAACCTGAAAAAGTAATTGAACCGGAATTTCCAAAAGAGGAATTACCCAAGTCTAAGAAAATTGATTTATCAAAATCCGATAAACATAAAGCTGACGATTCACTTCCGGTAATTGATAAGGAAGCAGAAGCAAGTCTCCCCGATCAGTGGGATGAAAATATTAAGTTCAACTCACCAACTATGGATTTATTAACTCCCGCCGAAGATGAAGAAGTTAAGATTCATGAAAGTGAATTAAAACGTAACGCCGAGCTATTAAAAGAGAAACTTGCCCTGTTCGATATTCAAATAGAGGATATTACTGTTACTCCGGGACCTGTTGTAACACTCTACGAAATTGTTCCAGCGCCGGGGGTTAAGATAAGTCGTATTGTTAGTCTTGAGCATGATATAGCTCTTGCACTTGCAGCACGTGGAATTAGAATTATAGCACCTATTCCCGGCAAAAGTGCAATAGGGGTTGAAATTCCAAATGCTCAAGCATCTATTGTTAGAGCCCGTTCTGTAATAAGCAAAATAAAAGAAGCAAAAGGGGAATTACCATTAGCTCTGGGTAAAACAATTTCCGGTGATGTTTATATAACCGACCTTGCAAAAATGCCTCACATGCTTATTGCCGGTTCTACCGGTTCGGGTAAAAGTGTCGGTATTAATATTATTATCAATAGTTTATTGTATGCCAAGCATCCATCCGATATAAAATTTGTTATTGTCGATCCAAAGAAGATTGAGCTTTCTTTCTACAAAAAACTTAACAAACATTTTTTGGCGGTATCACCTGATCTGGAAGAAGAGATAATTACAAATCCATCCAATGCATTACTGGCTCTTAAAGCTGTTGAATACGAAATGGAAAAACGTTACGATAAATTAGCTAAAGCCGGTGTGCGCAATATTGTTGATTACAACAAAAAGGTATCCAATCCCAAGACAAGACCAAAAGATACCGAAGAGATGAAACATCATAAATTACCATACATTATTATTATTATTGATGAGTTAGCTGATCTGATGATTACATCCGGAAAAGAAGTTGAAGAACCGATTGCGCGTCTTGCTCAACTTGCAAGAGCTGTTGGTGTTCATTTGATTCTTGCAACGCAGCGTCCGTCTGTAAATGTAATAACCGGGGTAATTAAAGCAAACTTTAGTGCACGTATGGCTTATCAGGTTGCTACAAAAATTGACTCACGTACTATTTTAGACATGAACGGTGCCGAACAATTATTAGGAAGCGGGGATATGTTATTTTTACCCGGTGGTATGCCTAAACCGATAAGAATTCAGAACGCATTTATTTCAACCGAAGAAGTTGAGAGAGTAACAAACTTTATTTATGCCCAGCAAGGATTTTCAAAACGTTACTTTTTACCTTCTATGTATGAAAAGAAAAAATCAGAAGCAGGTAATTTCCTCTCCGATCTCGATCCTATGTTTGATGAAGCTGCAAGAGTTGTTGTAAGACATCAACAGGGTTCTGTTTCGCTTCTTCAACGCAGACTTAAACTTGGTTATTCAAGAGCCGCAAGAATTGTTGACCAGCTTGAACAAGCCGGAATTGTCGGTCCATCGGAAGGAAGTAAAGCCCGCGAAGTTATTGTAGAAAATGAAGAACAGCTCGAAACTATTTTAAGATCATTATAATATTATGAAGACCATAATAGTTCTCTTTTTTTTATTTGCACAATTTCTCTATGCTCAGAGTGCAAACGAAATTCTTAAAAAAGCCCAGGAAAAGTTTAATTCCATTTCAAGTTTTAGTGCTGCTTTTTCTCAGGTAATTGTTAATCCACAAGGTAAATCTACTGGTAGGGATAACGGAACATTTATTTATAAACGCAAGAATAAGTTTATTGTTGAGCAGAAAAGAAGCACAATCGTTTCTAATGGAGAATCAGTTTGGAATTATGATAAAACGAATAAGAAAGTAATTATTAGTCCCTTTTACGACGATCCAACTTCCTTTTCTCTTGAAAGATTTATTTTCGACTATCCGGCTCTATGCAAAATTAAATTTGTTAAAGAGGAATCGAATGACAACGAAAAGGTAATTCTGTTAACACCTAAAGACGATCAGCTTGATGTAAAAGAAATTAAGATATGGATAAATAATTCTAACCTGATAAGTAAGCTTGAAATTGTTGATCTGCTCGATTTACGTTTCAGTTTCCGGTTTACGGATATAAAAGAGAATCCGGAAATTTCAGAATCGCGATTTACCTTTTATCCTCCTAAGGGAACAAAGATTATTGACCTCCGCTGAAAAAAATAGAATCAACATTAAAAAACTAATCGGTTATTTGATGCCGGTTATCCTAACATTTTTATTTCTCTATTTTGCATTTCTAAAAGTTGATTTAAAAAAATCCTTCTCTCTTATCTTAAATACTTCTCTCTTCTGGCTTATAATTTATGTTCTTGTATTTTTCCTGTCTCACTTCATCAGAGCCTTAAGATGGAAGTTAATGGTAAAATCTGTTAAGCAGGATGTGTCATTATTTAATTTATTCTCTGCTGTTATGATTGGTTATGGAGTTAATTGTGTTATTCCACGGCTTGGAGAAGTTTATAGAGGTTTGTTCATTGGAAGGTGGGAAGGACTTTCGAGAACTACAATGCTTGGAACGGTTGTAATAGAGAGAATAATAGATATAGGTGCATTTGCCTTCGCTTCTTTATTGAGTGTTTACATTTTCCCGGGTAATTTATTCGACCAGGTGATCTGGCTTAAGACTTCTCTAATGATAGGATTTGCTGCAATATTTGTCGTTTCACTTTTAATTGTATTTATGGTTAAGTACGAAGAGAAATTCGGATATGTTATTGTGAGAATATTTTCAAAGTTCAGTAAAAAATTATCCGAAAAATTTGCTGAGCTTTTTTCAACCTTAATAAGCGGTTTATCGAGCATACAGGATTTTAAAACGATATTTATTATTATTCTCTATACAGCTCTTATACTGTTCTTTTATGCTCTTAATTCATACGTCGGTTTTTTTATGCTGGATATGCAGAATTACGGAACAATAAACTTTGCGCTTGCATGGGTATTTATGACCATTAGCGCTTATGGAGTTATAATTCCAACTCCCGGTGGAACAGGCTCTTATCATATCATTTCAATTTTTGTTCTAACACAACTTTACAATTTTGATTATGAGTTGAGTGCTGCTTATGCACTTCTTACGCACTTCATTTCTTATTTTGTTTTTATCGGCTCTACGGTTGGTGTTATTTATCTTGTAAATAAATTCCGTGTTAAAAAAGGAATTAAAAAAGAGAATTTTTTCACTGTATTTGATATTAACTCGGAACCTAAATGAAAAAAATAATTCTTATAGTTCTTTTCCCATTATTTAATTTATATGCGCAATGGGATTTTAGTCTGGCAATGGGAATCGATTACAAATCGGCTCCAGCTTACAGGGATTATATCAATTACAATTTTGCACCGGTTAATAGTAAGCTAAAATCCTTTGGCACTTCAATAAATTTTACAGGTGAGGTAGGTTATCTTACAAGTGAAAGATTTCAACTTGGATTAGAGTATAGTCTCGCGATTGATTCATACACAACGTTTATAAATACCGGTGGAGTTTACGACATTTCATATTTGATGCACCGCCCCAGTTTAATTGGTTACTATGTACTTGCTGGCCCCGGGTATAAATTTAAGTTTGGCGGCGGATTGGGATTAAGGTTTGCTAACCTTGATGAGACAATTATCAACAAAACAAATTATACTTCTAACGGGTTCGGACTCTTATTGAAAGCAGATGCCAACACACTCCTTTCATCAAATCTTTATGTGTTGGTAGGACTCGATCTTAGATATGATATAACAGGGGAATTATCATCGGGATCCGGGAAAAAGATAATAAACTTTACTAATAACGAAAATGTGAACCTCAATACAATTTCTGTCGGCTTGAAAGTCGGTGTAACTTACTTATTCTAAAAGGATTTTATGAACATTATCGAAGCAATTATTTTAGGAATAATTCAGGGATTAACTGAATTTATCCCAATAAGCAGTACCGGGCATTTAACTGTTGCGGGTAAACTAATGAATCTAATTTCTGATGTTAATCCCGAAAGATGGACAGCGTTTATTGCTGTAATTCAACTCGGCACTTTGATGTCTGTTATTATATTTTTCTGGAAAGATCTATGGCTGATTTTAAGAGATTTTATTCAAGATGTTATTATTAGCAGAAAAAGTTTTTCTGAACAAAGTAATAATTCACGAATGGGATGGTATCTTATTATAGCAACCGTTCCTGTAGCGATAATAGGAATAGGATTTAAGGATATTATTGAAGGAGCTTTAACAAAAAATTTATATGTTATTGCCGGAAGTTTAATTGTTCTGGCTTTAATTTTAGCTATTGCTGAAAAGACTGGAAAGTTTAACCGTTCTGCCGGTGATATTAAATGGTACGATGCTTTAATAATTGGTTTGGCTCAATCACTGGCTTTAATACCGGGGTCTTCCCGATCGGGCACAACAATTACCGCCGCCATTTTCTTAGGATTTAGTAGAGAAACTGCTGCACGGTTTTCATTTTTAATGAGCATACCTGCTATTACTGCAAGCGGTTTACTACAATTCTACCAGGCACTTAAATACATCGATACCAGCGGTATTATTACTATGGCTGTTGCTACTATTGTCTCAGGTATATTCGGTTATTTATCAATAGAATTTTTGTTAAGGTACTTAAGAAAAAAATCCACTTTTATTTTTATCATTTATCGAATTGTTATCGGTATAATTATATTAGTAATGATTTATAACGGTGTAATTAAACCTTAAGGAGGGAAATAATGATCAACAGATTATTAAGTATAATCTTAATTGGTGTTTTGATAATATCCTGTTCAGAAAATAATAAACAAAATCAAGCTCAAGAAAACATCCAAACAAATATAGAAAAGGGAGATACTTTGGATAATCTAATGGAATTGAAGAATAACGAAAAATTAATTGCAACAGTGCAAACTAATATGGGAACATTCGAAATAGAATTGTTTGCACACGATGTACCCAGAACTGCCAAGAATTTTGCTGGTCTGGCAATTAAAGGTTATTACGACGGAATTATTTTCCACAGAGTAATAAAAGATTTTATGATACAGGGTGGAGATCCTACCGGAACCGGAATGGGTGGCGAAAGTATTTATGGTGCAAAATTTGAAGATGAATTTGTTCCTTCTTTAATGCATGATTCCCCCGGAATTTTATCAATGGCTAATGCTGGTCCCAATACCAATGGAAGTCAGTTCTTTATTACTGTTGTTGCTACACCTTGGCTAAATGCACGTCATACTGTTTTTGGAAAAGTGATTAAAGGAATGGATGTTGTTTATGCAATTAGCCAGGTTCCTACAAATAACATGGATCGTCCTGTTGATAATGTAGTAATGCAAAAAGTTACAGTTGAAAAAAGAGCAATCTGATTTAAATGCAGCAGAATGAATTTTTTACATCGCGCTGGGGACTAATTCTATCAACACTTGGAATAGCAGTTGGTACAGGTAATATATGGCGGTTTTCCAGGGTTGTTGCTCAAAATGGCGGCGGTTCATTCTTAATTCCATGGGTAATTTTTTTATTAATATGGTCGGTTCCATTAATAATTGCCGAGTTTGCATTAGGTAAATCAACCAGGTTATCACCAATAGGCGCAATAGGTAAAACAGCCGGAAAGAATTTTGCATGGATGGGGGCATTTATTACGTTTGTTTCAACAGCAATTATGTTCTATTATTCGGTTGTTGCCGGATGGTGTATAAGGTACTTCGTTTCCGCTTTCTCCGGCGATTTGTTTAATACAGCAAATCATTTGAGTTACTGGCAGCAATTCTCTGAAAGCGGAATGCCCGTTTTTTTTCATTTAGTGGCTATGGTTATTGGGGGATTTGTAATTTATAAAGGTGTTGTTAAAGGAATTGAAAAAGCAAATCGTTTTCTGGTCTCTTCGTTACTTATTATCCTTATCATCCTTCTGATAAGAGCGGTTACTCTTCCTAATGCAATTGAAGGGATTAAATATTTATTTACACCCAAGTTAGAATTCATTCTCGATTATAAAGTCTGGTTAAATGCTTTAACTCAAAATGCATGGGATACAGGTGCCGGTTGGGGTTTAATTATGACCTATGCAATCTATATGAAAAAGAAAGAAGATATTGCTCTTAATGCTGCATTGATTGGATTTGGAAATAATTCGGTTTCTCTAATTGCCGGCATTACAATTTTTTCAACTGTCTTTGCATTAAGTTCTACAGACGCAATGATGCAGATTTCACAATCTGGTCCGGCTAACACTGGTTTAACATTTATTTATCTGCCATTGTTATTTTCTAAAATGTCGGATAGTATAATTGTAAATACAATATTTGCATCACTCTTTTTTATGGCCTTGTCCTTTGCTGCACTTACTTCACTTTTTTCAATGATTGAATTAGCTACAAAAACAACAATGGACTTCGGTTTATCACGAAAGAAATCAATCTTAATTGTTGCAAGCGCCGGGTTTATTCTTGGGATTCCATCGGCGTTAAATATGAAGTTCTTTATTAATCAGGATTGGGTTTGGGGCGTCGGATTAATATTAAGCGGCGCGTTTATTTCTTTTGCGTTGATTAAATATGGTGTTGATAAATTTAGAACAAATATTATTAATGGTTTTGGCAGCGATATTAAAATAGGTAAATGGTATAATATAATTATTACTTACCTGGTTCCAATTGAGGTAACTGTTCTTCTTTTTTGGTGGTTGATTTCTTCTACAACCTGGGATCCAGAATGGTGGAATCCATTTCATGCTGAGAACTTAGGCACTTGTTTAGCTCAATGGTTTATTGTTTTATCACTGTTTATCATGTTGAATAAAACATTTGTAAAAAATGTCCTGAAAAACGAGAATTAAATGGAAACTATTATAACAGCAGTCCTGGTGATTGGAACTGTTTGGGGTGGAGTTATTATATTTATACGAAAAGCGATTCAATTCGAAAAAAGTAAAAAAGAAATTCCTGAGTAAATGGCAAAATCTAAGCTCCCTTCGGTTAATGACGTTTCAAAATTTCTTACAAAGGAAAAACTTCTTCCTATCTATTTCCTTTTTGGAGAGGATGATTATGCCATAGATACAACTATTGAGGAAATCAGAAAAAAAATTGAACCGATGGTTGATTCTGAATTTGATAAGGAATTCATAACTCTTAATAAAAGTAGTAATCTAACTCAAATTCTGGATCTTGCTTACTCTTTTCCATTTGGTGGTGGAAAGAAATTATTAGTGTTAAAGAATTTTGAAAATCTAAACAATAAAAAAGAATTGAACCAATTCATTCTTAATCCACCGGAGTTTTCAATATTAATTTGTGCCTACTATGGTAAAATAAACGATATTAATAAAGAACCATATTCATTGCTGGTAAATCATAAATATATTTTTGAAGCTAAGGTAGAGAAAGGCGATGATTTAATTGAGTGGCTCGTTAATAAATCATCTAAAATGAAACTGGAAATGGATTTTAATACTGCACGCGGATTAATTGAAATTGTTGGCGAGGATAAAAGTTTACTTGAAATGCAGTTGGAGAAAATTTATAATTATTCAATAAATAATCCCCGATTAACATTTGATGTGATGAAGAAAATTGTTTCTCCGACAAAACAATATTCTATTTTTGATCTTCAAGATTCGCTCGCAACAAAGAATAAAGGAAAAGCTCTCGAAATAGCTTTCAATCTTATTGATGCCGGAATTGAAATAGTTTTTATTATTAATATGCTGGCAAAGTATTTTACAACAATTTCACAGATCATGGAATTATTGCGTTCCAACGTATATGATAATGAAGGAGCCAGTATGCTTAAAGTTAGCTGGTTTTATTATGTAAATTGTAAAAAAGCCCAGTATTTTATGACCGACGAGAGGTTGCTCAAGGTATCTGGTGCTTTATTTAATGCCGATATTGCTGTAAAATCGACCAATATGGACTCTAAAACCATTCTTTCTATATTAATTTCGGAATTGCTGGATTAATTAAGAAAAGTATAAACAATATTGAAAAAAACTGCGTTAATAAGTAAAATTGAGCGCAAAATTTTGAAACATTATCAAATTTGTTAAGGTATAATTGGCACTTAATAGGAATTTAACAGACTTAACTGACGAAGAATTAATCAAAGAATTTCAGGTTTCCAATACATTGGATGCATATGAAATTTTAGTCAAGCGTTATAAGGATCCATTAATGAATTTCGTATTTAGATTTGTGGGGGATCGGGATGCTTGTACTGATATTGTTCAAGATACTATGATTAAATTTTACCTTAACAAAGACTCTTATAGAGAATTTGCTAAGTTTTCAACCTGGATTTATACTATTGCCGGTAATCTTGCTAAAAATGAATTGAAACGTAGAAAAAGAAGAAATCTTTTTTCTATTGATAATTCCGATGATGAACGTTCTATCCAAATTGAAGATAAATCATTTTTAGCTCCAGATAGATCTGCGGATAGTGAAATTAAAAATGAAATGATCCAGCGTGCTCTCTTAAGAGTTAAACCTGTTTATAGGGAAGTAGTGATTCTTAGAGATATACAGAGTTTGTCCTACGAAGAAATTGCCGACATAAAGAAATTATCTATTGGAACTGTCAAATCCAGAATTAATAGGGGGAGAACACAATTACAGAAATTATTAAAACACATTTATAACGAGTAGGGTATATGGGAAAAAACATTTACAATAATGAAGAAGAACAATTTTCCAATTTACTAAATGATTTAAAGGAACTCCCCAGGGTTAATGCACCTGATAATTTTGAATTTCAGCTGATGACCCGAATTCAAAATAAAAACTTTGAAACACTACCTGAGCCGAGGGAACAGTTTAATTTCATAAAGTTTTTTGCTCCTTCTGCAGTGGTTGTTACTGTTATCATTTTATTATTCGTTTTTCTTCCAGGCAATGACCAATATGATAATCCATTAATGACCGATCCACCGCAAATTTTAGCACAATCAGATCATGAGAATGTAATTACCGATCAGAATATCAACAACGATAGAACTAATAAACAATCTTCAAATGTAGCAAGACAAAATTCTTCCTCTTCATTAAACGTAGCTGTAAATCCAAATGATGCTGTAGTAAAACCGGGTTCTAAATACCCCATTTATAGTAATCGTTCTGTGGCTCTGGATGATTATATAAGTGGTGAAAACAAAAGAAGAAATAACCTTCAGGCTAATGTTGTTAAGGGTGGCGAGGATGTACAGGAATTTGATGGGTTTTTTATTCGTGAAGAAGCCGATAAGAAAACCATTGAAAGGTATCGGGCTTTACTGGATTCCGTTAAAAAAGCACAGTCAAAACAAGATTCGCTTAAAAAGGTTAAAAGAGAGGAATAATTAAGGTTTTTTGAAGAAAATTTGTTTTTTTAGGCGCTCCTGTGTAAATTTCGACCTCAAAAATCAGCAAGGAAGTATTAATTCATGAAAACAGGTATTCATCCTACTTACAGAAAATGTGAAGTTACATGTGTATGTGGAAATACATTCGTAACACGTTCTACAGTAAGCAGTATTAAGCTAGAAATTTGTTCAGAATGTCATCCCTTCTTTACAGGAAAACAGAAAATTGTTGATTCCACCGGTCGGGTTGAAAGATTTAAGAAGAAATACGGATTAAAACAAGCTTAACAAAATATTTTTACTGAACTTGAGGGCTGTTTCATTTTACAGCCCTTTTCTGTTTTAAATAGAATTTCCTTCAAATTAACTGAATAAAGTTCTGAATTAAATGAGTAATGAGAATATTAACGATCAAGCAATATTAAATCTCTACCAGGGTGTTAGAGGTTTCGCTGTAAAAATTTTAAACCGGATTGATAGAACTGATGCCTACCTCGATAAGTTATTAGAAATCGAATTAAAAAACTCTAATCTTATTGGAGCTGACAAAGCTTTGCTATTCGAGATTGTCCATGGTGTTATGCGATGGATGGGAAGAATAGACTGGATACTAAATGGATTTTACAAAGGTCAATTCTCAAAAGTTGTTCCCAATATTAAAAATGCTCTTCGCGTAGCTCTTTATCAAATCCTCTTTTTAGATAAAGTACCGGACTATGCTGCTGTTAACGAGGCGGTTGAATTTGTTAAAAAATTGCAAGGTCAAAAATATGCCGATATTGCAAATGGTGTTTTAAGAAATATTATACGTAGTAAAGATGGTATTAGATATCCTAATCCCGATGAAGATTTGATTAATTATTTCAGTGCCTATTATTCACATCCTTCCTGGATAGTAAAAAGATGGTTAGCAAGATTTGGTAAAGATGAAACAGAAAAATTATTAATTGCCAATAACGATAAACCAACACTTACTCTTCGTGTTAATAATCTTGTAACAAATAAAGAAGAATTGAAAAACCTGTTAAACTCAGTCGGTCTAAAATACTCCGATAGTAAAGCTCATGATCAATTCATTAGAATGAGTTCACTTTCCAATATTACAGATTGGGAATATTTTTCTAAAGGATATTTTTCAGTTCAGGACGAAAGTACCGGGTTTCCTGTTGTTTTGCTCGATCCTAAACCCGGAATGAGAGTTCTCGATTTATGTGCTGCACCTGGTGGTAAGACGGGCTTCATTGCAGATCTCATGCAAAATACCGGTGAAATTATTGCGTTGGATCGATTTGAAAGCCGGCTAAAAATACTCAACAAAAATCTTGACCGATTAAAAATCAAAAATGTTAAAACCACTGCCATTGATTCACTGGACTTTACAGATGAGATTGGATTTGATAGAGTATTAATAGATGCACCCTGTTCGGGACTTGGAACGTTAACAAAAAAACCAGACTTAAAATGGAAGAAAGACTTGGGGGATATTAGAAAAATTATTAATATTCAACAGGATTTAATTAAAAAAGGTGCATCTCTTGTAAAACCGGGCGGATACCTTGTTTATAGTACATGTACTCTTGAACCCGAAGAAAATGAAGATCAGATCAATAAGTTCTTGAGTGACCATACTGAATTCAAACTTATTGATGCATCTGTATTTGTAAAAAAAGATTATGTTGGTGATGATGGATTTGTTAAGACTTTTCCTCATATTCATGGTTTCGATGGTTCGTTTGCAGCTAAATTGATTCGTGAATAAAAATTAATAAATGAGCTATGACTGAATCTTTAAAAAAGTTTGCAAAAGAATTAAAATCATTCAGAGAATCCAAAGAAGTTTCACTCCAGTATATAGCAAGCAGAACAAAAATTGATATAAAATTTCTTCAGGCAATTGAAGAAGGCAATTTTGAAATTCTCCCCGATTTATATATTCGTGCATTTATAAAAGAGTATGCTCAGGTTGCCGATTTTGATGTAACAGCGGTTTTGAAAAAATATGAACTCGCTAGAAAAGGAATGATAGAGGATAAGAGTAATCTGGAAAAGGATATAAAAGAAAAGGAATCAATTTCAGAAATTGTACCGGAACAGAAGGAATTAGCCGATGAGGTTGCAATTCCAAAAGATGAAGTTGTTGAAGAAAATAATCAGCCAATAGAATCAGTTGTTAAGAATAAATTACATAATAAACCTATAATATATATTGTATTTGGTGTGATAATTATTCTTATAACTACATATTTTATTTTTATTAGTGAAGAACCCACAGTTGAAACTGATACTTCTTCCGGTGAATTAAGTAGAAACACAGAAAATCGATTTGAAATTGAGAATAATTCATTTCAAGAATCCGTTATTCCACAAGACGACAGTTTAAAGCTCGATTTAATAGCTTCTGCAAGAGTATGGGTTAAAATTCTCTCCGATAATAAAACAGTATTTCAGAACTTTATCACTGAAAACGAACAAATAACTTTTAAGGCGGAAAAGGAATTTAGAGTTTCGGTTGGGAATGCCGGATTATTAAAAATGGAATTAAACAACAAGCCTTTACAGGTTCCCGGAAGTAGAGGTGAATTACGGAGATATATCATTAATCCAGATACAGTAAAATCTTATATTTTATCTGTTCCGGCAAAGAATGAAAACAGATCCCAAAACACGAATTGAAGAACTTCGCAAGCTGATAAAAGAACATGACTACAATTACTTTGTTCTGGCTCAACCAACTATCAGCGATTTTCAATATGATCAACTATTCAATGAATTAGTTCAACTTGAGAAACAATTCCCCCATCTAATAGTACCGGATTCACCTACTCAACGGGTTGGTTCTGATGTTACCAATGAATTCAAACCGGTCCTGCACAAAATACCAATGCTCAGTTTATCAAATTCCTATAGTGAGGAGGAGTTGATAGATTTTGACCGCCGAGTTAGAGAATCTTTACCGGAAAACGAATCTGTTGAATATGTCTGTGAATTGAAAATTGACGGCGTATCAGTAAGCTTACGCTACGTTAATGGAATACTGGAAACAGGGGCAACACGCGGGGATGGAACCACCGGAGAAGAAATAACAAATAATATCAAAACAATTAGAACTATTCCTTTATCAATAAAACCAAAACAGAAGTTTAATATTTCTGAATTAGAAGTCCGCGGCGAAATCTATATGGAATTGGATCAATTCAAAAAATTGAATGAAGAGAGGGAATTAAACGGTGAAAAAACATTTGCTAATCCCCGCAATTCTACTGCAGGTACAATAAAGTTATTAGACCCAAAACAGGTTGCCCGCCGACCGCTTAAAATATTCACTTACTATTTGTATTCGGATGCAGAGGAGTTATCAACACATCTTAACAATTTGGAATTATTAAAAGAACTTGGTTTTCGTGTAAATGAAAATTACCGTCTTTGTAAATCGATAGGCGATGTAATTAATTTTTGTAATGAATGGGAAGATAAAAGAGATAAATTACCTTACGAAATTGACGGTGTTGTTGTAAAAGTAAATTCACTTAAACAACAAAAAATATTAGGAAGCATTGCAAAATCACCTCGATGGGCAATAGCATTCAAATTCAAAGCTAAACAAGCGATAACCAGACTTCACAAAATTACCTGGCAAGTTGGTAGAACGGGAACACTAACACCTGTTGCAGAACTTGAACCGGTTTTTCTTGCCGGCTCAACAATTAGCCGCGCTACTCTACATAATTTTGATGAGATTAAAAGAAAAGATATACGCGAAGGAGACCGGGTAATAATTGAAAAGGGTGGCGATGTTATTCCTAAAGTTGTTTCCGTTGATATTGAAAATAGAGCACCCGGACTCAAAGCAGTAATTCCACCAAATAAATGTCCTGTGTGCCAATCGAAGCTATCACAACCAGAAAATGAAGTTGCTATTTATTGCGAAAATTATTCCTGTCCGGCACAGGTAAAAGGAAGAATTACACATTTTGCATCGCGCGGAGCGATGGATATTGTTGGACTTGGTGATTCTCTCATCAATTTATTTGTCGATTTAGGTTACCTGAAAAGTTATGCAGACATTTATGACTTGAAAAACAAAAAAGATGAGTTAATTAAAATAGAACGGCTTGGTGAAAAGAGTATTAGTAATTTATTAAATGCTATTGAAGAAAGTAAGAAACGTTCTTTCGATAGAGTCCTTTTTGCATTAGGAATTAGATATGTTGGGGCTGGAGCTGCTAAAAAATTAGCAGAGCATTTTTTAACAATTGAAAATTTAGTACAAGCTAAAATTGAAGAGATTGAGGAAGTATCGGAAATTGGGCCGAGTATTAGTAATAGTATAAAGCGGTTCTTAGCGGATAAACATAATACACAAATAATTAACCGGCTTACAAAATCCGGTGTAATATTTGCACTGGAAAAGAGAAATAAGATTTCGGAAAAACTAAGAGATAAAACATTTATACTTACCGGTACACTGTCGTCAATGTCCCGAGAAGATGCCAAAGAAAAAATTATTGCAAATGGCGGTGTTGTTGTATCTTCTGTAAGTAAGAATACGGATTTTGTTGTTGTGGGTGAAAGTCCCGGTTCAAAATTCGACAAAGCTCAAAAGCTTGGTATAAAAATAATTAGCGAAGAAGAATTTCTAGATATGATCGGGAATAAATAAATGTTCGAGAAAATTAAATTCAACTTAGCACATTACCTTATCCGTAAAAAATATCTGGTTATAAAAAGTGTTCCGGTCACATTCAACGGAATCCTATCTAACAGTTCAACATTTTTTATTATAATGCCCGGCGATCCGGTAGAGTTTTCAAAGAGTACCATGCTTATAATATTTTTGCTGGAAAAGCACAAAGTTGTAACAGTTTTATTGGACGAGAGTAAATTGGATTTAATTTCGGGAAAGGAAGATGTGACTTTCATAAAATATATGGATGAAACCAAAAGCAGATTAAATCTACCGGTTAAACCATTTGTTAGGATGCTTCAGAGTAAAGAATTTGATGTTGTTATGGATTTGAACAGATCTTCAGATGTCTTTTCAACTGCAGTGGCTAATATTGTTAAATCTAAGGTAAAAGTAGGATTTGAACAGCAAAAGACAGACGATTACTATGATATAAGGATTGTTAATTCCAACCAGGACCCTGACCTGATTTATACGAATTACATTAATTTTTTAAAGATGTTTTAGGCACCATCTTTTAAGTAATCAAATGAATTTGTAGATTGTAGTTGAAAAAAATTAGAAATGGCGTTTAGATGAGCGAAAATATCAATTTCGAACTAAAAAGGATGGGGGATATTACCGTATTTAAGTTAAATGAAAAACGGTTCGATGCCTCAATTGCCGGTTTTGTTAAAGGCGAATTTACTATCCTAATGCATACAGACGAGGTTAAAAAACTTATAATTGACCTTTCGGAAGTGGACTATTGTGATAGTTCTGGATTGAGCGCCATATTATTAGCTTTCCGTATATTACAATCGAATGAGGGGCAAATTAGAATTGCTTCTCCAACAAAAAATGTTAGAACGCTAATTGAAATCTCTCAACTTGATAGGGTCTTAAAAATTTGTAATTCCGTTGATGACGCCATTAAGGATCTGGAAAATATTTAGTTCTGTTAATTATCATGTTATGCTTATTGTCTTTCCCTGAATTTTTTTTCTTTTCTATCATTTTTCCTTCTTACAAAAGATATTTTAAATAAATACTGGTCAATTTTTTTGTTAATTATAGTATGATTTCAAAAGAAGTTTTAAAGAGAATTCAACTTGTAGTTTTTGATCTGGACGGCACAATCCTGGATGATACTGGAAATCTAGATCCCGATACTGTTGTGCTTGTAAAAAAGTTGAAAGAACTTGGAGTTAAGTTTTCAATTGCAACCGGAAGATTACATAGTGCAACTGTAAGTTATGCTCAAACACTTTCTATAGATGAACCCATAATTTCGCTGGATGGTACTTTAATAAAAAATCATCTTATTGATAAAATTATCTATCAATCAGCCATACCGGAAAAGATAGTTGCAAAAGCAATTTCACTTGCCGATCGATATTTCCTGAAAATAGCTCTTTGTCATGGCGATGCAATTTACTATACAGAGGAAAATTCGTTAATCCCAAATCTACTTGAAAAGTTCGGAGCCAAATACGAGATGGTTAATTCATACCACGGGATAATTAACAATACACTGGAAATTGTTATGACAAGCGATTATAGCAATATGCTTAGACAGGCTTCAAACAAATTATCTTTCCCTTTTACTTTTGGTGTAAGATCATCATTTTATAAGTCGCAAAGTCACGGCGGTATTTATTATCTTGAAGTTAGAAAAATGGGCTCTAATAAGGGGGACGCGCTTAAAAAACTTTGTAAGTATTCTCATGTAAAAATTAAACATGCTGCTGTGTTAGGTGATTGGTATAATGATAAATCATTATTCGAAACAGACGCATTGAAAATTGCTGTTGCTAATTCAGTACCGGAAATTAAAAGATTATCCGATATGATAACAAAGAATACTAATAATGAAGGCGGGGTGAACGAATTCTTAAAGTTATTACTTAAATCAAAAAGTTGATTCTAATGAACCAGAATAAAGCAGCAAAACTTAAACAGAGTTTAAGAATAAAATTTCTTATAATTCTTTCGACCATTGTTTTGATAGTAATGATGTTTCCCCGGGGAGAATCAATTGAATCCGAGGTTACGATTGGTTCTGTATGGATTCAGGATGATTTAATTGCATCAACAACTTTCGAAATTCTTAAAAGCAATGATATTTTTGAAAAAGAGAGGCTGCAAGCAGCAAGTCGTGTTCAACCGATATTCTTAAGAGATAATAGCGCCGCGTCCATAAGCATCGATTCAATCAAAAAGTATAATTCACTCATTCCCAGACTTGTTTCTGCAAAACAAAAAAATGAAGAATTATCTCATAATACTTTTCTTAGTGATAATTCATTTAATATTTTTGTTCAATTTAAGAACAAACCGGCAACTTTTAAGAATATTAAAACATATTCGCTTACAGAAATATTACGGTTATCTAAAGAAATCTTAGATAGAATTTATCAAAGAGGGTTGTTAAATCTTTCTTACAAGGAAATAAACAAGGATAGTATTTCAGTAAGGGACGGAAAATTTGAACGTGTCTTTCCTAAAACACTCTATCTTGATAGGGAAAGCGCTAATGATTACCTAAACAATCTTCTTAAAATAAATATTGGTGATAATTCCGAAATAAATGAAGCACTCACAGAATATATTTCCTTTTTCTTACGACCTAATATTATTTACAGTTATGAATTAACAGATGCTGCTATACGGAACGCTAAAGATAGAGTTCCTCGTAATATCGGAATTGTAAACGAGAATGAAAGAATAATTGCCAAGCACGATAGAATAACTCCGGAGGTTAAGTTAAAGATTGATTCGTACCGGATAGCAAAAGGTGAAGAAATTAGTTTCTGGTCTAATATTACCCAGGGCGTTGGTAAATTTATTCACATATTAATTATCCTTCTGCTGCTTATCATTTATATCTATCTGTTCCGCAAAAGAATATTTAATGACAACCTTAAAATACTACTGATTGCAATTATTATTCTCTTCATCAGTTTCCTAACATACCTTATTTACTCTCTGAATGTATCTGCACCCGTTGAATTACTGGTTGTTGTTCCGGTTGCTTCAATGCTTCTAACAATTATATTCGATTCACGAATCGGGTTTTACGGAACAGTTGTTATAGCACTTATTGTCGGCGGATTAAGAGGAAATGACTATGCCTTCGCATTAATGAATATTGTAGCCGGTGGGCTTGCGGCATATACAGTTAGGGACATTAAAAACAGAACGCAGATCTTTAGATCTTTCTTCTATATTCTTATTGGCTATGTTGTTAGTATAGTTGCATTCAGTCTGGAACGTTTCGCATCATTCGACCAGATGTTAATAAGCTTTGCGTTTGCTACTTCCAATGCTCTTATAAGTCCTGTTTTTACTTATGGCTTAATTATCTTTATCGAAAGGATATTCAATATAACCACCGACTTAACGTTGCTTGAACTAACTGATTTTAATCATCCTCTATTAAGAGATTTAGCGCATAAAGCTCCCGGCACATTTAATCATTCTATGTTTCTTGGAACGATTGCAGAAACAACTGCAGAGACAATTGGAGCAAATCCAATATTAGCAAGGGTTGGCGCATATTATCATGATATAGGAAAATCTTTAGACCCGGAAAGTTTTGTTGAAAATCAGATTAATTCCGGAAATATTCATGAAACTTTAACTCCACAGCAAAGTGTAGAATTAATTCGTAACCATGTAAGTAAAGGAATAGAGATTGCAGAAAAGAACGGGCTGCCAAAAGAAGTAATCGAATTTATCCCGATGCACCACGGAACTATGATAATAACCTATTTCTATGAGAAGGCAAAACAACTTTATGGCGAAGACCACATTGAAATTAATGATTACCGTTATATGGGGCCCAAACCTAATACCAGGGAAACCGCTCTTCTAATGCTTGCAGATGCTTGCGAATCTACCGTACGATCCTTAGCAGAGAGCGATTCGCAGAAAGTTGAGAACATAATTAATAACATTATTAGCGCGCGAATTGATGATGGACAGCTTGACGATGCGCCACTTACTTTTAAGGATATAAGCAAAATAAGAGAATCGTTTTACAAGATATTGATCGGTCAGCATCACAAACGAATCAGGTATCCTAATCAGGAAGAACTGGAATCCAGTAAGGAAGAAAAATAATTTTTATGGAAGAGTTCTTAAAAGAATATCTTACCATTTTACGTTTCGAGAAAAATCTCTCCGATAATACTATTAATTCTTATCAAAACGACATTAAAAATTTTTTATCATTCTGTAATACAAGCAATATAACCGACCTCAATAATATAAAGGCAAGCGATATTGCAAAATATTTTGAGCAGCAACGTTTACAGGGAAAAGATAGCTCTACATCTGCGCGTTATATGTCATCTATTAAAGGGTTCTTCGGTTATCTTCAGGATAATAATTACATTGAAATAAATCCAACCGATAAATTATTATCGGTTAAGAAATCCAGGAAATTACCCGCTGTCCTTTCATTTGAAGAAATCGAAAAAATTTTAAGTGCACCTAATACCAATGATTTAGCATCTCTTAGAGATAGAGCTATCCTGGAATTATTTTACTCATCCGGATTAAGAGTCTCTGAGCTGATAAACCTTAAAATAAACGATCTCTTCTTTAATGATGAGGTAATTCGTGTTCTTGGAAAAGGTTCGAAAGAAAGAATTGTACCTGTGGGAAGCAGTGCAATTAAATGGATTAACGAATACCTGATTAAAGCAAGACCATCATTTGAAAAGAAATCTAAAAGTCATCATTATGTTTTTCTGAATAAAAGAGGTTCAAAGTTATCAAGAATGTGGATCTGGAAAATTGTAAATAAGTATGCTTTAGATGCCGGTATAAAAAAAGAAATTCATCCGCATACATTCCGGCACTCTTTTGCTACTCATCTACTTGAAGGCGGAGCCGATTTGAGAGCTGTTCAGGAAATGCTTGGACATGCCGATATTTCAACAACACAGATCTATACTCATGTCAACCGTGAATATATTAAACAGGTTCATAAAGAACATCATCCAAGAGGTTGATGATATTATGCCGGTAAAGTATTGGAATATTTCTCTTGTTTTATCTCTGTTCATATTGATTAGCTGTGCTCCAGTTAAGAATGAAGATAAACCGGATGGCTATTCAATTTGTCTGGGTGAGTTCGTTAAATATGAAGATGCAGACCTATTCAAATCGAAATTGGATTTTGAATTGTGGGATAAATTAAAAATAGAATCGGTAGAAGATAAGTATTTTCTAATCTACAGTAATTATGAAACATCATTCGAAGCCGGTAAAAAAGCGTTTGAACTATTTAGAAAATCATTGATAAGTAATTACAAAATTTTATACAAAGAAAAATATGTTTACGATAATTACACCAACATTCTTTTTATTGGAAGATACCAGGGACGTCCTTCGGTTTACATTTATAATATGGCAGCAAAGGAATCTAAATTATTCTGGAGCAGGTGGGGACGTAAAGTAACTACATTAAATCACTTTAAGGATCGCACCTATTCATTTTTTGTAACTGCATTAGGTTATGGTAAACAGGGAAGCTTTCCATACGTAAGAGATACAAGAATATACAGATTCACAGCGTCTGATGATTTGGTTGAAGAACTTGATGAACTTGGTGATGGTCTTCAGGTATATACATACTGGGATGCAAAAGATACCTTTAAAGTAAATATCACTAAACCGGATTCAATTAAATCTGATTTACTTTTTCAGGAAATACATTCTTACATTTATCAGGGTAAAACAGGACCGGTTAAGCAAAGAATATTCAGTCTAACTGAAGATGGATTTCCAAAACCGCCGGATATCCAGCCGCAATTAATTTCCAATAATAACACCCGGTTAATACGACTTGCACAGCTTGACTCCGAAATCTATATTTATTTGAAGAATATTAAAGAAGGTTCGGAATCGATGCTGGCGAATTTTACTGGTAGATTATATAATGCAATTTGGTCGAATGATGATAAATACCTTTTCATAATAATTAAGAATAATTCGTATTCAAGAGTTACAGCAGCCAATCAGCAGGAATTAATGGTAATTGATACAGAGCAAAAAAAACTTATAAAAACATTTCATAGTAATTATTATCAAAATATATTAGCCAACGGAAACTACATCTTTTATGAAACTATTATAGATGGTGAATCGGTGATTTCTGTTTATGATTTATTAAATGACGATATTTACGATGTAATTAAGATGCCGGGCGGCTGTGCAATTAACAACTTAGTTAAGTGAACTAATGAGAACCTATTTCAGAATATTAAATTATATTAAACCCTACTGGAAGCATTTAACAGCATCAGTTATTTTTTCAATTTTTCAGGCACTTCTTAATGGCGCTTCAATTTATCTTGCTATTCCTCTGCTGGATACGCTATTTCAACAAGCCGGTGTTGCATCGGCCGATTCCTCGTCTGTTAGTCAGAATGTTCCTGCACAGTCATCGGGTTCTATTGGCGGAATAATAAATGATGTGATCAATTATTTTAAGGAAATTATTTTCAGCGGCGATACTTCTGATATTCTTCTAAAGATATGCATACTTATTGTTATCGCTTTCCTTGGCAAGAATCTATTCGGTTATCTTCAATCTTATTACCTCGCTTTTGTAGAACAGGGAATGATTCGCGATTTAAGAAATGAATCATATAAGCATCTTCACAAGTTACCAATGAGCTATTTTAAGAATGAAAAAACCGGTAATCTTATTTCCAGAATTACAAATGATGTTAACATGGTTAATACGAGTGTTTCCGCCGTGTTCTTAAACATGATTCGGGAACCGCTTACTATTATGGTATTTATCGCTATCGCTGTTTCAATAAGCTGGCAATTAACATTGTTTTCCCTTGTCGTTCTGCCATTTTCTTTAATCATCATTGGTTATATTGGATTAATATTAAGAAAACAGAGCGGTTTACTTCAACAAAAAATGGCCGATATAACTACCAATCTGCACGAGACAATTACAGGTGTAAAAATTGTTAAAGCGTTTGGAATGGAAGAATATGAAAACAAAAAGTTTTTCAGCGAAACACAGAAATTCTTCAGACTTGTTTTAAGAATTACACGTATTAGAAATATCTCAAGCCCGGTAACAGAGTTTTTAAGTGTAATAGTTGGTGTGGTTATAATTTATTTCGGAGCTCAGCTTGTGCTGGTGGATAAGACAATTAAACCGAGCGAGTTCATAACATTCCTCTTTGCAATCTTTCAACTGATGCCCCCGGTAAAGGAGTTGAGCAGTGTAAATAACCGTATCCAGGAATCGAGCGCTGCTGCCGATAGAATATTTGAAATTCTTGATACTGAACCGAAAATTAGAAATGTTCAGTCACCGGTTTCAGTTAACGGTTTTTACGATAAAATTGTGTTTGATAATGTTTCATTTCATTATGATGATTCCGATGAACTTATTCTGGATGGAATCAATCTTGAAGTTAAACGTGGATCGGTAATTGCGATAGTAGGAAGCAGTGGTGCCGGTAAAACAACTATGGTGGATCTTCTCCCAAGATTTTATGACCCTACTGCTGGTGCAATTTTACTGGATGGTCTTGATATAAGAAAAATAAAAATTGAAGATTTGAGAAAGTTGATGGGTATTGTAACCCAGGAAACAGTTCTTTTTAATGAGTCGGTTATTAGTAATATTGCCTATGGATTGGATGATTGTGATAAGGGAAAAGTAATTGAAGCCGCAAAAGCCGCAAATGCTCATAATTTTATTTGCGAATTAAATTATGATTACAATACTATCATTGGAGAAAAGGGGACCAAACTTTCAGGTGGACAGCGTCAAAGAATTTCTATTGCACGTGCGTTACTTAAAAATCCGCCTATAATGATTCTGGATGAAGCAACTTCCTCTCTTGATAATGAATCCGAAGTACTTGTCCAGGAAGCTATTGAACGACTGATGCAGGATAGAACTACGTTTGTTATTGCTCACCGATTGAGTACAATAAGAAACTCTGATAGGATAATAGTACTCGACCGCGGCAAAATTGTTCAGGATGGAAAACATGAAAGTTTGCTCGCCGATGAAAGCGGAATATATAGAAAACTGTACGAACTTCAATTTAGAGATTGAACTTGGAAAAAGCATACAATTCAGAAAATAAATTTGACCGCTTACTTATTGGCCTCGTACTTATTTTTATTGTCAGTTTAACCAACTCGATTTTCTTCAACCAGATTGGCTACTTTGGCGCTTTATTAATCCTTCTTATTCAATGGTACAAGACAAAGGAAAACAGATTTTATTCAACTGGATTGGAATTACCATTCATACTATTTCTTTGTGCTGAATTATTATCTGCAATTTTCTCCATCAACCAAGCTGAAGCATTCAGAATATTTTTTAAGCGGCTGGTGCTTATACCTATTGTTTATGTAATAGCAGCTTCGGCAGATAAACCGGAAAATGCAAAATTGTTTCTGAAAGTTTTTTTAGCTGCCGCTGTATTAACAGTAATTGCATATTTAATTGTTGCATACCGGCATTATATTTTTCAATTATATCGGCTCGAATCGAGAGGTCCTTCGGTATTTCAATACGTAATGACCGCTGGCGGTTTGATGAGCTTTGTTACTATAATTTTATTCGCTTTTGTAATTAATGAAAAAACTAAACTGAAGATAAAAATTCTGATTGTATCTGCATTTGTTATTGCTGCAATCGGTTTGATATCGAGTTATACACGGGCCGCATGGATCGGTGCTATTGCCGGCATCTTGTTTATTCTTATTATGAAACGTAATTGGATCTATTTTGCTCCGGTTCTTTTAGGAATCGTTCTTCTTATTTTCTTCTCAAAAAAGGAAAGTAAAATCCTAATCTATTCTTTAGATAATCAACCAGAACCTTTGACAACTATTAGCACAGAAGGTCGTGCAGTTGCCATCGAATCTGCTAACGGATTTTTATATGTTGCGGATTATGAAAAAGGGGTTCTCGTAATTGATTCAACCGGAACTGTAATACAAAGATTAGGTACAGAAGCCCCGGTAACAAGAATATTTCGATGGAGTGAAAAATATTTATTGATCTATTTGATCGATTCAAGATTTATTGTTAGCGAATTGGACCCTGATGGTAAATTGAAAAATGTTAACAAATCTGTTACGCCCGGACTTACACGCGATCAGGAATATAGTAATGGTAGTTTTTATACCGCTGATATTGATTCCGGGCTTACTAGATATAATAATCCGGTAGATCTTAAAAGTAAAATCAGATTAATTAATTTTGCCGGTATTGAAAGAGCTCAACCGGATTCCAATTCAATTGTTATTTACAATTCTAAAAAAAATCTTCTTCAACTCTATACAAAAACAAACAATTATGAATTCCAACCGGCTGATTCTGTACATATAATTTCACCAACATTTTATCTATGGAAATTTGACGATATCGTATTCTTCCAAACAGACAATGCAATGCTACAGTATGAAATTAATAAAGGAAAACTGAACCCAGTTAATGAGATAAACTTGAAAGGGATTTTTAGAATGGCTCAAGTAGATTCAGTTTTGTATTGCTCTACTGTTGATGGAAAGTTTTACAAATCCCAATTCGGAGCCGGTAGAAATGTTGATTTTGTCCTGTTCCGTGATATCCAAAAAAATATTACGGACTTTAAAGTAGTAGATGGCAGCTTGATTGCAACAACTCTCAAACTTAATCGGCTGGCATCAATCATAGATCCGTATCATGAAACCAATATTGAACGGCTTCATCTATGGAGTGCCGGAATCAAAATATTTCTTGATTATCCTTTCTTTGGTGTTGGTGATATTGACCTCGGCAAAATCTATTCCGAGTATAAACCCTCTTATGTAAAAGAAAATTACGGACATCTGCATAATAACTATCTGCATTTTCTTGTTATTCTGGGCGCTGTTGGTTTTCTAATAGTTCTATTTATGCTCTACAAAATATTTGTTCTTAACCTTAACATATACCGTTCGGTAATTAATGTTAGTTTTGCATCTTCGTATGCGCTGGGTACGTTGGGAGCTTTTGTTGGATTTCTTGTCTCCGGTTTAGCCGAGTGGAATTTTGGCGACCAGGAAATTATAACTATGGTGTGGTTTACAATCGGGTTAAATATTGCATTCTATAGATTATTTCTTCAAAATAAATTAAATGATAAATCTACTTTATGAGTAAGATGAAACTGTCATCAATTATAATTGCTAAAAATGAAGAAATGAATATCCGGCGATGTCTTGATAGTCAAATTGGTTTAATTGATGATATTGTTTTAATTATTGATTCTACAACCACGGACCACACGTTTAAGTATGCATCTGAGTATCCCGGTATCAATTGTGAGATTGCCGATTGGAGAGGATTTGCAGAAACTAAAAATTATGCTTTAAGCAAAACTAAAAACGATTGGGTGTTCTGGATTGATGCCGATGAAGAGATCACTCCTGAATTAAGAACCGAGTTGTTACTATTCAAGGAATCAACTCCCGACTTAAACGCATTTTCAGTTGCACGAAGAGCATATTTCCTTGGTAAGTGGATTAAACATAGCGGATGGTATCCTTCCAAAGTTGTCCGGCTATTCAATAAAAATTTTGCAGTATTCAATAACAAGCCTGTCCACGAAGGATTAGAAATTCAGGGTAATGTCGGAAATCTTAATAACGACCTTAATCATTTTACTAATCCAAACATTGAACATTATTTCAAGAAATTTAATATCTATACTTCACTTGCAGCTAATGAGCTATTTAATAAGGGAAGAACAACTTCTCTTTGTGATTTTTTAATAAGACCACTTTTTATTTTTCTTAAAATGTATATTTTTAGGTTAGGATTTCTTGATGGTATTAACGGATTTATTCTGGCTCTTTTTTCATCTTATTATGT
>Ga0207951_100047_pt1 | contig 101185 bp, 94 predicted proteins | sample Subbio12Aug_8Bad_FD_184830 | JGI IMG/M metagenome (GOLD analysis project Ga0207951, IMG submission 184830) | Serpentinite rock and fluid subsurface biosphere microbial communities from McLaughlin Reserve, California, USA - CR12Aug_8Bad (SPAdes) | ecosystem: Environmental > Terrestrial > Deep... | reverse complement strand
ATCGACCCCCTGAACGATCCAGGCCACCTGTCGAGCACATTGAGCGCGCCGAAGGCTACGTCAACCGCACCATTGAACGTCACCAAGCGTGCGGTCGTTGCGAAGCGAAAGCTTCACAGGCTCTGAGCCCGGCAACACAGGCTTTGCAAAGCGGCGTTACAGTCGCTTCGGCGTCTAGGCGCACCGACCGTCACCGAGTTTGCGAGTACCCCGTGAAGCGCATCCACACCGCCGTGGCCATCGCCGGCATCGCCATCGCCGGCGCGCTGGCCTGGTGGTGGCAGCAGCCCGCGGCGACGTCGGCAGCGGCCACCGCGGCGCCACGCGCCACGCCGGCGCCGGGTGCCGGGCCGCGGGCCGCGGGCGGCGGCCCGGCCGTCGTCGAGGTCGCCCGCGCGAGCGTGCTGCGCATCGACGACGAGGCCAGCGCAACCGGCAGCCTGCAGGCCCGCCAGGCGGTCACGATCCGCCCCGAGGTCAGCGGCCGCATCGCCGCGCTGGGCTTTGCCGACGGCCAAGCGGTGCGCAAGGGCCAGGTCCTGCTGCAGCTCGACGACCGGCTGCAGGCCGCGCAGTTGCAGCAGGCGCAGGCGCAGGCAGCGATCGCGCGCACCAACCTGCAGCGCCAGCGCGAGCTGCTGGCCGAGGGCTTCGTCAGCCCGAGCGCGGTCGACCAGACCCAGGCCGCGCTCGACGTTGCCGAGGCCCAGGTCGCGCTGGCCCGCGCGCAGCTCGAGCGCATGCGCGTGGTCGCGCCGTTTGCCGGGCGGGCCGGCATCCGCCGCGTCGACGTCGGCGACTACGTCAAGGACGGCGCCGACATCGTCGACGTCGAGGACAGCAGCGAGTTCTGGCTCGACTACCGCCTGCCCGAGCGCTACGTCGGTCGCCTGCGTGTCGGCCAGCCGGTCGAGGTCCGGCTCGACGCGGCGCCGCAGCGCCTGCTGCAGGCGCGCGTCGAGGCCCTCGACATGCAGCTCGACGCCGACGGCCGCGCGCTGCGCGTGCGCGCGCGGCTGGCCAACCCGGGCGGTCTGCTGCGCTCGGGCATGTTCGCGCGCACGCGCACCGTGTTCGCCACCCGCGCCCAGGCCGTCGTCGTGCCCGAGGAGGCCCTGGTGCCGCTGGGCGATCGGCAGTTCGTCTTCAAGATCGTCGACACCGAGGGCGGCGGCCAGCGCGCGCAGCGCGTGCCGGCCGAGATCGGGCTGCGGCTGCCCGGCCAGGTCGAGCTGCTGTCGGGCATCGCCGCCGGCGACCTCGTCGTCACCGCCGGCCATGCGCGCATCGCCCGCGAGGCCTCGGTGCCGGTGCGCGTGATCGACCTCGACGCGGCCGCCCCGGGCGGCGGCGAGGCGGCGCCGCGCCGCAACGGTGGCGCGGGCTGAGCACGCCGCATGCAGATCGCCGAGGTCTCGATCCGCCGGCCGGTGCTGGCCAGCGTGATGTCGCTGCTGCTGGTGCTGATCGGCCTGGTCTCGTTCGAGCGGCTGGCGGTGCGCGAGTACCCGCGCATCGACGAGCCGGTGGTCACCGTCACGACGCGGCTGGGTGGCGCCTCGTCGGAGGTCATCGAGTCGACCGTCACCAAGCCGCTCGAGGACTCGATCGCCGGCATCGAGGGCGTCGACATCGTCAGCTCGATCTCGCGCGCCGAGACCAGCCTGATCACGGTGCGCTTCGGCCTCGAGCGCGACCCCGATGCCGCTGCCGCCGAGGTGCGCGACAAGGTCGCGCGCGTGCGCGGGCGGCTGCCGGCGGCGGCCGACGAGCCGGTCATCGCCAAGGTCGAGGCCGACGCCACGCCGACGATCTGGCTGGCCTTCCAGAGCCAGACGCTGAGCGCGCTGGAGATCACCGAGCTCGCCAACCGCATCGTCCGGCCGCGCCTGCAGACCGTGACCGGGGTCGCCGAGGTGCGGCTGTTCGGCGACCGCGTGCCGGCCATGCGCATCTGGCTCGACGCGCAGGCCCTGGCTTCGTTCGGGCTGACCGTGCAGGACGTCGAGGACGCGCTGCGCCGCCAGAACCTGGAGCTGCCGGCCGGCCGCATCGAGAGCGTGCAGCGCGAGTTCACCGTGACCGCGCGCACCGACCTGGCCAGCGCCGGGCAGTTCGGCGACGTCGTGCTGCGCAGCAGCCCGGGCTCGAGCGTGCGGCTGCGCGACGTCGCGCGCATCGAGCCCTCGGCGGTCAGCCAGCGCAGCAGCACCCGGCTCAACGGCGTCACCGCGGTCTCGGCCGGGGTCATCCGCAACGCCACGGCCAACCCGCTCGAGGTCGCCGCCGGCGTGCGCGCGATGATCCCCGAGCTCGAGCGCGAACTGCCCGCCAGCGTCGAGGTCGTGCTGGCCAACGACCTCTCGGTATTCATCGAGCGCAGCATCGCCGCGGTCTACGCGACGATCGCCGAGGCCGTGGTGCTGGTCGCGCTGGTCGTCTTCGTCTTCCTGCGCACGCTGCGCGCGTCGGTCATCCCGCTGATCACGATCCCGGTCAGCCTGATCGGCGCGTTTGCGATCATGCTGCTGGCCGGCTTCACGATCAACACCCTGACCCTGCTCGCGCTGGTGCTGGCCATCGGCATGGTCGTCGACGACGCCATCGTCGTGCTCGAGAACATCCACCGCCACATCGAGGCCGGGCTCGAGCCGTTCCAGGCCGCGATCAAGGGCTCGCGCGAGATCGGCTTCGCGATCGTCGCGATGACGCTGACGCTGGCCGCGGTCTACGCCCCGCTGGCCTTCACGCCGGGGCGCACCGGCTGGCTGTTCGCCGAGTTTGCGCTGACCCTGGCCGGCGCGGTCATCGTCTCGGGCTTCGTCGCGCTGACGCTCTCGCCGATGATGTGCAGCAAGCTGCTGCGCCACGAGCCGCGACCGGGGGCCTTCGACCGCGGCATGCGCAGGGCCTTCGACGCCATGACGCGCGGCTACGGCCATGCGCTGCGCCTTGCGCTCGGCCAGCGCTGGCTCGTGCTGCTGGTCATGGCCGGGGCCGCGGCGGGCAGCGGCTGGCTGTTCGCCACCGCCAAGAGCGAGCTCTCGCCGCTCGAGGACCGCGGCGTCGTGCTGGCCATCGTCAACGCCCCCGACGGCGCGACGCTGGACTACACCGCGCGCTACCTGCAGCAGATCGAGCGCATCGCCGGCGGCGTGCCCGAGTTCGACCGCGTCTTCGCGATCGCCGGCAACCCGCAGGTCGCGCAGGGCTTCGTCGTGATGCGCACCACCGACTGGGCCGAGCGCGAACGCACGACGCAGCAGATGGCGCGCCAGATCCAGCCGCAGTTTGCGCAACTGCCGGGGGTGCAGGCCTTCCCGGTCACGCCGCCGAGCCTGGGGCAGGGCTTTCGCGCGCGGCCGCTCGAGTTCGTCGTCATGACCAACGACAGCTACGCCGAGCTCGCGCGCGTGGCCCAGCAGATGCTCGCCGAGGTCGCGAAGAACCCGGGCATCGTGCAGCCCGACATCGACCTGCGGATGAACAAGCCCGAGCTGGTCATCGACGTCGACCGCGAGCGCGCAGCCGACCTCGGCGTGAGCATCGACGCCATCGCGCGCACGCTCGAGACCATGCTCGGCGGGCGCACCGTCACGCGCTTCAAGCGCGGCGCCGACCAGTACGACGTGATCGTGCAGACCGCCGCCGCCGGCCGCGCGACGCCGCGCGACATCGAGCGGCTCTACGTGCGCGGGCGCAACGGCACGATGGTGCCGCTGTCGGCGCTGGTCAGCGTGCGCGAGACGGTCAGCCCGCGCGAGCTCAACCACTTCAACCAGTTGCGCTCGGTGACGATCACCGCCAACCTCGCCCCCGACTACGCGCTGGGCGAGGCGCTGCGCTTCATGGACGAGACCGCCGCGCGCATCCTGCCGGCGGGCTACCAGACCGCAGTCAACGGCGTCAGCCGCGAGTACCGCGCGGCCTCGGGCGCGCTGGGCGTGGCCTTCGTGCTGGCGCTGGTCTTCATCTACCTGGTGCTGGCCGCGCAGTTCGAGAGCTTCGTCGACCCGTTCGTGATCATGCTGTCGGTGCCGCTGTCGATCGTCGGCGCGCTCGCCGCGCTGCACCTCAGCGGCGGCACGCTCAACGTCTATTCGCAGATCGGGCTGATCACGCTGATCGGGCTGATCACCAAGCACGGCATCCTGATCGTCGAGTTTGCCAACCAGTTGCGCCGCGACGGCCGCAGCCTGCACGCGGCCACCGTCGAGGCCTCGACGCTGCGTCTGCGCCCGATCCTGATGACCGCCGCCGCGATGGTGCTGGGCGCGCTGCCGCTGGCGCTGGCCAGCGGCGCCGGCGCCGAGAGCCGCCAGCAGATCGGCTGGGTCATCGTCGGCGGCATGACGGTGGGCACGCTGCTGACGATCTTCGTCGTGCCCACCGTCTACACGCTGCTCGCGCGCCGCGGCATCCCCGGCGCGATCACGACCGCGGCGCTGGCCGAGCCGGCCGGACGTTGAGGCAGACTGCGCACCGACTCCCCCAGCGTGGCGGCGACTTGAGCGACGAAGAATTCGACGATGCGGGCATGCGCCTCGCGCTGGACCAGGCGCACAACGCGCTGCTGGTCGGCGAGGTGCCGGTCGGCGCGGTCATCGTGCGGCGCAGCGCCGGCGGCTTGCAGCTCGTGGCCACCGGCTACAACCGCCCGGTGACCACCCACGACCCGAGCGCGCACGCCGAGATCGTCGCGCTGCGCCATGCCGCGACGCTGCTGGGCAACTACCGGCTGCCCGACTGCGAGCTCTACGTCACCCTCGAGCCCTGCGCGATGTGCGCGATGGCGATGCTGCACGCGCGTCTGCGCCGCGTCGTCTTCGGCGCCTGGGATCCCAAGACCGGCGCGGCCGGCTCGGTGCTCGACCTCTACGCCGAGCCGCGGCTCAACCATCAGACCCAGGTCCGCGGCGGCGTGCTGGCCGAGCCCTGCGCGCGGCTGCTGCGCGAGTTCTTCCAGGCCCGTCGCGCGCAGCAGCGCACGACACGCGAGCCACCGGCGGACCCGCGCGGCGACGACGACGACGACGCGCCGATCCCGACTGGCGAGGCCACCGAGACCGACTGCCCGGACCGCGACCCATGACCACCCTGACCCTGTTCTCGCCCTCGGGCGCGGTGGCCCGCGCCGCGCCGCTGCGGCTGGCCGTGCGGCGCTTGCAGGCCCGCGGCTTCGACGTGCAGGTCGACGCGGCGGCGCTGGCGCGCCACCAGCGCTTTGCCGGCGACGACGCGACGCGGCTGGCCGCGCTGCACCGCATCGCCGCCGCCGCGCCCGGCGTCGCGCTGGCCACCCGCGGCGGCTACGGCCTCGCCCGGCTGCTCGACGGCCTCGACTGGGCGCTGCTCGCGCGCAGCGTCGAGCGCGGCACGCGCTGGGTCGGCTACAGCGACTTCACCGCGCTGCTGCTGGCGCTGTGGGCGCATGCCGGCGTCGCGGGCTGGGCCGGGCCGCTGGCGATCGACGACTTCGGCCGCCGCGCCGCCGAGGGTGGCGTCGACGAGGTCACCGCCGATGCCTTCGTCGAGGCCATGGCCGGCGAGCTCGAGGCGATCGGCTTTCGTACCGCCGACGGCCTCGACGGGCTCGACGCGAGCGGCCCGCTGTGGGGCGGCAACCTGACGGTGCTGCTGTCGCTGCTGGGCACCCGCCACTGGCCGGGGCGACGCCTGCGCGGCGGGTTGCTGTTCCTCGAAGACGTCGGCGAGCACCCGTACCGCGTCGAGCGCATGCTGCTGCAGCTGCAGCAGGCCGGCGTGATCGACGCGCAGCGCGCGCTGCTGCTGGGCGACTTCGGCGGCTGGAAGCCCTCGCCGCTGGACCGCGGCTACGCGCTGCGCGAGGTCCTCGCGCACCTGCGCCGCGTCAGCAAGACGCCGATCGTCACCGGCCTGCCGATCGGCCATCTGCCGCGCACCAAGCTGCCGCTGCCGGTCGGGCGGCGCGCGCAACTGGTCGTCGAGCGGCGCAACGCCTGGCTGGCCTGGGGGCATGCCTGAGCGGCGCCGACCGCGCAGCGGCTCAACCCCGCCGCGTCGAGACGACGATGCCGGCGACGATCAGCGCGAAGGCCAGCGCGTGGTGCGGCTGCGGCGGCTCGCGCAGCAGCGCGGCCTGCATCAGGGCGGCAAACAGCGGCGAGAGGTTGCCGAAGAACGCCGCGACCGACGGCCCGACCGCGGCCACGCCGCGGCCCCAGCAGTAGTAGGCGACGATCGACGCGCCGACCGCGACGTAGACCACTGCGGCGGCCACCGGCAGCGTCCAGGCGATCGCCGGCGGTTGCAGCCAGGCCCACTCGCCGGCGGCGAAGGCCGCGCTCCAGACCACGCCGAACAAGGTCTGCAAGAGCAGGAACTCGGCCCAGTTCCACGCCGGCCGCTGGCCCGGGCGCATGCGCGGGCCCGGTCGCGCGAGCTGCCAGGTGTAGAAGGCCCACGAGACCACGGCCAGCAGCATCCACAGGTCGCCCGGCACGAACTGGACCTGCACCAGCCGCGCCGGGTCGCCGCCCGAGAGCACGACGACCACCCCGGCCAGCGACAGCGCTGCGCCGGCTACCGCCGCGCCACTGACCGGCTCGCGGTAGAGCAGGGCGCCGACGGCCAGCATCCACACCGGCATGCTGGCCGCGATCAAGGTCACGTTGAGCGGGGTCGAGGTCGTCAGCGCGGTGTACTGCAGCGTGTTGAAGCAGCCCATGCCGAGCAGCCCGAGCAGGGCCAGCTCGCGCCAGCGCCCGGCCAGCGCCTGGCGCGCCTCGGCGCTGCCGAAGACCCGCCAGCCCAGCGGCAGCAGCAGCAGCGCAACCAGCGTCCAGCGCAGCGCGTTGAGCGTGATCGGCGGCACCAGCCCGACCAGCAGCCGGCCGACGACGGCGTTGCCGGCCCACAGCAGTGGCGGCAGGGTCAGCAGCAGGACCAGGCGGGGCGACAGGCGCATCGGCAGCAGGGCGTGGCGGGCGCGGCTCAGCCGGGCATCGCTGCGCCGCAGTTCCAGCATTGCTCGAAGGCGCCTTCGACGCGCTCGCCGCAGGCCCGGCAGTACCACAGCCGATCGGGCGCGCGCGCCAGCGCGTCGAGCAGGCTGCGCGCGGCGTCGAACTGGCCGTCGTCGTGCACCCAGACTTCGGGCAGCGCCTGGTCGGGCGGGATCTCGCCGGCGATGCCGCCGGCCCAGTGCCGCTGCACGCTGGCCTCGATGCCGGCCTGGCCGAGCACATCGGCCCACAGGGTGGCCACGGCGAGGTTGGGGGCGGTGGTCACGCGCCGCATCGCGCGTGGGATGATTCAGTCATGGTCTGGGGCATTCTCGCCGACGTCGTGCTGACGCTGCACGCGCTGTTCATCGCCTGGGTCGTGCTCGGCGCGCTGGCGGTGGCGTTCTGGCCGCGTCTGCTGTGGCTGCATCTGCCGGCGCTGGCCTGGGGCCTGTTCGTGCAGTTCAGCGGCACGGTCTGCCCGCTGACCCCGCTCGAGATCGCGCTGCGCCGCGCCGCCGGCGAGCAGGGCTTTGCCGGCGGCTTCGTCGAGCATTACCTCGGTGCGATCGTCTACCCCGAGGGCCTGACCCGCGAGGCGCAGTGGCGGCTGGGCGGCCTGCTGGCGGCCTTCAACCTCGGGCTCTACGCCTGGGTCTGGTGGCGTCGGGCGCGGCCGCAGCCAATGCGCTAACCTGCGCCGGGCCGCCGGCCGGCGGCAGGCATGGAGACCTCAGATGACGAAGACGACGAGCAGCCGCAGCGTGATCATCGAGCAGTACGGCGGGCCCGAGGTGCTGCGCCTGGTGACGACGCCGGTCGGCGAGCCCGGCCCGGGCGAGATCCGCATCCGCCACCAGGCCTGCGGGCTCAACTTCATCGACATCTACCAGCGCAGCGGCCTCTACGCCAACCCGCTGCCGCTGGCGCTGGGCATGGAGGGCGCCGGCATCGTCGAGGCGGTCGGCGAGGGCGTCGAACATCTGCGTGCCGGCGACCGCGCGGCCTACGCCAGCCAGCCGCCGGGCGCCTACAGCGAATGCCGGGTGATGCCGGCGCGCTGCGTCGTGCGGCTGCCCGAGGCGATCGGCTTCGACACCGGCGCAGCGATGATGCTCAAGGGCCTGACCGTGCAGTACCTGCTGCGCCGCACGCTGCCGCAGGGCGGCCTGCAGCCTGGCGACGCGATCGTCTGGCACGCCGCGGCCGGCGGCGTCGGCCTGATCGCCTGCCAGTGGGCGCGCGCGCTGGGCCTGCGGCTGATCGCCACCGCCGGCAGCCAGGCCAAGTGCCGGCTCGCGCTCGAGCATGGTGCGGCGCATGCGATCGACTACAGCCGCGAGGACTTCGTCGCCCGCGTGCGCGAACTGACCGACGGGCGCGGCGTCAAGGCCGTCTACGACTCGGTCGGCAAGGACACCTTCGAGCGCTCGCTCGACTGCCTCGCGCCCTTCGGCCTGCTGGCCAGCTTCGGCAACGCCTCGGGCCCGGTGCCGCCGTTCGCGCCGGCGCTGCTGGCGGCCAAGGGCTCGCTGTACCTGACGCGGCAGACGCTGTTCACGCACCTGGCCAGCCGCGAGGCGACGCAGGCCATGGCCGACGAGCTGTTCGCGGTCGTCACCAGCGGCCAGGTCCGGATCCGCATCGACCAGCGTTACGCGCTCGCCGACGTCGCACAGGCGCACCGCGACCTCGAGGCCCGGCGCACGACCGGCAGCAGCGTGCTGATCCCGTGATCGGCGCTGGACGGACCCGGGCACGGTCCGGCGCGCGGTTCACGCGCTGCCTGGGGCCGCGCCGGGGTCGGCCGCCGGCGGCGGGTCGGCCACCGCGGCGCGGTAGGCGTGCCAGCTCGCGTGGCCGAGCACCGGGCCGACGACCAGCAGGCCCAGCAGCCAGGGCAGGGCGGCGAGCACGACCAGCGCGGTGATCAGCGCGCCCCACAAGACCATCACCAGCGGCTGGCTCAGCACCAGCCGCAGGCTGGTCAGGCCGGCGGTGATCGCGTCGGTCTGGCGGTGCAGGATCATCGGCAGCGAGACCACGCTGATCGCGAAGATCAGCCCGGCGAAGACGCCGCCGACGGCGAGGTAGGCGACGATGAAGCCGAGGTTGGCCGGGTCCAGCAGCGCCATCACCGAGCCGCGGAAGTCGGGCATGCCGTCGAAGCTGACCGCGAACAGGACCATCGCCGCGCGCCCCCACAGCATCTCGAGCACGAGCAGGACGACGCCGAAGATCGCCAGCGTGCCGGTGCGCGTCTGCCAGGCCAGCAGCGAGTCGCCGAAGTCGGGCCGCTGGCCGCGCTCGAGCCGCATGCTGGTCTGGTACATGCCCAGACAGAGGAACGGCCCGACGAGCAGGAAGCTCGCCGCCAGCACCAGCGTGTACGCCGGCGCCAGCTCGAACACGCGCAGCAGCGCCCAGCCCATGCCGACGAAGCAGGCGCCGTAGAACAGGCCGATGAACGGCGCGCGGCCGAAGTCGCGCACACCCAGCGCAAGCCAGCGCAGCGGTGCCGACATCGACAGCGGGTTGAGCACGACCGAGAACGCCGAAGGCGACTCGGGTGCGGGGGCATCGGCTGCCGGTGCGGGCGCGCCCTGCGGCGCGGGTGGGGTCTCGGGCGTCGTCGACATCGCTGGCAAGCGTAGGCGCAGCCGGCGCCGTCGTCCAGACGGGCCGACCCGGAACATGAACCTCGGGTTTGCCCCAGGTTCGGTCGCCTGCAGCCCTGCGCAACATATGCAGGTGCCGGCATCGGTCGGCCACCCACCATCACCGGGGATGTCATGCAGAAGACTTTGCACATCGACGCCGACAAATGCACCGGCTGCCTGCAGTGCGAGATGGCCTGTTCGTTCGAGAACTACGCCACCTATGCGCCGGCGAAGTCGCGCATCAAGGTATTCGACTTCCACCACACCGGGCGCAAGGTTCCCTACACCTGCACGCAGTGCGACGAGGCCTGGTGCCTGCACGCCTGCCCGGTCGAGGCGATCACGGTCGACCGCGCGACCGGCGCCAAGATCGTCGTCGAGGCGACCTGCGTCGGCTGCAAGGTCTGCACGATCGCCTGCCCGTTCGGCACGATCAACTATGTGCAGCAGACCGGCAAGGTCCAGAAGTGCGACCTCTGCGGCGGCGAGCCGGCCTGCGCCGAGGCCTGCCCGACCGGCGCGATCACCTACGTCGACGCCAACTGGACCGGTCTGGGCCGCATGCAGGCCTGGGCCGAACGCCTCGGCAACCAACCCGCGGCTGCGGCTTGAGGAGTACGCCATGTCCTGGGCAGGAAAGATCCTTCGCGTCGACCTCAGCGCCGGCACCGTCAAGTCCGAGCCGCTCAACATGGCCTGGGCGCGCGCCTACCTCGGCTCGCGCGGCCTGGCCACCCGGTACATCGTCGAAGAGGTCGACCCCAAGGTCGACCCGCTGTCGCCGGCCAACAAGATCATCTGGGCCACCGGCCCGCTGACCGGCACGATGGCCTCGACCGGCGGGCGCTATACGGTCGTCACCAAGAGCCCGCTGACCGGCGCCATCGCCTGCAGCAACTCCGGCGGCTACTGGGGCGCCGAGCTGAAGATGGCCGGCTGGGACATGATCGTCTTCGAGGGCCGCTCGGCCAGGCCGGTCTACCTCTACGTCGAGGACGACGTCGCCGAGCTGCGCGATGCCGCGCACCTGTGGGGCCAGACCGTCTGGGCTACCGAGGAGACGATCAAGAAGCAGCACCAGGACCCGCTGCTGCGCGTCTCGAGCATCGGCGCGGCCGGCGAGAACCAGGTGCTGTTTGCCGCCGTCGTCAACGACCTGCACCGCGCCGCCGGCCGCTCGGGCGTCGGTGCGGTGATGGGCAGCAAGAACCTCAAGGCCATCGCGGTGCGCGGCACCAAGGGCGTCGGCAACCTCGCCAACCCCAAGGAATTCATGCGCGTGACCTACGAGAAGAAGAAGGTGCTCGCCGCCAACGCGGTCACCGGCCAGGGCCTGCCGACCTACGGCACGCAGGTGCTGATGAACGTCATCAACGAGATCGGCGCGCTGCCCACGCGCAACCACCGCGACGTGCAGTTCGAGGGCGCCAAGGACATCTCGGCCGAGGCGATGGCCACCCCGCGCAAGACCGACGGCAAGGCCCAGCTCGTGACCAACCAGGCCTGCTTCGGCTGCACGATCGCCTGCGGCCGGGTCAGCAAGATCGACCCCAGCCACTTCAGCGTGCAGAACAAGCCGCAGTACTGGGGCGCTTCGGGCGGGCTCGAGTACGAGGCGGCCTGGGCGCTGGGCGCGGCCAATGGCGTGGGCGACCTCGAGGCGCTGCAGTACGCCAACCTGATCTGCAACGAGCACGGCATGGACCCGATCAGCTTCGGAGCCACCGTCGGCGCGGCGATGGAGCTCTACGAGATGGGCGTGCTCAGCCGCGAGCAGATCGGCCTGGCAGCGCCGTTCGGCTCGGCCCAGGCCTTGTGCGAGCTCGCCGACATGACCGCCAAGGGCATCGGCTTCGGCCGCGAGATCGCCCAGGGCAGCAAGCGCCTGACCGCCAAGTACGGCCACCCCGAACTGACGATGAGCGTCAAGGGCCAGGAATTCCCGGCCTACGACAGCCGCGGCATCCAGGGCATGGGGCTGGCCTACGCGACCAGCAACCGCGGCGCCTGCCACCTGCGCGGCTACACCGTGGCCTCCGAGGTGCTCGGCATCCCGGTCAAGACCGACCCGCTCAGCGCCGAGGGCAAGCCCGAACTGGTCAAGGCCTTCCAGGACGCCACCGGCGTCTTCGACTCGGCCGGCATTTGCGTCTTCACCAGCTTCGCATGGACGCTGGCCGACGTGCAGCCGCAGGTCGCGGCGGCCTGCGGCGAGGAGTTCACGCTCGAGACGCTCAACGAGATCGGCGAGCGCATCTGGAACATGGAGCGCGACTTCAACAACCGCGCCGGCTTCACCGCCAAGGACGACACGCTGCCGCCGCGCCTGCTGACCGAGCCGGCGAAGACCGGCCCGGCCAAGGGCCTGGTCAACAAGCTGCCCGAGATGCTGCCGAAGTACTACGAGCTGCGCGGCTGGAACCCCGACGGCACGCTCAAGGCCGAGACGCGGCAGCGGCTCGGGCTGTGAGCCGCGCGACGTGAAACACCTCATCCTGGGCGCCGGCCCGGCCGGCGTGATCGCGGCCGAGACGATCCGCCGGCACGCGCCGGGCGACGAGATCCTCGTGGTCGGCGACGAGCCCGAGGCGCCGTACTCGCGGATGGCGATCCCGTACCTGCTGCACGGTCGCATCGGCGAGGCCGGCACCCGTCTGCGCCACGCCGCCGACCACTATGCGCGCCTGCGCATCGACCTGCGCGAGGGGGTGCGCGCGACCGCGCTCGACACGGCAGCGCGCCGCGTGGCGCTGTCCGACGGCAGCCGCGAGGGCTACGACCGGCTGCTGATCGCCACCGGATCGACGCCGGTGCAGCCGCCGATCCGCGGCATCCACACCGCCGGCGTGCACACCTGCTGGACGCTGGCCGACGCGCGCGCGATCGCCCGGCGCGCGCAGCGCGGCGCGCGCGTGCTGCAGATGGGTGCGGGCTTCATCGGCTGCATCATCCTGGAGGCGCTGGCGGCGCGCGGCGTGCGGCTGACCGTCGTCGAGATGGGCGACCGCATGGTGCCGCGCATGATGGGCCCGACCGCCGGCGGCATGATCCGCGACTGGTGCGAGGCCCAGGGCGTGGCCGTGCGCACCGGCACCCGCGTCGAGGCCATCGAGCCGCATGCGCCGCTGCGCGTGCGGCTCTCCGACGGCAGCTTCGTCGAGGCCGACCTGGTCATCAACGCCACCGGCGTCAAGCCGGCGATCGGCTTTCTCGAGGCCAGCGAGGTGCGCTGCCTGCTGGGCGTGCTGACCGACGAGCATATGCAGACGACGGTGCCCGGGGTCTACGCCGCCGGCGACTGCGCCGAGGCTTTCGACAAGGTCAGCGGGCGCACGATCGTCAGCGCGATCCAGCCCAACGCGGCCGAGCAGGCACGGGTTGCCGCGCTCAACATGGTCGGCCGCCGGGCCACGCTGCGCGGGGTCACGCAGATCAACGTCCTCGACACCCTCGGCCTGGTCTCGGCCAGCTTCGGCCACTGGCAGGGCCTGCCCGGCGGCGAGCAGGTCGAGCTGACCGACCGCGCGGCGCGCCGGCACCTGAGCCTGCAGTTTGCGCAGGGCCGGCTGGTCGGCTGCAACAGCATCGGCTGGACCGAGCACCTGGGCGCGATGCGCGGGCTGGTCGAGGGCCAGGTCCGGCTGGGACCCTGGCAGCAGCGGCTGCTGGCCGACCCGACGCAACTGATGCCCGCCTACCTCGCCTGCGCGCAGGCGCAGCACGCGCGGACGATGCAGCCGCACTGAAGCCCCGACTCCGGACTCATGGCCGCCGGCTGCGCGGGCGTGGCAGCGATGCGGCAAGATTCGGCCATGCAGATCACCCTCAAGCTCTACGCCAGCCTCGCCCAGCACCTGCCGGCCGGGGCGCGCGGCAACGCCGTCGCGCTCGACCTGGCCGAGGGCGCGACGATCGCCGAGGCGGTCGCACCCCTGAACTTGCCGCCGAAGCTGGTGCACCTGGTGCTGGTCAACGGCGTCTTCGTGCCACCCGAGCAGCGCGCCGGGCACCGCCTGGCCGACAGCGACGTGCTGGCGATCTGGCCGCCGATCGCCGGTGGCTGAGCCGGTGAACAACGAGGACGCCGCGGTCTTCGAGCGCGAGATGGGCTGCACGCCCGCCGAGCTGCGCGGCTGGCTGCCGGCGGCCAGCGGCGATGCGCCGCTGCGCTGGCGCGACGATGGCGCCGACCTTGCCCTCGGCCAGGGCTGGCTGCGGCTGGACTGGCAGCCGTTGCCGCCGCGACGCATCGCCCTGCTGGTGCTGCCGCGCCTGCGCCTGCGCTTGGCCTTCGAAGGCGTCGGCAGCGACGAGCGCCGGCGCTGGCTGCGCCGCTTCGACCTGCATACGCAGCGCGGCGGCGGCTAGGCCGCGCAAGCTCAGGCATTGCTGGTCGCGCGCACCTCGGCGATCGTCGTCAGCCCCTGCAGCACCTTGTCGATGCCGTCCTGGCGCAGCGTGCGCATGCCGTCGGCGATGGCCTGCTCGCGCAGCGGCTCGACGCGGCCGCCGCCGACGACGAGCTGGCGCAGCGCTGTCGTGACCAGCAGCAGCTCGTGGATGCCGACGCGTCCTTCGTGGCCGTGGCCGTCGCAGCGCGGGCAGCCGGCGGCTTCGTGGTGCATCAGCCGCCCGCCCTGGCCGTGGCGGCCGATCCAGTCGGCCAGCACCGCCTCGGGCGCCGGCCGCAGCGCCGCCGGAAAGGCGTGCAGGTGGTCGGCGAGCAGGTCCTCGACCTCGGCCGCGGTCGCCGGACGGGCGCTGCGGCAGTGCGGGCAGAGCCGGCGCACCAGCCGCTGGGCGAGCACGGCCAGGAGCGAGTCGGCGAAGTTGAACGGGTCCATGCCCATGTCGAGCAGGCGGGTGACGGTCTCGGGCGCGCTGTTGGTGTGCAGCGTGCTGAGCACCAGGTGCCCGGTCAGCGAGGCCTCGATCGCGACCTGCGCGGTCTCGTGGTCGCGGATCTCGCCGACCATGATCACGTCAGGGTCGGCGCGCAGGAAGGCGCGCAGCGCCTTGGCGAAGGTCCAGTCGATCTTCGGGTTGACCTGAACCTGGCGCAGCCCGCGCTGGGTGATCTCGATCGGGTCCTCGGCGGTCCAGATCTTGCGCTCGGGGGTGTTGATCACGCCCAGCGCCGAGTGCAGCGTGGTCGTCTTGCCGCTGCCGGTCGGGCCGACGCACAGCACCAGGCCGTAGGGGCGGTGGATGGCCTCGCGCAGCCGCTCGAGGTTGGCCGGCGACAGGCCGAGCTGCTCGATCGGCAGCGGCTTGTGCGAGGCCAGCAGGCGCAGGACGACGTCCTCGAGCCCGTTGGCGGTCGGGATCGTCGCCACGCGCAGCTCGATGCGGTGCTGCGGGCTGAAGCGCGCGAAGTTGATCTTGCCGTCCTGCGGCTTGCGGCGCTCGCTGATGTCGAGCTCGCACATGATCTTGATGCGCGCGACCAGCGCCGCGCGGTAGGTGTGCGGCAGCTCGAGGTAGGGCCTGAGCACGCCGTCGCGGCGAAAGCGGATGCGCAGCTTGTCGCGTCCAGGCTGGGTCTCGATGTGGATGTCCGAGACGCGCTGCATCCAGGCATCGACGATCATCGTGTTGACCAGCTTGACCAGCGAGTTGTCGCTCTGCTCGAGGATCGGGTCGTCGTCGCGCTCGGCCTCGCCGTGCTGCAGCTCGAGCGAGGCCACGAGCTGGCTGGCGTCGTTGGGATCGAAATCCGGCGGCTGCGCGCCGGCTGCGCCGGTCGCGCCGGGGCCGTCGCCGCGGCTGTTGAGGCCGTAGCGCTCGTAGGCCGCGGGCAGCGCACGCGCGATGTCGGCGCCGGCGGCCAGCGCCGGCACGACGCGGGCCTGGGCGACGAACTCGAGCTCGTCGAGGGCCTCGCGCGCGGTCGGGTCGTCGAGCGCGACGACGAGCTGTGCGCCGCGGCGCAGCAGCGGCAGCGCCTGCAGCCGGTGGGCGACGGCAAAGGGCACGCAGCGCAGGGCCTCGACCTCGGGCGCGAAGGCGCCGACGTCGACTTGCGGGTAGCCCATCTTGCGCGCAAGCGCGGCCTGCAGGTCCAGCGCGCTGACGGCGCCGCTGCGCACCAGCACCTGGCCCAGCGGCACGCCGGGCTCGCTGCGCTGGCGCTCGAGCGCCGCCTCGAGCTGCTGCGCGCCGATCAGCCCCATCGCACGCAGCGCTTCGCCCAGCCGCAGCACCGGCATGCGTTGCTGGGCGGCGATCGCATCGATCAGTTGCTGCACGGTGCGCGCCGGCGCGGCCGCGCTGGCCAGCGCCGGCGGGCCCGGCGCCGATGCCGGCTCGACGGCCAGGTCCGCGATGACGAAATCGCTGTAGCTGGCCTGCGGCACGAAGACCGGCCGCACCGCGCCCGACTCGCCGTGCGGCAGGTACAGGAACAGGCCGTCGTCGCGCTGCAGATGCCCCAGGCTCAGCCCATGCTGCACCTGGCCTGCGGGGCAACGGTAGCGAAAGGCCGCGGCCGCGTGTACGACGCCACCGGGCCGCGGCTGCAGCGGCGCGGTCAGCGTCAGGCGGCGGATCTGGTCGAACGCGAAGGGCAGGCTGCGCTGACCCAGGCGCAGCTCGGCGCTGCGCAGCGCCGGCGCAAAGCGCAGCAGCCGCCCGCCGATGCTGCGCCCGCCGGTGCCCTCGATCGTGCAATCGGCCGGCAGCGCCGGGTGGCAGCCGTCGAACGCCGGCAGCGGCGGGCCGGGCCAGTCGGGCAGGGGCGGCGCACCCGCTGGCAGGGCGAGGTCGAGCAGCGGCAGCGAGAGGTCGGACATCGAAAGGCTCTCCCCATGGGGTGCGGCAGGGCAGAGTCCCCGGCCGAGCGGATGCTAGGCCGGCAGCCGCCCCGGCAAGCGGGCGAAACGCCGGGCGATTGCCGGGCTGTTCCGGGCCGTGCCGCCGGGCGTCGCCGTCGCGGCCGGGGTTCGGGCATGATCGACACATCGTCACGCCGGACACCCGCCATGACCGCCCTGTCGGCCGCACCGAGATGACCCGCTGGCAGTTCTGGATCGACCGCGGCGGCACCTTCACCGACGTCGTCGGCCGCGCGCCCGACGGCCGCCTGGTCACGCTCAAGCTGCTGTCAGACCACCCCGCGCAGTACGAGGACGCGGCGGTCGAGGGCGTGCGCCGCCTGCTCGGCCTGGCCCCGGGCGAGCCGGTCACTCCAGAGCGGGTCGAGTGCGTGAAGATGGGCACCACGGTGGCCACCAACGCGCTGCTCGAGCGCCGCGGCGCGCGCACGCTGCTGGTCGTCACGCGCGGCTTCGGCGACGCGCTGCGCATCGCGCAGCAGCACCGCCCGCGCCTGTTCGACCGCCGCATCGAGCTGCCGCAGATGCTCCACGAACGCGTCGTCGAGGCCCGCGAGCGCATCGACGCCGACGGCCGCATCGTCGAGCCGCTCGACGAGGCGTGGCTGCTGGCCGACCTGCGCGCGGCGGTGACCGAGGGCCTGCGCGCCTGCGCGATCGTCTTAATGCACGGCTGGCGCTGGAGCGCGCACGAGGTGGTGGCGGCGCGGCTGGCGCGCGCGGCGGGCTTCGAGCAGGTCAGCGTCTCGCACGCGGTCAACCCGCTGCCCAAGCTGGTCGCGCGCGGCGACACCACCGTTGTCGACGCCTACCTCAGCCCGATCCTGCGCCGCTATGTCGAGAGCGTCGCCGCGCAGATGCCCGGCGTCGCGCTGTACTTCATGCAGTCGGGCGGAGCGCTGGCCGCGGCCCAGGGCTTCCAGGGCAAGGACGCGATCCTCTCGGGCCCGGCCGGCGGCATCGTCGGCATGGCGCGCACCGCGGCGGCGGCCGGGCACGCGCGCGTGATCGGCTTCGACATGGGCGGCACCTCGACCGACGTCAGCCACTGGGCCGGCGAGTTCGAGCGCGCCTACGAGACCACCGTCGCCGGCGTGCGGGTGCGTGCGCCGATGATGCACATCCACACCGTCGCCGCCGGCGGCGGCTCGGTGATCCGCTACGACGGCGCGCGGCTGCGCGTGGGGCCGCAGTCGGCCGGCGCCGACCCCGGGCCGGCCTGCTACCGTCGTGGCGGCCCGCTGGCCGTGACCGACGCCAACCTGATGCTCGGGCGGATCCAGCCGGCGCACTTTCCGGCGGTCTTCGGGCCGCAGGGCGAGCAGCCGCTCGACGCCGAGGTCGTGGCCAGCGGCTTTGCCGCGCTCGCCACCGAGATGGCGGCCGCGTTCGGGCGCGCCGTCAGCGCCGAGGACGTCGCCGCCGGCGCGCTGCGCGTGGCGGTGCAGACCATGGCCGGCGCGATCAAGCGCATCTCGCTCGCGCAGGGCCACGACGCCACGCGCTGCACGCTGCAGTGCTTCGGCGGCGCCGGCGGCCAGCACGCCTGCCTGGTCGCCGACGCGCTGGGCATGGCCAGCGTATTCGTGCACCCGCTGGCCGGCGTGCTCTCGGCCTACGGCATGGGGCTGGCCGACCAGGGCGCGCTGCACCAGGCCGCGGTCGAGCAGCCGCTCGACGCCGCCGGCCTGGCGACGGCGCGGCAGCGCGCCGATGCGCTGGTTGCGCAAGGCGTCGGCGAGCTCGTCGCGCAGGGCGCCAACGCCGCGGCGCTGCAAGTCCGGCGCCGGCTGCACCTGCGCTACGCCGGCACCGACACCGCGCTCGTCGTGGCGCTGCCCGCCGGCGAGCCCGAGGCCGCGTCGGGCGCGGCCCGCCTCGACTTCGAGGCCGCATACCGCCAGCGCTTTGCGTTCCTGATGCCGGCGCGCGCGCTGGTCGTCGAGGCCGTCTCGGTCGAGGTGCTGGCGCCAGGTCCGGCTCACGACAGCCCCAGTGATGCCGGCGCGGACGAACACCGGCCAGCGCCGCTCGAGACCGTGCGGCTCTACGACTTGACTGCCGAGGCGCCGCGCTGGCGCGACGCCGCGCTGTACCGGCGCGAGGCGCTGGCTCCCGGCGCGGTCATCGACGCACCGGCCGTGATCGCCGAGCGCAACGCGACCACCGTCGTCGACCCGGGCTGGCAGGCGCGGGTCGGCGCCGGCGGCGTGCTCGCGCTGCGCCGCGTGCAGCCGCGGCGCTCGCTGCGCCCGGCCGGCACCGCCGCCGACCCGGTGCTGCTCGAGGTCTTCAACCACCTGTTCATGCACATTGCCGAGCGCATGGGGCTGGCGCTGCAGAACACCGCGCACTCGGTCAACATCAAGGAGCGGCTGGACTTCTCCTGCGCGCTGTTCGACGCCGAGGGCCGGCTGATCGCCAACGCGCCGCACATGCCGGTGCACCTGGGCTCGATGGGCGAGGCGATCGCCACGGTGATCGCGCGCAACCCCGGGCTGCGCGAGGGCGACGTCGTGATGCTCAACGACCCCTACCACGGCGGCACCCACCTGCCCGACGTGACCGTGGTCACGCCGGTCTTCGTCGTCGAGGGCGACGCCGCACCCGCGTTCTACGTCGCCAGCCGCGGCCACCACGCCGACATCGGCGGCATCACGCCGGGGTCGATGCCGCCGTTCTCGCGCACCATCGCCGAGGAGGGCGTGCTGTTCGACAACTTCCTGCTCGTGCGCGCGGGCCGGCTGCACGAGACCGAGCTGCGCGAGCGGCTGCAGCACGGCGCGTACCCGGCGCGCAACCCCGAGCAGACCATCGCCGACCTGCGCGCGCAGATCGCCGCCAACGCCTGCGGCGTGCACGAGTTGCGCGCGCTGGTCGCCGACTACGGTGGCGACACGGTCGCCGCCTACATGCGCCATGTGCAGGACAACGCCGAGGAGTCGGTGCGGCGCGCGATCGGCGCGCTGGCGCTGCCGGGCGCTGCGGCGGGCGCCGACGCTGCCGGCGGCGCTGGCGCGTTCGAGCTGCCGCTCGACAACGGCGCGGTGATCCGCGTGCGCGTGCAGGTCGATGCCCGGCGGCGCGAGGCGACGATCGACTTCAGCGGCACCAGCGCGCAGCGCCCCGACAACTTCAACGCCCCGCGGGCGGTGACGACCGCGGCCGTGCTGTACGTCTTTCGCACCCTGGTCGACGACGACATCCCGCTCAACGCCGGCTGCCTGGTGCCGCTGCGCATCGTCGTGCCCGAGGGCTGCATGCTCAACCCGCGGCCGCCGGCAGCGGTCGTCGCCGGCAACGTCGAGACCTCGCAGTGCGTGACCAACGCGCTCTACGGCGCGCTCGGCGTGATGGCCGCCGGCCCGTGCACGATGAGCAACTTCACCTTCGGCAACGAGCGCCACCAGTACTACGAGACGATCGCCGGCGGCAGCGGTGCCGGCGTGCGGCGCGACGCGGCCGGGCGCGTCGTCGACGGCTTTGCCGGCACCGACGCCGTGCAGACGCACATGACCAACTCGCGGCTGACCGACCCCGAGGTGCTCGAGCAGCGCTTTCCGGTGCGCGTCGAGAGCCACGCGATCCGCCGCGGCTCGGGCGGCGCCGGACGCTGGCGGGGTGGCGACGGCGCCGTGCGCCGCATCCGATTCCTCGAGGCGATGACCGCGGCCATCCTCAGCAACGGCCGCGTCGTGCCCTCGTTCGGCATCGAGGGCGGCTCACCCGGCGCGCCGGGGGTCAACCGCGTCGAGCGCGCCGACGGCCGCGTCGAACCGCTGGGTTCGTGCGCGAGCGTGGAGATGGCGCCGGGCGACCTGTTCGTCATCGAGACGCCGGGCGGCGGCGGAGCGGGGCCGCCGCCTCTGCTGCCCGAGGGCGACGAGAGAACCGGAGGCGGCCTGGCGTTGGCTCGGCGTCAGCCCGCCGCCGCCGCCGGTGCCATGCCGACCTCGTCCCACAGCCCGTCGTCGCCCTTGCGGTAGAGGTCACAGCGGCGCACCGCCGGGTCGGCGAGCAGGTATTCGCGCAGCGAAGGCAGGCTGCGGCAGGCGGCGAACTTGCCGCCGCGGTCGAGGGCGAGAGCACCTCGTCGACGAGCAGCGGCGCACGCTTGACGAGGGGGGAGGCGGCGTCATCACAGCCGGGCCGCACAGCCGGGCCTGCCTACAATCGTGCCCGATGGCTGGCAGCACCTTCGGCGAACTGTTTCGCGTCACCAACTTCGGCGAAAGCCACGGCCCGGCGATCGGCTGCGTCATCGACGGCTGCCCGCCGGGGCTGGCGCTGGCCGGGTCCGACATCCAGCCCGAACTCGACCGCCGCCGCCCCGGCACCAGCCGGCATGTGACGCAGCGCCGGGAGGCCGACGCGGTCGAAATCCTCTCCGGCGTCTACGAAGGCCAGACCACCGGCGCGCCGATCTGCCTGCTGATCCGCAACACCGACGCGCGCAGCCAGGACTACGGCAATCTGCTCGACACCTTCCGCCCCGGCCACGCCGACTACAGCTACTGGCGCAAGTACGGCCTGCGCGACCCGCGCGGCGGCGGCCGCAGCTCGGCGCGGCTGACCGCGCCGATGGTCGCCGCCGGCGCGGTCGCGCGCAAGTGGCTGCGCGAGCAGCACCGCATCGCCATCACCGGCTGGATGAGCGCGCTTGGCGAGATCGAGATCCCGTTCGTCGACGCCGGCGAAATCGCGCGCAACCCGTTCTTCGCGCCCAACGCCGCGCTCGTGCCCCGGCTCGAGGCCCACATGGACGCGCTGCGCAAGGCCGGTGACTCGTGCGGCGCGCGCATCGAGGTGCATGCATCGAACGTGCCGCCGGGGCTCGGCGAGCCGCTGTTCGACAAGCTCGACGCCGACATCGCCTACGCGATGATGGGCATCAACGCGGTCAAGGGCGTCGAGATCGGCGACGGCTTCGCGGTCGTGGCGCAGCGCGGCAGCCTGCACGGCGACGAACTCACGCCCGCGGGCTTTGCCAGCAACCACGCCGGCGGCGTGCTCGGCGGCATCAGCAGCGGGCAGGACCTGGTCGTGCGCATCGCGATCAAGCCGACCAGCTCGATCCGGCTGCCCAAGGCCTCGATCACCCGCGACGGCCAGCCGACCACGGTCCAGACCCACGGCCGCCACGACCCCTGCGTCGGCATCCGCGCCGCGCCGATCGCCGAGGCCATGCTCGCGCTGGTCCTGATCGACCACGCCTTGCGTCACCGCGCGCAATGCGCCGACGTGCGGCTTGCGCTGCCGCCGATCGCCGCAAGCAGCGGCGGCTGACCCGCCGACGGCCCCGGGGTGGTGCCGTCGGGCACGGATCTGGCCGGGGTCCGTGCTGCATTTCGGTGCATCAGGGCCTCGAGCTTGCGCCAACATCGGCCGATATCCGAGGTCGGCAGCCAGACAACCCGGCATCCCCCGGGGCCGCCACCGCGCCCGTGCGGCGGCCGTCGTCGGGCTCGGCCTGCCACTGCCACGGTTGAACAGGCACCGCTGCCGCACCACCGCGACCCGCACCCGCACTGCCACAGGGATGGACGCCGATCTCTTTGCCAACGACGCGCCAGCCGCGCCGCCGCCGCGCTGGCAGCGCTGGCGCGACGTGCTGCGGCCGGCACGCTGGCTCGGCACGCTCAAGCTGCGGCTGGCCGCCGGCGTGCTGCTGGCCTTGCTGACCGGCATGGGCTGGGCGGCCTGGCAGATGGGGCAGGTGGCCGAGCGCGAACTGCTCGCGCAGGCGCAGTGGCGCGAGCAGCAGGAGGCGCAGCGCATCGGCGCGGTCGTCGGCCAGCGCCTGGCCGAACTGCAGCGCGCGCTGGCCGCCCTGGCCACCGCGATCGATCCCGCTGCCATCGACGACGCGCGGCGACTGCAGGCCTTCCTGGGCAGCCAGTCGATGCTGCTGGCGATGTTTCACATGGTCAACGTCGCCGATGCCGAGGGCCGGGTGCTGGTCTCGATCGACGAATCCGGCGTGCGCCAGCCGGGGGTCTCGATCGCCGACCGCGAGCATTTCCGCCGCGCGGTCAGCGAGCGGCGGGCGCAGGTCTCGGGGCCGCTGCACGGCCGGGTGGCCGGCGAGCCGGTGGTGGCCCTGGTCCACCCGGTGCTGGTCGGCGAGCGGGTCGTCGCGGTGGTCGGCGGCCTGCTCAGGCTCAGCCGCCACGAACTGCTGGCCGATCTGGCCGGAGTCACCGCAGACACGGGCGGCATCGTCGTGATCACCGACGACGTGGGCCGCATCGTCGCCCATCCGCAACCGGCCCTGCTGATGCGCCCGCTGGCCGACGAACCGCGGCTGGCCGCGGCCTACGCGCAGTGGCAGCGGCAGGGACGGCCGCTGCAGCGCGAGGCGGGCGGCTGGCTGCAGCCCGGGTACGTGGTGGCCATGGCTGGCGACGCCCGCTCGGGCTGGCACGTCTGGCGGGCGGTGCCGCAGGCCGAGCTGGTCGAGCCGCTGGCGGCCGGACGCAACCAGGCCATGCAGCTTGCGGCGGTGGTTGCCAGCGTGCTGACGGGGCTGATGGTGGCCTTCCTCGGCTGGCAACTGCGGCCGCTGCGCCAGCTCGAGCAGCGCGCGCAGCGGCTGCTGGTCGGCGGCAACGCGGCCACGACGCAGGCCGAGGACGCCTGGCCCGAGACCGACGGCGAGATCGGCCGCCTGGCGCGCACGCTGCGCCATGTCTGGGCCGAGCGCGAGCAGGCCGAGAGCTTCAACGCCGGCGTGCTGGCCAAGCTGCGTTCGGTGATGGCGGCTTCTCCCGTGGGCCTGGGCTTCACGCGCCGAGGTCGCTTCGAGCTGGTCAGCGAGGAGTTCTGCCGGCAGATCGGCCGCGCCGAACACGAGCTGGTGGGCCAGCCGACCCAGCTCGTCTTCGCGTCCAACGAGGACCACCTCGCGCTGCGCCCGCAGGTACTGGCCGCCTTCGCGCGCGGCGAGCCGTATGTCGGCGAATGGCAGTTGCTGCGCGCCGACGGCCAGGTCTACTGGGCCCAGTTGCGGGCGCGGCCGATCGACCCTGACAACCTCGACGCGGGCGCCATCTGGAGCGCCAGCGACATCAGCGACCAGGTCCAGGCCCGCCAGCACCTCGAGCGCGCTGCGCTGCACGACGCGCTGACCGGCGTGGCCAACCGCAAGGGCTTCGAGGAGGCTGCCGCGCGCGTGCTGGCGGCGCCGGCCACGCAGCGGCCGGCGTCGGTGGTCATGATCGACCTCGACCACTTCAAGCCGATCAACGACAGCGCCGGCCACGCCGCCGGGGACGCGGTGCTGGTGGCCGTCGCGCAGGCCATCGGCGCTGCGGTGCGCACCAGCGACGTCGTCGGCCGGCTCGGTGGCGATGAGTTTGCCGTGCTGCTGCCGCGCTGCAGCCTGGCGCAGGCGGTGGTCGTGGCCGAGAAGGTGCGCAAGGCCATCCAGGCCATCGCGCTGCCCTGGCAGGGCAGGGTTCTCGGCGTGGGCGCCAGCCTGGGCGTGGCCGAACTCGGCGATTCACATGCCGGCGTCGCGCAGTGGCTGGCCGACGCCGACGCGGCGTGCTACGCCGCCAAACGCGGCGGCCGCGACGCGGTGCGCGAGGCCACGCTGCGGCTGGTCAAGAGCGGGGCCTGAGAGCGCCCCCAGGCCGACGACATACGTCGTCCGCCCCCCGAGGGGGGATGAGCAAAGTGGCAGAGCCACATTTGCTCATGAGCAGGCCGGCAAACGGCGGCGAAGCCCGCCGCGTGCGCGCAGCGCCGCCGCCGGCAGCAGGCAGCGCGTGCGCTCAACGCACCGTCAGCGTCCAGGTCGCGAGCTGACGGGCCTCGGCTTCGCTGACGTTGGCGCTGGGCGGCATCGGCACCGGACCCCAGACGCCGGAGCCGCCGCGCAGGATCTTCTGCGTCAGGCGGTCGACGGCACCGGCCTGGCCGGCGTAGCGCGCCGCGATGTCACGGAAGGACGGACCGACCATCCGGCGGTCGACGGCATGGCAGGCCATGCAATTCTTCGCACGCGCCATCTCCAGGCTGGCGTACGATGGGGCGGCAAACGCGAGCAGGCTGGCGGCGGTCAGTGCGACGACGGACTTCATGAGGCTCCTTGACGGTCGGTGTGGACTGCGATGCATGACAGATCGGACAACGGCATTCTAGGCAGACGGTTGACGCCACAAGGGCGGTGGGGAGGATTGCGATGGCTTTCGTGATCGTCGGCGTGCTGCTGATCGTGATGAAACTCACCGGCTTCGGTCCGGTGGCGCAATGGTCGTGGTGGCTGGTGCTGGCGCCGTTCGTGCTGGCCGTGGCCTGGTGGTGGTACGCCGACTCGTCGGGCCTGACCAAGAAGCGCGAGATCGACCGGATGGAGCAGCGCAAGGACGAGCGCCGCCGCCGCCACATCGTCAATCTGGGCATGCAGGACCGCAAGCGCCCGCCGCGGTAGGCGCGCGCCCCGGGCCGGCAGCCGCCGCGGTTCAGGGCAGCGTCTGCGCCTGCGGCAACTGCGCGCTGTTGGCCGCCTGCGTGAAATGGCGCTTGAAGTCGGCCTCGGACCACTCGCCGAAGCCCGGATCCTGGTTGCCCGCGAAGACGTCGGCCACCTCGTACCAGTCGGCCGGCGTCAGGACCTCGAGCGCCAGCGGCAGCAGTTCGTGCTCCTCGAGCCGCATGTGCTGCCAGGCATCTGCGGCCAGCGTGGCCGCAGTCGCGTCCAGCCGCAGCAGCGCCGGGTCGTCGCCGCTGGCCCGATCCGGGCAGGCCGCGTAGGCGGCCTGCAGTTCGGCCGCCAGTTGGTACTGCTGCAGGTGCTGTGTCTCGAGCCGGTGCAGCAGGTCGCGCCCGCGGTCGCCGCGCTGGCGCAGCAGCCGGTGCAGGCTGGTCTCCTCCTTGGGGTGGTGGCGCTGCTCGGGGTAGTCATGGATGTAGCGCAGCAGCGCGCCGACGACGTCGCGATCGAGCCGCTCGACGCCCTGGCGGGCATCGTCGATGCGACGCCGCAGCTCGTGCAGCACCACGGCCAGCGAGCGGTGCTCGTCCATGATCAGCGCGGTCGCGCGGCTGGCCTCGACCTGGGTGTCGGTGGCCATCGAGCGCGTGATCAGCAGCGGCAGCCGCGACAGCCGCATGACCTTGGTCGCCACCGAGGGCGTCAGCAGCGCGCCGAGCCCGCTGCGGCCGTGCGAGGCCATCACGATGCCGTCGCAGCCGCAGTCGGTGGCGGCCTTGACGATCGCCTCGGCCGGGCGGTCGCTGACCGCGCTGTGCGTGTCGTGCGGCACCTGCGCCGCCGCGGCTGCCGCGCAGGCCTTGGCCAGCAGCGCCCGGCTCTGGCCGAGCTCGCGCTGGTGGAACTCCTCGTCGTTGAGCACCGTCACCGACACGCTCAGGCCCTCGGCAAAGACCGGCGCCCGGTGCAGGCGGTCCTGCTGCAACTCGCGCGCGCGCGAGCCCTCGTCCGACGCGGCATAGTCGGCCAGCGCGTGGAAGAAGGTCAGCTTCAGCGGCGGCTCGAAGCTGCGCGCAAGCTTGACGGCCTCGCCGACGTTGATGACCGACAGGTCGCTGCCGTCGACCGGCACGAGCAGATGCTTGAACATGTAACCTCCCGCGCCGGCAGGACATGGCCGGCTCACGGGTACCGATGTTGCCACCGGCGCGCGCCGCCGCCTTGACCTTGGTCAGTTTCGTGGGGCGGGCGGTTGCCGCTGCGCGACGCTGCTAGCATCCACGCCCATGCTGACGCACCCCCAGTTCGACCCGGTGGCCCTGTCGCTGGGGCCGCTCCAGATCCACTGGTACGGGCTGACCTACCTCGTGGCCTTCGTGCTGGGCTGGCTGCTGCTGCGCCGCCGCGCCGCGCGCGCGCCCTTCGTGCAGACCGGCTGGAGCCCGCGCGAGGTCGAGGACCTGGTGTTCTGGATCATCGTCGGCGTCATCGTCGGCGCCCGGCTCGGTTACGTGCTGTTCTACCGGCCCGGGCATTACCTGGCCAACCCGCTGGGCGCCCTGGCGGTCTGGGAAGGCGGCATGTCGTTTCATGGCGGCCTGGTCGGCGTCGTCACCGCGCTGTGGCTCTACGGCCACCGCCGTGGCCGCCCGCTGCTCGAGGTCGGCGACCTGGTCGCCCCGGTGGTGCCGCTGGGGCTGGCGCTGGGCCGGCTCGGCAACTTCATCAACGGCGAGCTCTGGGGCCGGGTGACCGACGCTGCGCTGCCCTGGGCGATGGTCTTCCCGCAGTCGGGCACGATGCAGCCGCGCCACCCCTCGCAGCTCTACCAGTTTGCGCTCGAAGGGCTGCTGCTGTTCGTCCTGCTCTGGCTGTACGCGCGCCGGCCACGCCGGCTCGGCCGGGTCAGCGGCGCCTTCCTCGCCGGCTACGGGGTGCTGCGCTTCGGGGTCGAGTTCTTCCGCGAGCCCGACGCCTTCCTCGGCCTGCTCGCCCTGAACCTGACGATGGGGCAGTGGCTGTGCCTGCCGATGATCGCGGTCGGCGCCTGGCTGTGGCTGCGCGCACCGGCGCTGGCCGGGACGGGGCCAGCCCGATGAGGCAGGTCTTTCTCGACACCGAAACCACCGGGCTCAGCCCCGAGAACGGCGACCGCGTCATCGAGATCGGCTGCGTCGAGATGCTCAACCGGCGCCTGACCGGGCGCAACCTGCACCACTATCTCAACCCGCAGCGGCGCAGCAGCGAGGACGCCGTGCGCGTGCACGGCCTGAGCGACGACTTCCTCGCCGACAAGCCGTTGTTTGCCGCGATCGCCGACGAACTGCTGGCCTATCTGCAAGGCGCCGAGCTGGTCATCCACAACGCGGCTTTCGACCTCGGCTTCCTCGACGAGGAACTGCGCCGCATCGGCCGCGGCCCGCTGCGCAGCCAGGTCGCCGGCGTCGTCGACACGCTGCTGATGGCGCGCGAGGCCTACCCCGGCAAGTCGAACTCGCTCGATGCGCTGTGCAGACGCCTGCAGGTCGACCACAGCAGCCGCACGCTGCACGGCGCGCTGCTCGACGCCGGGCTGCTCGCCGAGGTCTATATCCGCCTGACCCGCGGTCAGGAGTCGCTGGTCATCGACACGGCCGGCGAAACCCGGACCACGGCGGCGGTCGAGGCCGTCGACCTGCGCGGGTACGCGCTGCCCTGGCTGCCCGCCAGCGCCGACGAATGCGCTGCCCACGAAGCCCTGCTGGCCGAGATCGACAAGGCCAGCGGCGGCCAGACCGTCTGGCGCAGCATGGCATAATTTCGCGTTTCGGTGCCCACCCGGACGGCCACACCATCCGGGCAGTTAGCTCAGCGGTAGAGCACTGCCTTCACACGGCAGGGGTCGCAGGTTCGAACCCTGCACTGCCCACCAGTCAGATTGTCGATCTCAGGTGCGCCGAGCGCCACGCCATTGCGGCGACGCGCCCTGAATCCTCGGTGCTGACGTCTTGTCCCGCTGTACGGGTGTATTCGGCGAGTAGCGGGCGACGAACGCGCCGTGCCAGCGCGACGTCGTCAGCGGCTCGCCGTCCACGGCCAAGCGGATGCGCGGGTTCATTCGGGCTCGATACCGGCTGCCCTGATCACGCGGCCCCACTTCTGCGTCTCGGCCACCTGAAACTTCGCCAGCTCGTCGGGGGTGGTGGTCCAGGCTTCGACCCCGGTGGTGTCGAAGAAGGCCCGCGCTGTGGCGCTGCGGACCGCGTTGTGCAGCAGGTCGTTGAGTCGTGCCACTACTTGGTGTGGGGTGCCCGCGGGCACGTAGGCGGCGAACCAGAAGCCCATGTCGTAACCGCGGACGCCAGCCTCGTCGATGGTCGGCACCTCGGGCAGCAGTGGAATGCGTCTGGACGTCGAGACGCCCAGCGCCCGCAACTGGCCGGCGCGCACCAGAGGCAGGCCCGTTGCGGTGTCGGTGATCATGAAGTCGATCTGTGCGCCGATCAGGTCGGTCAAGGCTTGCGGGTTGCTCCGGTAGGGCACGTGCAGGACCTCAATGCCCGCGAGCTGGGCGAGCATCTCACCGGCCACACGGCTGCTGGAACTGCCACTGCCGAAGGTCAGCTTGCCGGGCTGCTGCCGCGCACGCGCTACCAGATCGGCCACCGTCCTGTGCGGCGCTTCGGCGCGCACCACCAGTACCTGGCCGCCCCTGCCCAGGCCGGTGACGGGCGCAAAGTCCCTCACCGGGTCGTAGGGCAGCCGCCTGAACAGGTGCACGTTGGCTGCATGCGTGGTGTTGGTCGTGATGAGCACCGTATGACCGTCGGCCGGCGCACGCGCAGCAGCCTGCGCGGCCAGCATGCCGCTGGCACCCGCCCGGTTTTCAACGAGAACCTGCTGCCGCGTCTGCTCCGTGATCGAGTGGCCGATTGCGCGTGCGAGTTGATCGGTGGCGCTGCCGGCAGCGAAGGGCACGATGAAGTTGACCGGCCTGTCCGGGAAGCGAGCCTGGGCGGCAGCGGCGCCGCCGAATGGCAGAGCGGCCAGCAGCAGCGCGGCCTCGCGTCGGCTTAGGGTCAGCATGGATTGGCCTCCTTCAGGGTCGTGGGTGGATCGATGGCAACCTGCACAGATGCAGCCATTCGCGGGGCACAGTCACTGGCAGTTGCAGCAGCAGGAACGACAACGCTTTGCCGTGGCTGTCGAGGTTCAACGAGTCGTTGACGCCACCGTCGAGAGCAGCATCGAGCACGATATTCATCGCTTGCAGGTTCGGCAGCAGGAACCGCTGCACGTGGCTGGGTCGGCGATGCGCGAAGAGGGCAGCCACTGCGGCTTCGGTGACCTGCTCGACGAGCAGCGGGTACAGTGCCGGATGCCAGGCAATGACGCTGATGTTCGAGCGGTCGCCTTTGTCGCCCGTGCGACCATGTGCGAGATGGCGCAGCGGCAGCGTGAGCGCGGTGTTTGCCGGCATGCTCAGGACAGCCATTCCACACGCACCGGCACACGCTCGCGCGGGATCAGGCACGAGACGATGCCGAGCCGCTCGCGCAGCGCAGTGCGCACGCCGCCACCGCCTGCCGGGCCGCAGGTGTAGAGCGCGGTTACCTCGCGCAGCAGGCGCTCGGCGGCGCGACGTTCGCGCTGCCTCGTGGCCAGGCGCAGGCGCACGTCATCGGCGTCACCCGCAGGGCGCGCGGCGAGCAGGCGGCCGGCGTCGTCGGCCAGCACACTGGCCACGCCGATCAGATCCACGCGCAGCGGCTCGAGGCCTGGGAGGCGCTCGCGCAGTACCTGAGCCGCGAGCCTGGCGCGTGCCTCTGCGCCGGGGCCCGCGTAGGAGATCTCGCCTTCGGCGAGCCAGCCGTGGCGGTGGAACACATTGGCCTTGAGAGTGGCCGGGCGAGCGTGTCCGCGCACGCCCGAGAGCCGCACGTGCCCCGGCGCCACCGCCTCGACGCGCGCCTGGCTGATGTCGGCTACCACGTCGGGTGTCAGGTAGGCGCCGGGGTCGTGCAGTTCGTACAGCAACTGCTCCTTCACCGTATGCTCATCGACGACGCCGCCGGTGCCTTCGGCCTTGAAGATGGTGCAGTCGCCGTCGGCATCGATCGCCGCGATCGGGTAGCCCAGCTGCGCGAGGCCGGGCACGTCCTTGAAGCCGGGGTCGGCATAGTAGCCGCCGCAAACCTGCGCGCCACATTCGAGCAGGTGGCCAGCCATCGTCGCGCGGGCCAGCCGTGTCCAGTCGTCGGCAGCCCAGCCGTGATGCGCCATTGCGGGGCCGACCGTGAGCGAGGGGTCGGCGACCCGTCCGGTGACGACGACATCGGCACCGCCGCGCAAAGCCTGCGCGATGCCCTCGGCACCGAGATAGACGTAGGCGCCCGCGATCGCGAACCCCGCGTTGCCTTCACCAAGGCTCTTGCTCAGCGCCTCGGCCAACAGCCCGTGGTGCTCGGGGCCCGAGAGGTCGTCGCCACTCACTACGGCCAGGCGCGGCTTCCGTGCACCGAGTTCACGCGCCAGCGCCAGCACGCGCTGCGCGGCACCGCGCGGGTTGGCCGCGCCGAAGTTGCCTACGATGCGGATGCCGCCGGCCAGGCAGTCGGCCAGCACCGGCGCCAGCATCTCTTCAAGCAGCGGCTCATAGCCGGCCTCGGGGTCGGCGGCGCGCGCCAGTTGCGCCAGCGCGAGCGAGCGTTCGGCCAGCGTTTCGAAGATCAACACCGCAGGCCCGCGGTGCGCGAGCAGCGTATCGACCACAGGGCGTCCGGCGTCGGTGCGGTCGCCGGAGAAGCCGGCGGCCGCACCGATCCACAGGGGTTGTTGGGCCACAGCGTTCATGATGTCCAGTGGCCACTGTAGGCAGCGTCTGCTCTGCGGTGAAGTCGCTTGTTTGAATCAATTCATCTGTGATGCCGATGAATGCTCCGAGTCATCCCGGTGCGACACCACTGCGCGTGCGGCTACGCCGGGGTGGCTGCCCCGGCCGCCGCGCCTCGACCAGTTCGAGCAGCGCACGCGCCGCGCTCGACAGGCTGCGGTCCCTGCGCCGCACGACGAAGATCTGGCGTTCGAGCTCACTTGCCGCAATGGGGCGTGTGACCAACTCAGGGTGCCGAAAGTGAAACAGCGTGAGCGCTGGCACCACCGTGATGCCAAGCCCGGCGCGCACCATGCCAGCGACGGTGCTCAGCTGTTGAACCTCCATCAGGCTCGCCAGTTGCTGCGGGAAGATTGCCTGCTCAATGTACTGGCGCACGCTGCTGGAGCGCGCGAGGTGCACGAAGGGATGGCCGGCGAGTTGCTCTAGTCGCGGCGCGCGCTGCCGCGCGAGGACATGGTCACGTCGGCATACGAGATGGAAGCGATCGCGGCAGAGGAGATCGACAACCAACTCTGGCGAGCTGCTGCGCACGGAGGCGAGCGCGAAGTCGGCACGACTGACCTTCACGCGTTCGATGCAGTCTTCCGATAGCGCATCGGTCACGTCGAACGCAATGCCCGGGTGCGCGGCGTGGAACTCGGCCAGAACTCCTGGCAACCAGCCCGCAGCAAGCGCCGGCAGTACCGCGATCGCGACGCGGCCGCGGCGGCGTTCGACATGATCCTGCAAGTCGGTCACCGCGTGGCCGAAGTCGGCCAGCAGCCGTTGCGCGCTGTCGAGAAACAACCGTCCCTCGGCAGTGAGCGCGACCTTGCGAGTATCGCGGTCGAACAGGCGCGCGCCCATGGACTGCTCGAGCGCGCGGATCAGCGCGCTGAAGGCTGGCTGCGAGAGACTGCAGCGCGCTGCGGCGCGCGTGAAGTTCAGCGTCTGCGCAAGCACGGCGAAGGCGTTGAGGTGTCGCAGCGAGAGCGCGAGGTGGGCGTTACGCATTCGAAGCCTCGTTGTGCGGGCGCAGTGTCCCAAGCGCGCTGCGTCGCTCCCGGGGCCGTGAACGGCCACGTGTGCCATGCGCGAAGCTGCGGCGGTGGAGGTCTGTGGGCGGTGATCGGGTCGATGACGAGGCGACCCCGGTCGATTCCGAGCCTGCTCGTCAGGGGCTCCAGCCGTCTGCCATCGCGGCCATCACGATCCGGGCACAGGCCTCGGCGTCCGAATCGGCGCGGTGGTGTTGCAGCGGGATGCCCAGGTGCTCGCAGACGTCCGGCAGCCGGGTCGGGCGGATGTTCCAGACCCTGCGCGCGAGCTGCACGGTGCAGACGAAGCGGCCGCCCGGGGCCGGCAGGCCGTGGCGCAGGCAACAGCCGCCGAGCACCTTGCGGTCGAACGGCGCGTTGTGCGCAGCCAGGAAGGCGACCCCGGCCAGTCGGGCGCTGAGTGCCGGCCACAGTTCGGCGAAGCTGGGTGCGCCGCTCACATCGGCCCAGCTCAGGCCGTGAATGTGGGTGAAGACGAAGTCGCGGCTGGGCGGGCGGATCAGGTGGTAGGCACGGTCGACGATGCGCTGCCCGGCGACAACGACCACGCCGACCGCGCAGGCGCTGTCGCTGCCGTGGTTGGCCGTCTCGAAATCGATCGCGGCAAAGCGGGTCATGGCCCAGTCTACGTCTGCGCAGCGCGGGTATCGGCCAGGCGCTTGACGGGCTCGGCGGCCGGGCGAGCGCGATGCGCCCCACCGGGTGCCGGGTCACCGGGTCTCGCGCCCGGCCGTTCGCATCGGTGGCGCCTCGCCGGCACCGTCGCTGCCGACCACCCGCAGCGATCGCGGCCGCACCGCCACATCGATGCGCCGCGCGTTGGCCAGGGCCTCGCCGTCGCAGGCCAGCGGCAGCGAGGCATCGGCCTCGACATGCAGGGTGGCAAAGGCCGCATGGCGTACCAGCCGGTGGCCGAGGTGGCGTGCGCGCAGCAGGCGCAGCAGCAGCGCGAGCGCGGCCGCGCGCCCGGTGCCGGCGGCGATGACGGTGTCGAGCCGGCCGTCGTCGAGCCGGGCGGCGGGCTGCATCGGCAGGCCGCCGCCGTAGCTCGGCGTGTTGAGCACGGCGCACAGCAGCGCCTCGCCGGCGTGGAGCTCGCGGCCGTCGGCGCTGACGCACAGGCGGTGGCGGCGCAGGTGCAGCAGTTCAAGCAGCGCGGCGATGACGTAGCGCGGCGACGAGCCGAGCCGGCGCAGGTGGCCGGTGGCGGCGCGGCGCGCGATCGCCGCGTCGAGCCCGATGCAGACGCTGGAGACGAAGGGCCGCCGGGTGTGCTCGGTGCAGACGAGGCCGGTGTCGATCGTGCGCGCGGGCGCCACCAGCGCAAGCTCGAGCGCCCGGCGCCAGGGCAGGCCGTGCAGCCCGAGCGCGCGCGCGCTGTCGTTGCCGCTGCCCACCGGCAGCAGCCCGGCGACATGCCCGCCGGCGATCAGCGCGGGCAGCAGGACGTTGAGCGTGCCGTCGCCGCCGACGATGACGACCCGGCTGCCGGAGGGCAGCGCGGCGACCGCAGCCTGGGCTGCGGCGGCCTCGTTGCCGGCCACGACCTGCGCGGCGGGGCAGCGCGCGGTCAGCGCCCGGCGCAGCGCGGGCTCGAGCGCGCCACCGCGGCCGCCGCCGGCGCGGCGGTTGACGACGACCAGCGTCGCGCCGGACGCGGCCGCCGGGCCAGCGTCTGCGCCGGCCCGCCCGGCCGGCGCAGGGTCCTCAGCCGGCAGCCGCATCGGCGGCTGCCGCCTTCGGCGCGCGCGGCAGCCGGCCCATCAGGTAGAACTCGTCGTTGGGGCGCAGGCCGATGACGTTGGCGATGCGGTTGGACAGGCCGAAGAAGGCGGTGATCGCGGCGATGTCCCAGATGTCCTCGTCGCCGAAGCCGTGCGCGCGCAGCGCGGCGTGATCGGCTTCGTCGACCTCGTGCGAGCGCAGGCAGACCTTGAGCGCGAAGTCGAGCATCGCGCGCTGGCGCGGGCCGATGTCGGCCTTGCGCGGGTTGACCGCGACCTGGTCGGCGACCAGCGGCTGCTTCTCGTGGATGCGCAGGATCGCGCCATGCGCGACGACGCAGTAGAGGCAGTGGTTGGCCGCGCTGGTGGCGGTGACGATCATCTCGCGCTCGCCCTTGGTCAGCGAGCCGCCGTCCTTTGCCATCAGCGCGTCGTGGTAGGCGAAGAACGCACGCCACTCGGCCGGGCGGTGGGCCAGCGCGAGGAAGACGTTGGGCACGAAGCCGGCCTTGTCCTGCACCTCGAGGATGCGCGCGCGCAGGTCCTCGGGCAGGTCGCGCAGTTCGGGTACCGGGTAGCGGCTGATCGGTGGCGGGCTCATGCGGGCGCTCCTGGGGCGGGCCGGGCGGGTGCGGCGATTATCGCGAGCGCGCCTGCCTACAATGCGCGGCCGGTCGCCGAGGCGATGCAGCGGCTTGTCTGGCCGCTGCCGCGTCAGGCTGCGATGACTTTGCATGACATGATCTCGAGATTGAACCTAAAGCCCGTGCGGGAATCAGTGACGGGCATGTGGCAGAGGCGGGCGCTGTTGGGTGGGCTGGGCGCGGTCGGCGCCGGCGTGGCGCTGCCGGCGCTGGCGCAGTTTCGCGTCGAGATCGCCGGCGTCGGCGCGACGCAGATCCCGATGGCCGTCGCGCGCTTTCGTGACGAGGCCGCTGGCGGCCAGCCGATCGCGGCCATCGTGCGCGCCAACCTCGAGCGCAGCGGCTTGTTTCGCGGCGTCGATGCCCCCGCCGCGCTCGACGAGACCGCGCGCCCGGCGATGGCCGAATGGCGCGCCCGCGCGGCCGACGCGCTGGTCGCCGGCTCGGTCACCCGGCTGGCCGACGGCCGCTTCGACGTGCGCTACAAGCTCTGGGACGTCGTCAAGGGCGAGGATCTCGGCGGGCAGAGCCAGGCGGTGGTCGCCGGCGACCTGCGGCTGGCCGCGCACCGCATCGCCGACGCGGTCTTTCGCCAGCTCACCGGCGAGCCCGGCGTGTTTGCCACCCGCCTGGCCTACGTCACCCGCAGCCCCGGGCGGTTTTCGCTGATCGTCGCCGACGCCGACGGCGAGGGCGCGCAGGTGGCGCTGGCCAGCCCCGAGCCGATCATCTCGCCGGCCTGGTCGCCCGACGGCCGGCAACTGGCCTATGTCTCGTTCGAGACGCAAAAGGCGGTGGTCTGGGTGCAGGAGGTGGCCAGCGGGCGGCGACGCATGCTGGCCAACTTCCGTGGCAGCAACAGCGCGCCGGCCTGGTCGCCCGACGGCGCGCAGCTTGCGCTGACGCTCTCGCGCGACGGCGGCTCGCGGCTGTTCCTGCAGCCGGCTGCGGGCGGCGAGCCGCGCCGCCTGGCCGCCGGCGGCGGCGCCGGGGTCATCGACACCGAGCCGGTCTTTACCGCCGACGGCGCCACGCTGTACTTCGTCAGCGACCGCGGCGGCGGCCCGCAGGTCTACCGCATGCCGGTGGCCGGCGGCGCGGTCGAGCGCGTCACCTTCAACGGCGACTACAACATCAGTCCCGCGGTCAGCCCCGACGGGCGTGCGCTGGCCTATGTCACGCGCGCCAGCGGCGGGTTCCGCCTGATGCTGATGGAGCTGGCCAGCGGCCGCGCGCAGCCGCTGACCGACACCCGCGACGACGAAAGCCCGAGCTTTGCGCCCAACGGCCGCCTGCTGCTGTATGCGACGCGCGCTGGCGGGCGCGACCTGCTGATGACGACCACGCTCGACGGGCGCATCAAGACCCGGCTGCTGGCCGCGGGCATCGACATGCGTGAGCCGGCCTGGGGGCCGTTCGGGCGCTGATGGGCGTCGCCGACGTTCCCGCCACCTTGTCTCGGCCCCGGGGCAGGGCCGCTTTCCTCTGCTAGCCTTTGGTTTTTCGTTGGGAGTCCACATCATGAAGAGAATCGCAGGAATGACGGCGTTGCTGCTGGCGGCGCTGGTGGTGGCCGGTTGCGCAGCGCCGGTGGCACTCGATGCGGCGGGCGGTGCGCCGGTCGAGACCCGCACGCCCGGGGCGGCCGCAGCGGCGCGCGCGCCGGCGGCGGCCGCCGCGCCGGGAGCCGGTGCCGCGGCGGCGCCGCAGACGCAGGTGGCCGCAGTCGACCTTGGCCGCCAGGGCGTGGCGGCAGCGGCGATCGACCGCATCGTGCTGTTCGACTTCGACAGCGATGCGATCCGGCCCGAGTTCCGCACGCTGATCGACGCGCACGCGCAGCGCCTGGTGGCCAACCGCAACCTGCGCCTGGTCATCGAGGGCCATGCCGACGAGCGTGGCGGGCGCGAGTACAACCTCGCTCTCGGCCAGCGCCGCGCCGAGGCGGTGCTGCGCTCGCTGGTGCTGCTTGGCGCGCGCGAGGCGCAGATCGAGGCGGTCAGCTTCGGCGAGGAGCGCCCGGCGGTGGCCGAGAGCAGCGAGCGGGCCTGGGCGCAGAACCGCCGTGCCGAGCTGCGCGACCGCTGAGGTGGTGGCTGTGGCGCTGCCCATGTCCGTGGCCGCTGCGGTGGCAGCGGTGCTGCTCGCGCTGGCCGTGCCGGCGCAGGCGCAGTTGTTTCCCGACAACGAAGCGCGCCGCGCGATCGTCGACCTGCGCAACCAGGTCAACGCCGACAACGAGCGGCTGCGCGCGCAATTGGCCGAGTCCACCCGGGCCAACGCGGCGCTGAGCGAGCAGTTGCAGCAGCATCTGCAGCAGCAACAGCAACTGCGGCGCAGCCTGATCGACCTCGGCGCCGAGATCGAGCAATTGCGCGCCGAACTGGCCCGCCTGCGCGGCAGCGACGAGCAGCTCGCGCGCGACCTCGCCGAGTTGCAGCGCCGCCAGACCGACGCCGCCCAGGCCACCGAGGAGCGCCTGCGCCGCTTCGAGCCGCAGCGCGTCAGCGTCGACGGCCGCGAGTTTCTCGCCGACCCGGCCGAGCAGCGCGACTACGAGCGCGCGATGGCGACCTTGCGCGGCGGCGACTTCGCCGCGGCGACCAGCGCGCTGGGCGCCTTCCTGCAGCGCCACCCGGGCAGCGGCTACGCCGACAGCGCACGCTTCTGGCTCGGCAACGCGCAATACGGCCGGCGCGACCATGCGGCGGCGATCACCACGCTGCGCGAGTTCATCGCCGCTGCGCCGCAGCACCCGCGCGTGCCCGAGGCGATGCTGGCGATCGCCAATGCGCAGATCGAGACCCGCGACACGCGCGGCGCGCGCGCGACGCTGACCGAGCTGCAGCGCGCGCATCCGCGTTCGGAAGCCGCCGGGGCGGCGCGCGAGCGGCTGGCCACGCTGCGCTGAGCAAGGCCGCCCGGGGCGCGCCGCACGCACCCCGGGCCCGGACCCGGGCCAAAGGCCCGAACCTACAATCCCCGCGATGGACGTGGTGGATGTCGAGGCGCTGTCGCGCCAGGTGCTGTGGGCGGCCTTCGCGCTGGCCTTCGTCTTCGGCGTGATCGCGCAGCGCACGCACTTCTGCACGATGGGCGCGGTGGCCGACATCGTCAACATCGGCGACTGGAGCCGCATGCGCATGTGGGCGCTGGCCATCGGCACCGCGATGATCGGCTTCAACGCGATGGTCGCTGCCGGCTGGATCGACGCCGGCAACACCTTCTACGCCGGCGAGCGCCTGGTCTGGCTGTCCAACCTGCTCGGCGGGCTGCTGTTCGGCATCGGCATGGTGCTGGCCTCGGGCTGCGGCAGCAAGACCCTGGTGCGGGTGGGCGGCGGCAACCTCAAGGCCCTGGTCGTGCTGCTGGTGCTGGGCATCAGCGCGTACATGACGATGCGCGGACTGACCGCGGTCTGGCGCGTCGAGACCACCGACCAGGTCGCGCTGGCGCTGCCCGGCGGGCAGGACCTGCCCTCGCTGCTGGCTGCCGGCAGCGGCTGGCCGGTGCCGACCGCCGCCGGCCTGCTCGGGCTCGCGCTCGGCGGCGCGCTGCTGGCCTGGGCACTGGCCAGTGCGCAGGGCCGCAGCGCCGACGTGCTGCTCGGCGGCTTCGGCATCGGCCTGGTCGTCGTCGCCGTCTGGTGGGTCTCCGGGCGGCTGGGCTACGTCGCCGAGCATCCCGAGACGCTCGAGGCGAGCTTCCTCGCGACCAACTCGCGCGCGATGGAGTCCCTGACCTTCGTCGCGCCGGTCGGCTACGCGCTCGACTTCCTGATGATGTACAGCGACGCCGGCAAGCGCCTGACGCTGGGTGTCGTCGCCGTGTTCGGCGTCATCGCCGGCGCGGCCGTCTGGGCCCTGGCCAGCGGCAGCTTCCGCTGGGAGGGCTTCGGCAGCGTCGAGGACGTTGCCAACCACCTCGTCGGCGGGGCGTTGATGGGCGTCGGCGGCGTCACCGCGATGGGCTGCACGATAGGGCAGGGCCTGAGCGGCGTCTCGACGTTGGCGCTGGGCAGCTTCATCGCGCTGGCGGGCATCGTCGCCGGTGCCGTGCTGGCGCTGCGCTACCAGATCTGGCGGCTGGAGCGCATGGCCTGATGTCCGCGCGGCTGCCCGTCGCCCTTTCCCCGGCAGCGGCGGCCCCCGCCTGCGCGGCGCTGGCCGAGGGCGTGCCGCAGGGCACCGACGACGCCGACCTCGAGCGTCGCTTCGGCGGCCTGCGCCGCCTCCACGGCGACGCCGGCTACCGCGCGCTGCGCGCCGGCCGGGCCGCGGTGGTCGGCGTCGGCGGCGTGGGCTCCTGGGCCGCCGAGGCGCTCGCGCGCTGCGGGCTGGCCGAACTGACGCTGGTCGACCTCGACCATGTCGCCGAGTCGAACATCCACCGCCAGGTCCAGGCCCTGGGCGCGACGCTGGGCCAGGCCAAGGTGCTGGCGCTGCGCGATCGCCTGGCCGACATCCACCCCGGCTGCCGCATCCATGCGGTCGAGGCCTTCGTCGACGCGCACTGCTGGCCGGCCTTGCTGCCCGCAGCGGTCGACGTCGTCATCGACGCCTGCGACGACGGCCGCGCCAAGCAGGTGCTGGCCACCTGGGCGCGGGCCGGTGCGACGCCGCTGGTCTGCGTCGGCGCGGCCGGCGGCAAGACGCAGGCGCAGGCGGTGGCCGTCGACGACCTCGACCGGGTCACGCACGACCCGCTGCTGGCCGCGCTGCGCCGGCGGCTGCGGGCCACGGCCGCGGGGTACGGCGCCGCGTCGGGCAGCCTGCGCTGCGTCTACTCGAAGGAGCCGGTGCGGCGCGCCGGCAGCGCCGCCCACGGCGGCCTGCACTGCGCCGGCTATGGCTCGACGGTCACCGTCACGGCGACCTTCGGCCTGGTCGCGGCCGGCGAGGCGATGCGCCTGCTGCTGGCCCGCGCCGCCCCTGCCTGACGCCTGCCGGCCACACCGCCAGCCGCGAGCCGTTCGTGCATGGCTATAATGAACGGCTCTGCCTACGGGGGTCGTTAGCTCAGTCGGTAGAGCAGCGGACTTTTAATCCGTTGGTCGCAGGTTCGAATCCTGCACGACCCACCACCGGATGCGAAAGTCCGGCATGCGTATTCGATGTGGCGCCTGCGCACACTGCAGGTCGCTCGCAGAGGGCTCTTAGCTCAGTTGGTAGAGCAGCGGACTCTTAATCCGTTGGTCGAAGGTTCGAATCCTTCAGGGCCCACCAGATCTCCTTGGTATTCACAACGACTCGAGCGATGCGCCCACGCGCAGGGCGTTGGCGCGTTCTGTCTGTTGTGACGGATTCATGCCGCGGCGCCGGTCGAACTCACCCGGCAGCTGCCCGCAATGCGGCCTGGACGGCGCGCACCAGCGCGCGGATGCAGGGTGCCCAGCCTCGGCGTCTGCCCATGCGGCGCGGCCGGCGGCACCGAGAACCATTCGGTCGTGAACGGCAGGTCGAGCGCTTGCCGCAGGTTGAACTTCGTGTCGTGGCTCAGGCCCGCGGCCTCGAAGGCGGCCTGGTTCCGGTCACGCAGGATGGAGAATTCGCCCCGGTGCAACGTGGTGGCCTTCTGGCTGGTGCCGTCGGCCATGCGCACCGTGAACTGCGGCGCGCCGTCGTCGAAGACGGTCAGGATCAGGGCGGGTCGTGGCTTGGGGCGGGGATGGATGTCGTCGGGGAAGTGGCACCAGACGATGTCGCCGGCGGCGGGCTCGGCCCACCAGCGTGGCGTCATGCCGGTGTGACCTCGAACAGGCTCGAGCGGACCGACTGCTTCTTGCCCTGAGGGGCCCGCTTCCTGATCTGCCGAACCTGGGCCGCCGTCAGAGGCGCGACGTCGGCCTCGTACTGGGGTAGCAACTTGACCGCCATCTCGTGCAGCGCAAGATGAATGACCTGGGTCTCATCGACGCCCAGGCGTTGCGCGAGCCGGCTGGCGGTGTTGCGGGTCACTCCAGCCGGACCGATCGTGTCAAGGTCGTGGCGGCCGAGCCGCCGCAGCGACGGCGCCAAGGCAACTGGCGCGGCACAGGGGCGTTGGAGCGCACTGCGCCGCGCGCGGGCTGCGGCTCGGGCCCTCGGTTCCTTGATCCGTTGGTCGTAGGTTCGAATCCTTCAGGGTCCACCAACGCCCGATGTCGCGAACGAAGGTCAGGCCCGCCGCCCTGGGCGGCGGGCTTGGCTGGCTCGTGCCCGGGTCAGAGCGCGGCGCGGAAGATGCCCTCGATGTCGGCCTGATCGGCGCGGCGCGGGTTGGTCAAACCGCAGGCGTCCTTGAGCGCGTTGGCGGCCAGGGTCGGGATGTCCTCGGGCTTGACGCCCAGCTCGCGCAGGCCGGCGGGGATGCGCACTTCGGCGGCGAGCCGGCGGATGGCCGCGATGCAGCGTTGGGCGTTTTCGGCAGCGGGGGCACCGCTTGCCGCCGCGCCCATGGCCGCCGCCAGCTCGGCCAGCCGCTGCGTCGCCACCGTCGCGTTGAAGGCCTCGACGTGCGGCAGCAGCACCGCGTTGCAGACCCCGTGCGGCAAGTCGTAGAACCCGCCCAGTTGGTGCGCCATGGCATGCACGTAGCCCAGCGAGGCGTTGTTGAAGGCCATGCCGGCCAGAAACTGGGCGTAGGCCATGGCTTCGCGCGCAGCCAGGTCCTGTCCGTTCGAGACCGCGCGCGGCAGGTGCTCGAAGATCATCGACACGGCCTTGATGGCACAGGCATCGGTGATCGGCGTGGCCGCCGTCGACACGTAGGCTTCCACGGCATGGGTCAGCGCGTCCATGCCGGTGGCCGCCGTCAGGGCCTGCGGTTTGCCCAGCATCAGGGTCGGGTCGTTGACCGACAGCAAGGGCGTGGTGTGGCGGTCGACGATGGCCATCTTGATGTGCGTTCTCTCGTCGGTGATGATGCAAAAGCGCGTCATCTCGCTGGCCGTGCCGGACGTGGTGTTGATCGCCACCAGCGGCAACTGCGGTTTGGCTGACTTGTCCACGCCCTCGTAGTCGGCGATGCCGCCGCCGTTGGTGGCCACCAGCGCGATGCCCTTGGCGCAGTCGTGCGACGAGCCGCCGCCCAGCGATACGACGAAGTCGCAGCGCGTCGCGTGCAGCCGGGCCAGGCCGGCCTCGACGTTGCCGATGGTCGGGTTGGGCTGCACCCCGGCAAAGATCACGGCCTCGATGTCGGCCTGCTGCAGCAAGGCCGCCACGCGCGCGGCGACGCCGGCTTTCTCGAGGCCGGCGTCGGTGACGACGAGAGCGCGCCGGAATCCGTGGGCCTTCAGCGAGCCGATGGCTGCGTCGAGGCTGCCCGCGCCCATCATGTTGATGGCGGGGATGTAGAACGTGCTGGTGGTCATGAGATGTCTCCTGGCTGAATGGGATGGGTTGGGGCCGCTCGCTCCTGGGTTCGGCGTTGGCTGCGGCGGCCCGGCTGCGGATCGTCGGAATCGACGACCGGTCGTTGCCGTCGGGTCACGGCATCAGAAGAAGCCCAGCTTGTTCTCGCTGTAGCTGACCAGCAGGTTCTTGGTCTGCTGGTAGTGCTCGAGCATGACCTTGTGGGTCTCGCGCCCGATGCCTGACTCCTTGTAGCCGCCGAAGGCGGCGTGCGCCGGGTAGGCGTGGTAGCAGTTGGTCCACACGCGACCGGCCTGGATGGCGCGGCCCATGCGGTAGGCCCGGTTGCCGTCGCGGCTCCACACGCCGGCCCCGAGCCCGTAGGGCGTGTCGTTGGCGATGGCCAGGGCTTCGTCCTCGGTCCTGAAGGTGGTCACCGCCAGCACCGGGCCGAAGATCTCCTCGCGGAAGATGCGCATCTTGTTGTGGCCCTTGAACAGCGTCGGCTGGATGTAGTAGCCGCCGGCGAGATCGCCGCCGAGCTGCGCGCGATCGCCGCCGCACAGCACCTGCGCACCCTCGGCCTTGCCCAGCTCGAGGTAGGACGTGATCTTGTCCATCTGCTGCGCCGAGGCCTGCGCGCCCATCATGGTCTCGGTATCCAGCGGGTTGCCTTGCCTGATCTTCTTGACACGCTCCAGCGCGCGGGCCATGAAGCGGTCGTAGATCGACTCCTGGATCAGCGCGCGGCTGGGGCAGGTGCAGACCTCGCCCTGGTTGAACGCGAACAGCACCAGGCCCTCGATGGCCTTGTCGAACAGCGCGTCGTCGGCCGCGACGACGTCCTCGAAGAAGAGGTTCGGGCTCTTGCCGCCCAGCTCCAGCGTGGCCGGGATCAGGTTGCCGGCAGCCGCCTGCGCGATCACGCGGCCGGTGGCGGTGCTGCCGGTGAAGGCGATCTTGGCGATGCGCTTGCTGCTGGCCAGCGGCAGGCCGGCCTCGCGACCGTAGCCATTGACGATGTTGAGCACGCCCGGCGGCAGCAGGTCGGCGATCAGCTCGGTCAGCACCAGGATGCTGACCGGCGTCGACTCGGCCGGCTTGAGCACCACGCAGTTGCCCGCGCCCAGCGCCGGGGCCAGCTTCCAGGCCGCCATCAGGATCGGAAAATTCCACGGGATGATCTGGCCGACCACGCCCAGCGGCTCGTGAAAGTGGTAGGCGACGGTCGTCGCGTCGATCTCGCTGATCGAGCCTTCCTGGGCGCGCAGGCAGCCGGCGAAGTAGCGGAAGTGGTCGACCGCGAGCGGGATGTCGGCGTTGAGCGTCTCGCGCATCGGCTTGCCGTTGTCCACCGTCTCGGCGTAGGCCAGGCGCTCGGTGTTGCGTTCGATGCGATCGGCGATCTTCAGCAGCAGGCCGGCGCGCTCGGCCGGCGAGGTGGCGGCCCACTTGGCCGCGGCGGCGTGGGCGGCGTCCAGCGCCAGCTCGATGTCGCGCTCGTTCGAGCGCGCGGCCTGCGTGTAGACCTTGCCGCTGATCGGCGTGACGACGTCGAAGTACTGGCCGTCGACCGGCTTGACGAAGTTGCCGCCGATGAAGTTGTCGTAGGCGCGCTTGAACTCGACCGGCGCACCGGCGGTATGGGGATGGGCGTAGACGGCCATCGTGTCTCCTTTTGGGGTGGGTGGAAAACGGCAGGGCTGCGGCGCAACCTGGTCGGGGTGCGTGGTCCCCGGCGAGGGGGTTTGCATGCGGCGTGCCAGCGCGGTTTGCGCGACGCGGGCGTGACGAGGCGCGAAAACCCGGCCCGGACCCCTGCACTGGCGGCTGCGTTGCTGTCCCGTCGCGCCGCACTGTCACGAAACAGGACGCTCGGCTGCCCGAACGGTGCAAAACGGCTGGCATCCCGTGCGCGTTGGGTTAGGCTTGCGGCTTGCGATGTTCCCCGGTACACGACAGGACCCGCCAGAGGTCCGACAGGAGACGCCGATGCACAGCGCCATCGCTGCCCGCATTCCCGCCGCGCGCCTGCGCGAGGCGCGCCGCCAGTTGCTCGACCGTGGCGAGCCCGAACCCGGACTGATCGATCCGGCGCTGCAGAGGAGCTGGCTGCGCAGCGCGCGCTTCGGGCTGACACCCGTTGGCCGCATGCCCGGTGCGCCGCACGCCTCTGCGCCGCAACTCGCCCGCACGCTCGAGCACCGGCGCGAGCTGGTCGCGCATGCGCGGCCGGTGATGGAGTACCTGTTCGACCACACGCGTGACACCGGCAGCATGGTCATCCTGGCCGATGCGCAGGGCCTGCTGCTGCAAGCGCTGGGCGACGCCAGCTTCGTCGAGCGTGCACAGCGCGTCGCGCTGCGCCCCGGCGCCAACTGGCATGAGCAGTGGCGCGGCACCAACGCGATCGGCACCGCGCTGGCCGACGCCGCGCCGACCGTGGTGCACGGCGGCGAGCATTACCTCGAACGCAACGGCTTCCTCACCTGCACCGCTGCACCGATCGTCGATCCTTGCGGGCGGGTGCTGGGCGTGCTGGACATCTCCGGTGACCATCGCGGCTACCACCGCCACACGCTGGCGCTGGTGCGCTCGGCGGCGCGCATGATCGAGCACCGCCTGTTCGACACGCGCCACGTCGCCGGCCTGCGCGTGCGCCTGCATGCCCATCCCGAGGGCATCGGCACGGTCACGGAGGGCCTGCTGGCGCTCGACGACGAGGGCTGGATCACCGGCGCCGACGCCACCGCGCGTGCGCTGCTGGGCTTGCGTGCCGAGGAGCGCGGCGCGTGCACCGTCGAACACGTGCTGCAACTCGGCATCGACGCGCTGTGGAGCTGGGCGCGCCAGGGCGCAGCCGTGCCGCACCGCGTGCGCCGGCATGACGGCAGCGCATTGTGGTTGCGCGCCGAGGCTGGCCGTGCGTCGCTGGCGCTGCGGCCGCCGACGCGCGTGGCGCCGGCCTGCACCGGCGCGGATGGCGCGTCCGCTGCGGCCCCGGCCGACGCCCTCGCCGCACTCGACGGCGGCGACGCGGCCATGCACGCCACCGTCAGCCGCGCCCGCCGCGTGCTCGACAAGCCCATCGCCTTGCTGCTCCACGGCGAGTCCGGGGTCGGCAAGGAGGTCTTCGCGCGCGCCGTGCACGCCAGCAGCGCGCGGCGCGACGGCCCCTTCGTCGCGGTCAACTGCGCGGCCCTGCCCGAGACGCTGATCGAGGCCGAGCTGTTCGGCTACCGCGGCGGCGCCTACACCGGCGCCAGCCGCGAGGGCGCTGCCGGCCGCTTTCGCGAGGCGCATGGCGGCACCCTGTTGCTCGACGAGATCGGCGACATGCCGCTCGCGCTGCAGGCGCGGCTGCTGCGCGTGCTGCAGGACCGCCAGGTCGTGCCGCTGGGCGGTGGCAAGCCGGTGACGGTCGACTTTCGCCTGATCTGCGCGACGCACCGCAGCCTGCAGACGGAAGTCGCGGCTGGCCGCTTCCGTGCGGACCTCTACTACCGCCTCAACGGCTTGACGTTGACGCTGCCGCCGCTGCGCGAGCGCCAGGATCAGCTCGCGCTGATCGCCAGGCTGTTCGGCGAGATCGCTCCGGGCCGCGACCTGAGACTCGCCCCCGAACTGGCCCAGGCCGTGGCCGACTACCGTTGGCCCGGCAACCTGCGCCAGTTGCACAACGCGCTGCAGACGGCCTGCGCCTTGCTCGACGAGGGTGAGGTGCAGATCGGCTGGGCCCACCTGCCCGAGGATCTGGCGGCCGAGCTGCGCGCCGTGGGGGCTGCGCGCGCGGTGGTCGACGAGACGACGGACCTGCGCATGGTGTCGGCGCACACCGTGCGTCGCACCGTGCAGGCCTGCGCCGGCAATCTGTCGGAGGCGGCGCGTCGGCTGGGCATCAGCCGCAACACGCTATACCGCAAGCTCGACGAACTCGGTCTGCGCTGAACGTGAATCCGGCAGTTGGCCGCTCGCCGTTGCGCACAAGGTCTTGCAAGTCCCCTCGATTTCACGGCGTCGCGGCCCGGCCCTGGGGGTCCTCAGCCGCGACTGCCGGCCTCGATCGCATCGATCAACGGACAGTTGACCTGACCTCGGGCCTGTCCGCATCGATCGACCAGTTCCCGCAGACGACTTTCGATGGCGCGCAGGTCGGCGAGCTTGCGCCGAACCTCATGCGTGCCGTCCAAGATCATGATCCGCGCCGCGCACATCGCCCGCCTGCGGCGCGCAAGCCCGTTCGATGCAGGTCTGCCGCCCGCAACGTCCGCCGTGCTGCGCGCGCGGCTGCTGGCCCAGCAGCAGAGTCGCGTCGACGAGCTGCGCCATGCGAAGTACGAGGGCATCCTGGCCAGCACGCCGGCCATCACCGTGCGGCGCGGCGAGGCCCGTTTCAAGGACGCGCGCACACGGCACGCGCGAGGTGAGCTTCGACCGCTGCCTGATCGCGACCGGTGCGAGCCCCGCGATCGCGCCGATCCCCGGCCTTGCGCAGACGCCCTACGGGACCTCCACCGAGGCGCTGGCCAGCGCCACGATCCCCGGGCGGCTGGCCGTCGTCGGCTCGTCGGTGGTGGCCGTCGAGCTGGCGCAGGCCTACGCGAGGCTGGGCAGCCAGGTCACGATCCTGGCGCGCAGCACGCTGTTCTTGCGCGAAGACCCAACCATCGGGGAAGCCGTGACGAACGCCTTCCGCGCCGAGGGCATCGGGGTGCTGGAACATACCCAGGCGAGCCATGTGGCCCATGCCGGCGGGAAATTCGTGCTCACCATCGGGCGCGACGAGCTGCGTGCCGACAAGCTGCTGGTCGCCACCGGCCGCACGCCGAATACCCGCGCGCTCGGCGCGCAGGCCGATCGTGAACGGTTCCGCTGGGCGCGGCTCGCGGTGCTTCGGCAAGGGTCTTGACTCCGTACCTGAGCTCGGGGCCCTGTTCTGTCGCAATGGAACCGTTCGCAACCACCTCCGCCGCCTCCACCGCCTCCACCCCAGGCCTCCGGCCGCACACGCCGCCCAAGGGCGCCGCAGCGCTGTGGGCGGCCGCGCTCGGCGGTTTGCTCGCGTCGGCGTGCTGCGTGGCTCCGCTGCGGCTGCTGCTGTTGTTGCTGGGCGTGTCGGGCGCCGGGCTCGGCCATCTGATGGTGCTGCATCCGCTGCAGCCGCTGTTCGTGGGTGCGGCAGCGGTCGCGCTGTTCCTGGCAGGCATCCGCATCTGGCGGCCGCCGCAGCCGGCCTGTGCGCCCGGCTAGGTGTGCGCCGTGCCGCGGGTGCGCAGGGGCTACCGGCCGGGACGCAAACGATCGAGCCCCCGCCCCGAGCGGGTTCGACGCGCACGGGCCGCCGGTTACAGCAGCCGGCCATTCAGACGCACGACGGCTCACACCCGAACCCGGGGCCGGAACAGCACATAATGCCGGCCGACATGGGAGCAGAGGGTTCGACATTCGCCCGCATCCGCGGCGATCTGTTCGGCGGGTTCACCGCAGGCGTGGTGGCCTTGCCGCTGGCGCTGGCCTTCGGCGTGGCCTCGGGCGCGGGACCGGCGGCCGGTCTGTACGGGGCGATCGTGCTCGGCCTGGTCGCCGCGCTGTTCGGCGGCACCCGCATGCAGATCTCCGGGCCGACTGGCCCGATGACCGTGGTCTTCGCGTCGGCGCTGACGGTGCTCGGCGGCGACCTCGCGGTGGCGATGGCAGCGGTGATGGTCGGCGGGCTGCTGCAGATTGTCTTTGGCGTGGTCAAGCTCGGCGGGCTGGTGCGCTTCATCCCGTACCCGGTGGTCTCGGGCTTCATGAGCGGCATCGGGGCCATCATCGTCGTGCTGCAGATCGCGCCGCTGCTCGGCGTAGCGCCGCAGTCCTCGCCGGTGGCCGCGCTGGCCGCGCTGCCGGCGGTGCTGGCCAGCGTCAATGCGCAGGCCGTGCTGCTGGCCGTGCTGACGCTGCTGATCGTCTTCCTCACCCCGGTGCCGGTCCGCCGCACGGTGCCCGCGCCGCTGATCGCGCTGCTGGTGCTGACGCCGCTGTCGGTGCTGCTGGGCCTGGACGTGCCGGTGATCGGCGAGATCCCGCTGGGCCTGCCCGAGGTGGCGATGCCGGCCTTCTCGCTGGCCACCTGGACCAAGGTGCTGGTGCTTGGCGTCACGCTGGCCGTGCTGGCCAGCATCGACAGCCTGCTGACCTCGCTGGTGGCCGACTCGATCACCCGCACCCGCCACGACTCCAACCGCGAGCTCGTCGGCCAGGGCCTGGGCAACCTGCTGTGCTCGTTCGTCGGCGGGCTGCCGGGGGCGGGGGCAACGATGCGCACCGTGCTCAACATCAAGGCCGGCGGGCGCGGGCGGCTGTCGGGCGCCACGCATGCGCTGTTCCTGCTGGCCCTGCTGCTCGGGGCAGCGCCGCTGGCCACCCAGATCCCGCTGGCGGTGCTGGCCGGCATCCTGATCAAGGTCGGGGTCGACATCCTCGACTACCGGCTGCTCAAGCTGGTGCGCACCGCGCCGCGCGTCGACATCGCGATCATGGCCACGGTCTTCGGGCTGACGGTCTTCGTCGACCTGATCGTCGCCGTCGGCGTCGGCGTCGTGCTGTCGATGGCCATGATCATCCGCCAGCTCACGCAGCAGGCGAGCTTTCGCGTCTGGCCGGTCGAGCACGGCGAGGGCAGCGGCATCGAGGACGGCCTGCGGGTGCTGGAGATCGACGGGCCGTTCTTCTTCGGCTCGGCCAGCCAGTTGCTCGACCGCGTCGACAAGGTCATCGGCACCCGCGCCGTGGTCTTCGACTGCACGCGCGTGCCCTTCATGGACCTGTCCGCGCACTTCGCGCTCGAGGAGATGGTCGAACACCTGCGGGCGCTGGCCATCCCGGCCTTCGTCGCGGTCCGGCCCGAACTGCGTGCGCAGCTCGTGCGGCTGGATGCGCCGCACCTGCCGGCGACGATGTTCCACGACGACCTCGACGCGGCGCTGGCCGCGGCCCGCACGGCGATGCGGCAAGCCGGGCAGCGCCCGGCGACGTCGATCTGACGGGCGACGCGACCCTCGCCGACCCGCCCGTGCGAGCACGCACGGGGCATGGTGTCGAAAAACCTCAGTTCGTTGCGCCGATGGCCCGCGCGCGCTCGCGCTGCATCAGCAGCGCCCGCTCGTCGGGCGGGGTGGTGGTGTCCCAGCCCTGCAGGTGGCGCACGGCGAGGTCGGCGAGCGCGCCGATCCACTCGGGGCGGTCGTTGAGGCAGTCGATGTAGTGGAACTCGTGGCCGCCGGCCGAGAGAAAGCTCGCCTTGGCCTCGATGGCGATCTCCTCGAGCGTCTCCAGGCAGTCGCTGACGAAGCCCGGGCACATCACGTCGACGCGGCGCACGCCCTGTGCGGCGAGCTGGCGCAGGGTCGGCTCGGTGTAGGGCTCGAGCCAGCGCGCGCGGCCGAAGCGGCTCTGGAACGCGACGAGGACCTGCGCGCCGGGCAGGCCCAGGCGCTCGGCCAGCAGCCGCGCGGTCTTGTGGCATTCGCAGTGGTAGGGGTCACCGCGGTCGAGCGCGCGCCGCGGCAGGCCGTGAAACGACAGCAGCAGCCGCTCGCTGCGGCCGTGCTGGCGCCAGTGCGCGATCACGCGCTGGGCGAGCGCCGCGATGTAGCCGGGGTCGTCGTGAAAGCGCATGACGAAGCGCAGCTCGGGCAGGTGGCGGGTCGTCCTGGCCCAGTCGGCGACGGCGTCGACGACGCTGGCCGTGGTCGCCGCCGCGTACTGCGGGTACAGCGGCAGCACCAGCACCCGGCGCACGCCCTCGGCCTTGAGCTCGTCGAGCACGCGGGCGACCGCGGGCTCGCCGTAGCGCATCGCGTGGCGCACGATCACCCGGTGCCCGCGCTCGCCGAGGGTGCCGCCGAGCAGCCTGGCCTGCTTGACCGTCCAGGCCATCAGCGGCGAGCCCTCCGGGGTCCAGACCGCGGCGTACTTGGCCGCCGACTTCGCCGGCCGCGTGCGCAGGATGATGCCGTGCAGGATCGGCCACCAGGCCAGCCGCGGGATCTCGACGACGCGCGGGTCGACCAGAAACTGCGCCAGATAGCGGCGCAGCGCGGCCGCGGTCGGCTGCTCGGGCGTGCCGAGGTTGACCAGCAGCACCGCGGTGCGGGCCGGGTCACCGTGGCGGCAGGCGGGTTCGGGGCGGTACTTCATGGCTGCGCATTCTCGGCGATGCGCCGCCGGCGCCGTCCTCAGGCGGCGACGCCGATCCGCGTGCGCAGCCCATGCAGCTCGTCGAGCACGGCGTCGATGTCGAGCGGCTTGGTCCAGTAACCGCAGAAGCCGGCGTCGAGCGCGCGCTGCACGTCCTCGGGCATGGCGTCGGCCGAGCACATGTAGGCCGGGGCCGCGCGCAGCGCGGGCAGCTCGCGCAGCCGGCGCAGCACCTCGTGGCCGCTGTCGCCGGGCAGGTGGGCGTCGAGCACGAGCACGTCGGGCAGCCACTGGCCGACGATCTCGAGCGCCTCGCGCCCGTCCTCGGCCACGCGCAGCTCGAAGCCGTCGTGGGGCCGCAGCGCCTCCTCGAACAGCAGGGCGTTGATGCGGTTGTCCTCGACGTAGAGCAGGCGCAGCGGCGCCGGCGACAGCGGCAGCGGCCGCGACGGCGAGACGACCACCACCGGCAGCGGCTCGGCCTGCGCCGCCGGCAGTTCGACGTACACCTGCGTGCCGATCCCGGCTTCGCTGGCGATGCTCAGCCGGCCCTGCATGGCCTCGACCAGCCGGCGCGAGATGACCAGGCCCAGGCCCGAGCCCTCGATGCTCGAGGTCTCGCGCCCCAGGCGCTCGAAGGGCTGGAACAGCCGCCCGATCTGCTCGCCGGTCATGCCGGCGCCCGAGTCCGAGATGCAGACGACGATGCGGCCTTCGCCGCCGGGGCGCACCGACCAGCAGACCCGGCCCGCCGGCCGGTTGTACTTGACCGCGTTCGAGCCGATGTTGAGCAGCACCTGGCGCAGTCGCTGGGGGTCGGCGCGCACGTGCAGCGTCGCGTCGGTGACGTCGCAGCGCTGGCTGACCGCGCGCGCCTCGGCCAGCGGTCCGAGCATCGCGAGGCAGTCGTCGATCAGCGGGACCAGGGCGAGCGCGCGCGGCTGCAGGCCGAGCTCGTCGGCCTCGATGCGCTGCAGGTCGAGCACGTCGTTGACCAGGGTCAGCAGGTGGCGCCCGGCGTTGAGGATGTGGTCGACATGGTCGATGCGTGCGCCCGCGCGCAGCCGCAGCAGTTGCGCAAAGCCGATGATCGCGTTGAGCGGGGTGCGCATCTCGTGGCTCATGCGCGACATGAACGCGGTCTTGCTGCGGCTGGCCAGCTCGGCGACGAGCTTGTCCTGGCGGGCCTGCTCGGCCTGCTGGCGTTCGCTGAGGTCGCGCACCAGGTAGAGCAGCTCGCCGCCGGGCATCGGCGAGATGCGGGCCTCGACCGGGCGCTCGCGGCCATCGGGCGGCGTCAGCGCGTACTCCAGGCGTTGCACGCGCCCGAGCGTGCGCGCGCGCTGCATCGCCTCCTGCGCCGGCCCGGCGACCGTAGGCGGCAGGCCATGCTCGAACGGGCGGCCGGAGAGCTCCTCGTACGGCAGCGGCAGCAGCGGGTGGCGCGGCGAGCCGACGCGGGCGTGGCGGCCCTGGGCGTCGATGACAAACCACAGGTCGGGCAGCGCGGCGAGCACGGCCGCGAGCTGGGCGTCGGACTCGAGCTGGCGCCGCTGCAGTGCGGCCAGCGTGCGCTCGGCCTGCTTGCGGTCGGTGCGGTCGACGCACAGGTGCACGACATGGCCGTCGGGCAGGCGCCGGTCGCTGACCAGTCGCCAGCCCTGGCTGCCCCAGCGCAGCTCGCGCGCCACCGGCTGCTCGGCGACCAGGCTGAGGCGCCAGTCGAGGAACTCCTCCTCGCGGCCGACCGCGTCGGGATAGAGCCCGGCGTAGGCCAGCTGGCGTTCGAGCGACGGCCAGGTCAGCGGGCCGGGCAGGGCCTGGGCCGCCGCCAGCAGCGCATACCACTGCTGGTTGGCCAGCACGATGCGCCCGGCCGGGTCGCTGACGGCGACGCCGGCGGGCAGGCCTTCGAGGGCCGCGCGCAGCAGCGCATCGGCGCGCCGCGCGGCCAACTGTGCAGCCAGGGTCTCGGTCACGACGCGGCCGCTGCCGCGGTAGCCCGTGAAATGGCCGTTGAAGTCGAAGGTCGGTGCGCCGCCGAAGGTCACGGCGACCCGGCCACGCGGCGTGTCGGTGTCGCCGACCGCATCGTCGAATGCGCGGCGCTGGCGCCAGGCCTGCTCGAAGCCGTCCCAGCGCGCGCGCGTCTCGTCGTCGCGCGGGCGGTGCAGCTCGCGCAGCGCCAGCCCCAGCAGCGACTCGGCGTCAAGGCCCAGGTGCAGCGCGGTGTCGTCGGAGACCCAGGTCAGCACGCCCCCGGCGTCGGTCTCCCAGAGCCAGTCGGCGCCGGCGCGGCTGGCGTCGCGCAGGCGCTGCTGGCGCAACTCGGCCTTGCGCTGTGCCTTGCGGCCCTGCAGCAGCGCCGAGGCCAGCAGCGCCAGGTCGTGCAGGCGGGTCAGCAGACCGGACTGCCAGTCGGGCCGGGCCCGCGCATCGACCACCGACAGCGTACCCACCGGCAGCCCGTCGACATGCACCGGCACGCCGGCATAGGCCCGCCACGGCGGCAATCCGCCCTCGGTCCACGGCGTCTGCTCGCGCAGCAGCCCGGCATCGGCGGCGACGACCTCGGCGCAGGGGCTGTCCGCACGCGCCAGTGTGGCCGCGGCGACGCCGTGCGCGGCCTTGGGCCAGAGATGCCGGGCGGTCACGAGGTGCAGGCGCGCGCCATCGGCAGCGGCCAGTTGCGCAGCGCAGCGCACCAGCGCGTCGAAGGCCGGCTCGGGCCCGGTGTCGAGCACCGCGACCGATTCGAGCTTGCGCAGCCGCAGGACTTCCTGGCGGTGCAGCAGGGTCGCGCGGGGCGTCATCGCGGCGTCGTCGGGCAGTCGTCGCATGGCCGTCAATGCGCCGCTGCCGCGCCGGGCACGCCACCGTGCAGCACCTCGAAGCGCACGACGGTGGGGCTGAGGTCCAGCGGCGAGGCGCCCAGCCCGATCGCGCCCTGGCCATGCAGGGCGCAAGTGCCGCGGCGCAGCGGCAGCACCTCGCCCTCGCCGCCGAAGCGCACATAGGTGCCGTTGAAGCTCAGGTCGGTGAGCTGGAACGCGCCGCCATGCCAGTCGATGCGGGCATGCGAGCGCGACACGCGCGCGTCGTCGACGCTGAAGCTCGCCAGCGGGCTGCGCCCGAGGATCAGCGGCAGGCGAGACAGGTCGAACTCGCGCTGGTGCTCGAGCCAGCTCAGCCGCAGGCCCAGCGGGCGCTCCGGTGGCGGTTGCTCGCCAAACTGGGTGCTCAGTTCGTCGGCAGGGGTGCCGCCACCGAGCACATGCACCTGCACTGGTTCGGTGCGACCGCGCAACTGCAAGCGGTCGAGCGGGCGAAACAGCCTGCGGCGCCGGGCGGGAAAGCCGGCCAGGACCTCGGCGGTGACCAGGGTCTCGCAGTCACCGGCATGCTCGAGCAGGCGGGCCGCGACGTTGACGGCGTCGCCGTAGCAGTCGCCGTCGACCTCGACGACCTCGCCACGCGCCATGCCGACCTGCAGCCGCAGGCCATGTCCGCTCGCCGCGGGGCCGGGCTGGACAGCGGCGGTCGCCAGCGCCGCATGCATGCCCTGGGCGGCATCGAGCGCCTGCTGCGGCCGCGCGAAGACCGCCATCAGGCCGTCGCCCAGGGTCTTGACGACTGCGCCGCCGGCGCCCTCGACCACACCGCACAGCGCGCGCAGCGCCTGCGTGATGACCGAACTCGCGGCTGCATTGCCCAGCGTGCCGTACAGCGAGGTGCTGCCGCGCAGGTCGGCAAACAGCACGGTGCGTTCGAGGATGCGCGTCATCGCGCGCGCAGTGTAGCGGCGGGCCCGCGGTGCGCAGCGGGCGGGGCGGACGGTGCGCCGGACGAATCGTTACAAGGTGTCTGCACCGGCGCAGCGGCGGCCCCATCAGGACAATCAGAGATTGTCCAGATAGGTTCCGAGAGCTTGTGCCTGCGGCCGCAAGCCGCGCAGCGCTTGCTGCGCAAGCGCCGCCACCTGCGGCGACGCGTCCCTGGCCAGGCTTACAGGTTGTCCAGGTACGTGCGCAGCTTGTGCCTGCGGCGCAAGCTCAGGCGCGCCCGCTGCGCGAGCGCGGCCGCCTGCGGCGGCACTTCTCTCGACAACCTGCCTCTCTCAGAGGTTGTCGAGATAAGTCCTGAGCTTGTCACTGCGGCTGGGGTGCTTGAGCTTGCGGATCGCCTTGGCCTCGATCTGGCGGATGCGCTCGCGGGTGACGTCGAACTGCTTGCCGACTTCCTCGAGCGTGTGGTCGCTCTGCATCTCGATGCCAAAGCGCATGCGCAGCACCTTGGCCTCGCGCGGCGTGAGGCTGTCGAGGATGTCCTTGACGACGTCGCGCAGGCCGGCCTGCATCGCCGCGTCGACCGGCGCGACGTTGTTGGTGTCCTCGATGAAGTCGCCGAGGTGGCTGTCGTCGTCGTCGCCGATCGGTGTCTCCATCGAGATCGGCTCCTTGGCGATCTTCATGATCTTGCGCACCTTGTCCTCGGGCATCTCCATCTTCTCGGCCAGCGTCGGCGCATCGGGCTCGTGGCCGAATTCCTGCAGGTGCTGGCGGCTGAGCCGGTTCATCTTGTTGATCGTCTCGATCATGTGCACCGGGATGCGGATCGTGCGGGCCTGGTCGGCGATCGAGCGCGTGATGGCCTGGCGGATCCACCAGGTGGCGTAGGTCGAGAACTTGTAGCCGCGGCGGTATTCGAACTTGTCGACCGCCTTCATCAGGCCGATGTTGCCTTCCTGGATCAGGTCGAGAAACTGCAGGCCGCGGTTGGTGTACTTCTTGGCGATCGAGATCACCAGCCGCAGGTTGGCCTCGATCATCTCCTTCTTGGCGTCGCGGCTGGCCCTCTCGCCCTCGTTCATGCGGCGGTTGATCTCCTTGAGGTCTTCGAGCGGCACCACGGCCTTGGCCTGGATGTCGGCCAGGCGCTGCTGCAGATCCTGCACCGCCGGCAGGTTGCGCCCCAGCACCGTGCTGTAGGGCTTGCCGGCCGCGGCTTCCTTCTCGGCCCACTTCGGGTTGAGCGCGTTGGGCGGGAAGGTCCGCACGAAGTGCTCCTGCGGCATGCCGCACCTGTCGACGACGATCTTGCGGATCTCGCGCTCGTAGCGGCGCACGTCGTCGACCTGCGAGCGCAGGATGTCGCACAGGCGCTCGATGGTCTTGACCGTGAAGCGCATCGTCATCAGGTCTTCGCTGATTGCCTGCTGCGCCTTGTCGTAGGCGGCCGAGCGGTAGCCGTCGCGCTCGTAGGCCTTGCGCATGCGGTCGAAGTGCACCCGCAGTTGCGCGAACTTGACCAGCGCCTGCGCGCGCAGCTCCTCGAGCTTCTTGGTCAGCGCCTTGCTGCCGCCGGCGCCGTCGTCGTCGTCCTCCTCGTCGTCGAACTCGTCGAAGTCCTCCTCGGCGACGTAGTCGTCGGCCTCCTCGCCGCTGACGAAGCCGTCGACGAGGTCCGAGATCTGCATCTCGCCGGCCTCGATGCGGTCGGCCATCGCCAGGATCTCGGCGATCGTCGTCGGGCTCGCGCTGATGGCCAGCATCATCGCCTGCAGGCCGCCTTCGATGCGCTTGGCGATCTCGATCTCGCCCTCGCGCGTGAGCAGCTCGACGGTGCCCATCTCGCGCATGTACATGCGCACCGGGTCGGTGGTGCGGCCGAACTCGCTGTCGACGGTCGACAGCGCGGCCTCGGCGGCTTCCTCGGCCTCCTCCTCGGTCGCGGTGCCGGCCGTGCCGCCGGCGATCAGCAGCGTGGCCGCGTCGGGCGCCTGCTCGTAGACGGCGATGCCCATGTCGTTGAGCATCGAGACGATCGCCTCGAGGATTTCCTCGTTGATCAGCTTCTCGGGCAGGTGGTCGTTGATCTCCTGGTGGGTCAGGAAGCCGCGCGTCTTGCCCATCTTGATGAGCGTCTTGAGCTCCTGGCGGCGCTTGGCGACTTCCTCCTCGGTGAGCTGGGTCTCGTCGAGGCCGAACTCGCGCATCAGCGCGCGCTCCTTGGCGCGGCTGACCTTCATGCGCAGCGGCTTGGCCTTGCGCGCCTCCTCGGCCTCGTCGACCGCTACGGCCTCGACCTCGGCATCGGCCTCGAGCTCGGTGTCGACTTCGGCAAAATCCTCCTCGGGCAGCACGGGTGCCACGGGCTGCGCGGCGTCGGCCTTGCCCTTGCCCTTGGCGCGCGGCGCGGCGACGGGTTCGGCGGCCTTGACGGGCTTGCCGGCCTTGGTGGGCTTGGTGGCGGCAGCCTGGGCCGGCTTGTCGACCTTGGCGGGCCGCTCGACCTTCGGCGGCTTGCCGGGGGCGGCCGGCCTGGCCGGGACGGCGGCGGCCTTCGGCGTGGCCTTCGTTGCCGTCTGCGGTGGCGCCTTGGAGGGCGCCTTCGAGGGTGCCGGCGCGGCTGCCGCGGTGGCCGCCCGGGCGGGGGGCCTGGGGGTGGCCTTGCCGGCAGCCACGGCCGCAGCGCCGGGGGCCCTGGCCGGGGTCTTGCTGGAGACGGTTGTTGCGGCAGGGGGAGTCTTCTTCGCGGTCATGCGCTTCCTCTACGGGGTGTGGGGGGCGGCCCGGGCCTGCGCACACGGGCAGGCCGGCGCACGCAAGCCGGTTGGCGGTGCGTGTCGACCAAACAGGTGCGCTGGGCGCCGGGCGGGCAAGATCGCGTGACCGTGGGGATGCAGCCCATGCGGGTAGGTGGCCGTCTTCGAAGCCCGTTTCGCGGGTGGCCCGACCGTAGGCGCTGCTGTCACTCTTGCCGCTGCAACGAACCGCGGATTTTACATGCCCGCTCGACACCCGCGGCTCTGGCCGACAATCCCGGATTCGGCCCCCGCCCCAACCCGATCGACCGCCGCCACGCCCGCCTCGAGCGCATGACCCGCCCCCCACCGCCCCAGCCCTGGCGCCTGTGCGTCGCGCCGATGCTCGACTGGACCGACCGCCACTGCCGGCACCTGCACCGGCTGCTGTCGCGCCACGTGCGGCTCTACACCGAGATGGTCACCACCGCTGCGCTGCGCCACGGCGACGTCGCGCGCCACCTCGACCATGGCGGCGCCGAGCACCCGCTCGCGCTGCAAGTCGGTGGCAGCGAGCCGGCCGAGCTCGCCCACGCCGCGCGGCTGGCCGAGCGCTGGGGCTACGCCGAGGTCAACCTCAACTGCGGCTGCCCGAGCCCGCGCGTGCAGCGTGGCGCCTTCGGCGCCTGCCTGATGGCCGAGCCGCAGCGCGTGGCCGCGGGCGTGCGCGCGATGCGCGAGGCCGGCGCGCTCGAGGTCACGGTCAAGCACCGCATCGGCCTGGACGCCGACGAGCGCTACAGCTTCGTGCGCGACTTCGTCGGCACCGTCGCCGAAGCCGGCTGCCGGGTCTTCATCGTCCACGCCCGCAACGCCTGGCTGCAGGGCCTGAGCCCGAAGGAAAACCGCGTGGTGCCGCCGCTGCGCCACGCGGTCGTGCACCGCCTCAAGCGCGACTTCCCCGCGCTCACGCTGGTCGTCAACGGCGGGCTGGTCGACGACGGGCAGATCGCCGCGCAACTGGCGCAGGTCGACGGCGCGATGGTCGGCCGCGCGGCGTACCAGCAGCCGTGGCGGCTGGCCGGCTGGGACACGCGCTTCTTCGGCGCGGCGCAGCCGCCGCTGGCCGAGCGCGACGATGCCGAGCGCGCGATGGTCGAGTACATGGCGCAGCAGGCCGTGCAGGGCGTGCCGTGGCCGCGCGTCGCGCGCCACATGCTCGGCCTGATGGACGGCCGGCCCGGCGCGCGCCGCTGGCGGCAGGTCTGGAGCGACCACCGGCTGCGCGCCGAGCCGCCGCACGCGGTCTGGCGGCTCGCGCAGCGGGCGCTTCAGGCGGCGGCCGCCGGTGCCGGTGCCACCGAAGCGCGGGTCGCGGCATGAGGGTCGGCGCGCAGCACCTGCGCAGCCTGTGGCCGGCGCCCGGGTGCGACGCGCTGTACGCGATCGACCAGCGCCGCCTGCCGCACGAGTTCGTCGTCGCCCGCCTCGACGACGCCGACGCGGTCGCCTGCGCGATCGCCGACATGACGGTGCGCGGCGCGCCGCTGATCGGCGCCGCGGCCGCCGGCGGCGTTGCGCTGGCCATGAACGCCGACCCCGGCGACGCCGCGCTCGACGGCGTCGTCGCCCGCCTCGGCGCGACGCGGCCGACCGCGGTCAACCTGCGCTGGGCGCTGGCGCGGATGCGCCGGCGGCTGCAGCCGCTGGCACCGGCGGCGCGTGCGCAGGCGGCCTGGGCCGAAGCCGCGGCGATCGCCGCCGAGGACGTGGCCACCAACCAGGCCATCGGCCGCCACGGGCTGGCGCTGCTGCGCGGGCTGCGCCCGCGCGACGGCCGCCGCCTGCAGGTGCTGACGCACTGCAACGCCGGCTGGCTGGCCACCGTCGACTGGGGCACCGCGCTGGCCCCGGTCTATCTCGCGCAGGCGCAGGGGCTGGACCTGCATGTGTGGGTCGACGAGACCCGCCCGCGCAACCAGGGCGCCGCGCTGACCGCCTGGGAGCTCGGCCAGCAGGGCATCGCGCACACCGTCGTCGCCGACAACGCCGGCGGCCACCTGATGCAGCGCGGGCAGGTCGACGCGGTCATCGTCGGCTGCGACCGCGTCAGCGCCGGCGGCGACGTCGCCAACAAGATCGGCACCTACCTCAAGGCGCTGGCCGCGCGCGACAACGGCGTGCCGTTCTGGGTCGCGATGCCACGCTCGACGCTCGACGCCGGCATCGCCGACGGCCTCGCGCAGATCCCGATCGAGGCGCGCGACGCGCGCGAAGTCACGCACCTGCGCGGGCGCGCCGCCGGCGGCGAGCTCGTCGAAGTCCAGCTCGTGCCTGACGGCAGCGCGGCGGCCAACCCGGCCTTCGACGTCACGCCGGCACGGCTGGTCGATGCGCTGATCACCGAGCGCGGCGTCGTGGCGGCCGATGTCGCGGCCCTCGCGGCACTGGAGCACAGGCATGTCTGATCCGATGATGGGCGCCGCGGAAATGGCCGGCGACCCGCGCGCGGCGCTGGTCGCCGCAGTGCAGCGGCTCGACGCGCTCGGCCTCAACCGCGGCAGCACCGGCAACCTCAGCCTGCGCGCGGTGCGCGCGGGCGCAGACGGCTGCTGGATCACGCCCAGCGGCCTCGGCGCCGCGGGGCTGGGCGTCGAGGACCTGGTCTGGCTCGGCGACGACGGCCAAGTCGACGGCCGCTGGCAGCCCTCGTCGGAGGCGCCGTTCCACCGCGCGATCTACGCCGCCCGCGCCGACCTGCACGCCGTCGTCCACGTGCACGCCGTGCACGCCACCGCGCTGGCCTGCCTGCGCCGGCCGCTGCCGGCCTTCCACTACATGGTCGCGGTGGCCGGCGGCGACGACGTGCCCTGCGTGCCCTACCACCTGTTCGGCAGCGCGGCGCTGTCGCAGGCGGTGGCGACGGCGTTCGCGACGCGCGACGCGGCGCTGCTGGCCAACCACGGACTGGTCGCCGGCGGGCGCACGCTCGCGCATGCGCTGCGCGTGACGCTGGAAGTCGAGGCGCTGTGCGAGGCCTACCTGAAGGCACGCGCCGCCGGCGCGCCGGTGCTGCTCGACGCGCAGCAGATGGCCGAAGTCGCTGAGCGCTTTCGCGGCTACGGCCAGGCCGCGCGGCGCTGAGCGCCGCCGGTGGCCAGCACGACGCCGGCGATCGCCAGCGCCAGCGCCAGCCCGTGCAGCGCGCCGAAGGGCTCGCCGAGCACGCCGATGCCGACCGCCGCGGCGCCCACCGGCAGCCAGACCGTGAACACGCCGGCCTGCGCGGCGGGCACGCGGCGCAGGCCCTGCATCCACAGCCAGACCGCAACCATGCTCGCGGCCAGCGCGTAGAACACCAGCAGCGCCCAGGTCGGTGCGGCGACCGCGCCGAAGTCGAAGCCCAGCGCGTACCACAGGCCCAGCGGCGTGATCAGCGCAAGCCCCCACAGGTTGATCAGCGCGCTGATGCGCCGCGGCGAGACACGGCCCGAGAGCCGCTTGCCGATCACGACGTAGGTCGCTTCGCAGAATACCGCGGCGAGCAGCAGCGCCCAGCCCCACCACGGCGCTGCCGCAAGCGCACCCGCCGTCGCCGCCGGCGGCGCGGCCAGCGCCAGCAGCGCGATGCCGGCGGCCGCACAGGCGATGGCCAGCAGGACCCGCGGCGTCAGCGGCTCGCCCAGCCACAGGCGCGACAGCAACGCCACCGCCGCCGGGATCGCCGCCATGACGACGCCGGCGGCCAGCGCCGAGGTGTGCAGCACGCCAAACAGCATGCAGACCGAGAACAGCACGTTGCCGAACAGGCTCTGCAGGAACAGCAGCCGGCGCTCGCTGCGCGTGGTCGGCGCCTCCCAGGGCTCGCGGCGCAGCCAGTGCAGCATCGCCGGCGCGGCGATCGCAAAGCGCAGCCAGGCCAGCAGGAAGACCGGAAACACCGCCAGCAGCAGCTTGGACAGCCCGACATAGCTGCCGACCAGCGCCATGCTCGCGCCCAGGCAGAGGTAGGCCAGCCAGGGGCTGGCCGCGGGGGCGCGCTCGGGCGTGGACATGGCCGGGTCGCGGGTGCCTGCGGTGCGGGCCTGGCGGCGGTCGGCGCGCCGTCCGCCTCAGCGGTGGCCGCCGCCGGCACCCCGGGCCGCGGCGGCGCCCAGCGCGCTGCGCAGCTCGGCCAGTTCGGTGCGCAGCGCGCGCAGCTCGGCGTGCAGGTCGGAGTGCAGCCCGGGCACCGCGCCGGCTTGCGGGCCCAGGGGCGCGCCGGCCGCTGGCGTCGGCAGGGCCGGCCCGGCCGCCATGGCGCGCGCCTGGTCCTCCTCGGCGAAGCGCTGGATCGCGTTGACGATGATGCCGATGAACAGGTTGAGCATCGTGAAGGTCGCGATCAGGATGAACGGCACGAAGAACGCCCAGGCCCAGGGGTAGACCTCCATCACCGGGCGCACGATGCCCATGCTCCAGCTCTCGAGCGTCATGACCTGGAACAGCGTGTACAGCGAACGCCCGAGCGTGCCGAACCAGTCCGGGAAGCTCGCGCCGAACAGCTTGGTGGTGATCACCGCGAAGACATAGAACAGCAGCAGCAGCACCAGCGCGACCGAGCTCAGCCCGGGGATCGCTGCCAGCATGCCGCCGACGACGCGGCGCATCGACGGCACCAGCGTCAGCACGCGCAGCACCCGCAGCACGCGCAGCGCACGCAGCACGGCCAACTCGCCGGTGGCCGGCACCAGCGCGATCGCGACGACGAGGAAGTCGAAGACGCTCCAGGGGTCGCGGAAGAACGCGCCGCGGTGCGCGACGATGCGCAGCACGATCTCGACGACGAAGATGCCGAGGATCGCCCGGTCCAGCCCCTGCAGCGCCGGGCCCCAGACCGCCATCAGCGTCGGCGAGGTCTCGAGCCCGAGAACGATCGCGTTGACGATGATCAGCGCGAGCACGCCATGCTGCACGCGCGGCTGCGCCAGCCAGTCGGCCAGGCGCAGGCGCCAGCCACGCGGCTCGCCAGCGGGTGGGGCAGGGGCAGGGCGGGGGTCCATCGGGCATCCTCGGTCTGGGGCGGACAGGCGCGCAGCGCGCTGCGCAAGGGGCGCGGCATTGTGCCAACCGCGGGTGACGCTGCGGGCGCGCGGGGCTGGCGCCGCAGCGGCACCATGCCCGGTCCGCCAGACCTTCAGAACGCCTCGGCGTAGCGCGCCAGTTCCCAGGGCGTGACCTGGCGCGCCGCTTCGGCGGCTTCGGCGCGCTTGAGGCGGGCGAATTCGGCGCACAGCGTGGGGCCCAGCGCGGCGGCGACGACCGCGTCGGCTTCGAGGGCTTCGACGGCGCGTTCGAGGTCGGCCGGCAGCCGCGGCCAGGGCAGGCTGGCGTTGACCTCGACCTCGGCCTCGGCCTGCGCCTCGAGGTCGTCGGTGCAGGCCGGCGGGGCTTGCAGGCCGCGGTCGACGCCGTCGAGCCCGGCGGCGATCAGCGCGGCCAGCGCGAGGTAGGGGTTGGCGCTGGCGTCGGGCAGGCGCCACTCGAAGCGCCCGGGCAGGGTGCGGATCAGCGCGGTGCGGTTGTTCGGCCCGTGCGCGGCGCGCAGTGGGGCCCAGGCGGTGCCGCTGATCGAGCCGCGTGCGCCCAGGCGCTTGTAGCTGTTGACGGTCGGCGCGGCCAGCGCGCACAGCGCCGGGGTATGTGCGAGCACGCCGGCCATGAACTGCGCGCCCAGCGCCGACAGCGATGGCGTCGCGGTGGCGTCGGCGCCGGGCGCGGGCTCGAACAGGTTGCGCCGGTCGGCCCAGAGCGAGACATGCAGGTGCAGCCCGCTGCCGGGCTGGTCGGCAAACGGCTTGGGCATCAGCGAGAACACCGCGCCGTGCTTCTCGGCCGCGGCCCGCGCGGCGAGCTTGAACAGCATCAGGCGGTCGGCACTGGCCAGCGCTTCGGCGTGGGCGTAGTTGAGCTCGTACTGGCCGTGGGCGTCCTCGTGGTCGATCTGGCAGACCTCGAAGCCGCAGGCCACGAGCCAGGTGCGCAGTTCGTCGAGCAGCGGGTGCGCGCGCAGCAGGCTGCCGAGGTCGTACGAGGGTTTGGCGAGGCGGTCCAGCGCGTCGAGCGGGGCGTAGCCGCCGTCGGCGCCGCGGCGCAGCAGGAAGAACTCGGGCTCGATGCCGACCTCGAGCCGCCAGCCGCGCGCGGCCAGCGCCGCGGTGGCGCGGCGCAACACCTGGCGCGGGCAGGCGTCGAAAGCGCGGCCGTCGACCCAGCCCTCGCCGACGATGCGCGCGACCCCCGGCAGCCAGGGCAGCGGCTGCGCGGTGCCGGCGTCGCCGCGCGCGCAGTACTCGCTGCGCGGGCCGCTGCGCGGCAGCCCGGTGCCCCAGATCGACGGCCCCGAGAAGCCGGCACCGACCTCGAGCACCGCACCCAGCGCGGCCAGCGGCACGAGCTTGCCCTTGGCGCAGCCGTGGATGTCGGTGAACTGCACGAGCAGGCTGTGCACGCCGGCGGCGTGCAGACGCTGGCGCAGCGCGTCGACGGCCGGCGGCGTGGGCTGCGCGTGCATGCCGCATCAGGCCGCGTCGATGCGCAGCCAGGTGGTCTTGAGCTCGGTGACCTTGTCGAAGGCGTGCAGGCTCTTGTCGCGGCCGTTGCCGCTCTGGCGCACGCCGCCGAACGGCACGGTCAGGTCGTCTTCGTCGTACTGGTTGACATGCACGGTGCCGGCGCGCAGCGCGCGCGCGACGCGGTGTGCGCGGTGCAGGTGGTCGCTCCAGACGCTGGCCTGCAGGCCGTAGACGCTGTCGTTGGCGATCGCCACCGCCTCGGCCTCGCTGCGAAAACGCAGCACGCCCAGCACCGGGCCGAAGATCTCCTCGCGCGCGATCGTCATCGCGTTGGCCACGCCGTCGAAGACGGTCGGCTCGACGTAGTGGCCGCCGCTGTCGGCGCGCACCTGCCGGCCGCCGGCGATGCAGCGCGCGCCCTCGGCCAGGCCCTGGGCGATGTAGCCGGTGACCGTGGCGAGCTGGGTCGCGTCGACCAGCGCGCCCATCACGGTGGCCGCATCGAGCGGGTCGCCGGGGTGGTACTTCGGCGCCTCGGCGAGCAGGGTCTCGACGAAGGCGTCGGCGACCGCCTCGTGGACCAGCACCCGCGAGGGCGCGTTGCAGCTCTCGCCCTGGTTGAAGAACATGCTGGCCGCGGCGGTGCGCGCGGCGCGGCCGAGGTCGCCGACGTCGTCGAAGACGACGAAGGCCGACTTGCCGCCGAGCTCGTTGTAGACGCGCTTCAGGTTGCTGCGCCCGGCGTACTCGAGCATGCGCCGGCCGGTGCGCGTGCTGCCGGTGAAGCCGATCGCGTCGACGTCCATGTGCAGCGCGAGCGCCTCGCCGGCCTCGTGGCCGTAGCCGGGCACGACGTTGAACACACCCGCGGGCAGGCCGGCCTCGAGCGCCAGCTCGGCCAGGCGCAGCGCGCTGTAGGGGCTCTTCTCGCTGGGCTTGAGGACCACCGAATTGCCCGCCGCCAGCGCCGGGGCGATCTTCCAGGCGGCCATGATCATCGGGTAGTTCCAGGGCACGATCGCGCCGACCACGCCGACCGGCTCGCGCGTGATCAGCGCCAGCGCCTGCGGCCCGGTCGGTGCGACCTCGCCGTAGACCTTGTCGATCGCCTCGGCGTACCAGGCGACGCAGCGTGCGGTGGCCGGTACGTCGACGGCCAGCGCGTGCTGGATCGGCTTGCCCATGTCGAGCGTCTCGAGCAGCGCGAGCTCGTCGCGCGCGCCGAGGATGCGCTCGGCAAAGCGCTGCAGGACCTTCTTGCGCGCAGCCGGCGCGCGCGCCGCCCAGCGCCCGTCGTCGAAGGCGGCGCGCGCGCTGCGCACCGCGGCGTCGATGTCGGCCGCCGCGCCGCGCGCGACTGCGCCGAGCCGGCGGCCGTCGACCGGCGAATGCTTGTCGAAGCAGCGACCGTCGACGGCGTCGACGCGCCGGCCGCCGACGACGGCGCGGCCGTCGGGCTGCAGCGCGGCGGCACGCGCGTGCCAGGCAGGCGGGGCGGGTGCGGTGGGTGCGGCGCTCATCGCTGACCTTGCGGGCGGGGGCGGCGGGGCTTCAGAACGCGACCACGACCGAGGCGGCCAGCAACTGGTTGCGCTCGAGGAAGTTGCCGCTGCGCACGTCGTGGAACACGCGCTCGGTCGCGCCGTCGAGCCGGTACTCGGCCTTCAGCGTGGTGTGCTCGTTGAGCAGGTAGCGCAGGCCCAGCGACAGCGCGTAGCGGTTGGCGCCGCGGTGGCAGCCGGCGGGCAGCAAGGCCGGGTCGGTGTTCTCGCAGCCCAGCGTGGCGTCGGGGCCGATGCCGTTGCGGTAGTCGCCGGCCAGGGCGTTGGTGCCGTAGCCGGGCCAGTAGCCGGTGTAGGTGAACAGCCCGCCGCCATGGCTGCGGTTGTGCAGGTAGTCGGCGCGCACCAGGCCTTGCAGGCGCGGCGTGAAGTTCCAGCCGACCAGGCCCGAGACGCCCCACCAGCGCGCGTCACGGAAACTGCCGTCGGCGGCCGGGATGATCGCCGCCTGGCGCTGCAGGCCCACGCCGACCTGCCCGCCCAGCGTCAGGTTGCCGCGCGCATACCAGCCGTCGACCTCGAACAAGTGGGTCGTCGACTTGCGGTAGACCTCGCCGCTAGCCAGGTTGAAGTTGGTCGTGCGCCCGTGCAGCCCGGCAAAGCCCCAGCCCGAAAACTCGCCCAGTGTGTGGTCGACGCGGTAGACCAGCACCGGCGAGCGCGAGCGCGCGCGGGCGATCGTCTCGTTGACGTTGGCCAGCATCGTGCGGACCTGCCAGTTGCCGCGCGTCAGGTCGAGGCCGGCGCCGGTATACATCGTCGGCAGCGTGAAGGTGAACAGCAGGTTGTTGGTGATCAGCGGGTTGAGCGTCGGCTGCAGGTATTCGTAGCCCGACCAGTCGGGCACCTGCCCGACGATCAGCCGGGTCTGCAAGTCGGTCAGCGGCACCGAGACGCTGGCTTCCTCGACGATGCTCTGGCCGTCGACGACCGCACCGGGGGCGCGGTTGGGCGAGAGCGACAGCGTCCAGACCGTGCCGCCGTCCATCTCCTTGACCAGCCGCAGGTTGACCGTGCCGATGTACGAGGTGTCGTAGAAGAAGCCGTCGCCTTGCGGGTTGAGGAACTGGAAGCCGGCGCGGTGCTGGCGCTGGTTCCAGACGAAGGCGGCGTCGGCGTAGCCGCTGATCGTCAGGCCGCGCAGGCCCTGCGCGATGAAGCCGTCCTCGATGGCCTCGGTGCGCACGGCCAGCCGGTTGAGCTCGGCGGCCTGCTCGGGGGTCATGCCCCACTGGCCGGCCGCAGGCGGGCGGGCCTGCTCGAGGCGGCGCTCGAGCTCGCCGACGCGCTCGCGCAGCGTCTGCAGCTCGCGCAGCAGCTCGGCGTTGGTCTGCGCCCAGGCCGGGAAGGCGGCGGCGAGCGCGAGCGCGAGCAGGGTGGGGCGGATGCGGTTCATGGCGTCTCTCCTCTCGTGCGGTGGCTGTGGGGGTGTGCGGTTCAGGGCCGGCGGGCCGCCTTCATCTCGAGCAGGCGCTGGCGTTCGGTGCGCGCGATCAGGTAGGTGGCGGCGACGACGCCGACGGCGACGACGACGACGATCACCGTGGCCATCGCGTAGACGCTCGGGTCCAGCCCCAGCCGCGCGCGCGAGAAGATGACCAGTGGCATCGTCGTCGAGCCCGGCCCCGACAGGAACGCGGTGATGACGACATCGTCGAACGAGATCGTGAAGGTCAGCAGCCAGGCCGAGACCAGCGACTGCGCGATCAGCGGCAGCGTGACCAGCCAGAAGACCTGCCCCGGGCGCGCGCCGAGGTCCATCGCGGCCTCCTCGAGCTGCGGGTTGAGCGTCTGCAGCCGGGCCTGGATGACGACCGTGGCGTAGGCCAGGCCCAGCAGCAGGTGGCCCAGCCAGATCGTCGTCACGCCGCGCTCGGGGAAGCCGACCATGCGCTGGATCGAGACCAGCATCAGCAGCAGCGACAGGCCGACGACGACCTCGGGCATCACCAGCGGCGCGCTGACCATGCCGGAGAACACCGTGCGCCCCTTGAAGCGCCGGTACTTGACCAGCGCGAACGCGGCCAGCGTGCCGAGCACGACCGAGCCGCAGGCGGTCAGGAAGGCGATCTTCAGGCTGAGCCAGACGCCGGCGAGCATCTCCTCGTCCTGCAACAGCTCGGCGTACCAGCGCAGCGTGAAGCCGCGCCAGACGTTGGGGATCGGCGAGTCGTTGAACGAGTAGACGACCAGCGAGACGATCGGCACGTACAGGAACAGGAAGCCCAGCAGCAGCCAGCTGCGGCCGAACCAGCGGTTGAACGCGGGGGGGGTGGCCAGCCTGAACTTCACGTGCGCCGCTCCTGCGCCTGGGCCTGGTACTTGTGGAACAGCGCGATCGGCACGATGACCAGCAGCACGACGACCACCGCGACCGCCGAGGCCATCGGCCAGTCGTTGTTGGCGAAGAATTCGTCCCACAGCACGCGGCCGATCATCAGCGTCTCGGGGCCACCGAGCAGCTCGGGGATGACGAACTCGCCGACGCAGGGGATGAACACCAGCATCGAGCCGGCGATGATGCCGGCCTTGGACAGCGGCACGGTGATGCGCCAGAACGCGCTCCACGGCGTCGCGCCGAGGTCGGCGGCGGCCTCGAGCAGGCGCATGTCCATCTTGGCCAGCGCGCCGTAGAGCGGCAGGATCATGAACGGCAGGTAGGTGTAGGTCATGCCCAGCACCAGCGAGAACGGGGTGTGCAGCAGCCGCCCGGGCGCGCCGATCAGGCCGAACTGGTAGAGCACCTGGTCCAGGCCGAGCGCGACCATCCACTCGGCGACCAGACCGTTCTCGCCGAGCAGGCCGCGCCAGGCGAACACGCGCAGCAGGAACGAGGTCCAGAACGGCAGCATGACCAGCATCAGCAGCGTGATCTGCAGCGACGGCCGCGCGCGCGCCATGAAGTAGGCGAAGGGGTAGCCGATCAGCAGGCACAGCAGGGTCGTGGCCGCCGCGTACTGCAGGCTCGCGAGGTAGGTCTGGACGTAGAGCGCGTCCTGCAGCAGGAAGGCGTAGTTGCCGAAGTCGAGCATCAGCCGCAGCACGCCGTCCTCGAAGGTGAGGAGGTCGGTGACGCGGATGCCGTCCATCTCGGCGAAGCTGATGCGCGCGACGATGGCAAAGGGCAGCAGGAAGAACACCAGCAGCCACAGGTACGGCACGCCGATGACGAGCTGCCGCCCGCCGGGCAGGCGCCAGCGGCGCGCCGGCGCGGTGGCCGGGGCGTCGTCGGTGCGGTCGGGAGGCGTCGGCAACGCTAGCTCACTGCGTCAGCACGACCGGCGCGCTGCGCGACCAGTGCGCCCAGACGCTGTCGCCCCAGGTGTAGGCGTCGTCGCGGTGGCGCTGGACGTTGGCCTGGCTGACCTTGAGCGTCGCGCCGCTGGCCAGCTTCAGGTGGTAGACGGTGAAGCTGCCGAAGTAGGCCAGCTCCTGGACCGTGCCGCTGACGGTGTTGAAAGCGTCGTCGGGCCGGTGGCGCGCAAGGTGGATCTTCTCGGGGCGCAGGGCGACGGTCACCGGCATGCCCAGCGTGCCGGTGATGCCGTGGCCGACATAGTGCCTGCAGTCGGCGCAGCCGACGACGACGTGGTCGGGCTCGTCGACGTCGAGGGTGCCGTCCATCAGGTTGACGTTGCCGATGAAGTCGGCGACGAAGCGCGTCGCCGGCGTCTCGTAGATCTCGCCGGGCGCACCGACCTGCAGGAAGCGGCCCTCGCTCATGACCGCGATGCGCGAGGCCATCGTCATGGCCTCTTCCTGGTCGTGGGTGACCATCACGCAGGTCACGCCGACCTGCTCGATGATGTTGACCAGCTCGAGCTGGGTCTGCTCGCGCAGCTTCCTGTCGAGCGCGCCCAGCGGCTCGTCGAGCAGCAGCAGTTGCGGCTGCTTGGCCAGGCTGCGCGCCAGCGCCACGCGCTGCTGCTGGCCGCCCGAGAGCTGGTGCGGCTTGCGCAGCGCGTACTTCTCGAGCTGGACCAGCCTGAGCATGGCCTCGACGCGGGCGGCGACCTCGGCCTTGGGCAGGCCTTCGCGGCGCGGGCCGAACGCGATGTTGTCCCACACCGTCAGGTGCGGAAACAGCGCGTAGCTCTGGAACATCATGTTCATCGGCCGCTCGTACGGCGGCAGCGTCGCGAGGTCGCGCCCGGCCAGCAGGATGCGCCCCGCGGTCGGCTGCTCGAAGCCGGCGAGCATGCGCAGCAGCGTGCTCTTGCCGCAGCCCGAGGAGCCCAGCAGCGCGAAGATCTCGCCCTGGGCGATGTCGAGGCTGACGCGGTTGACGGCGCGCACGCCGTCGAAGTCCTTGACCACGTCCTGGATCTGCAGGAACGCGGGGTCCTTGGTGGCTGGGCCCATCGGTGGGCGTCTCCCTGGCTACGGCGGTGGCTGAACGAGAGACGGCCCCTCACAGGCCGGTCTTGAACGACGTGAAGGTGCGCGTCATCAGCCGGCGGATGTCGTTGTTGATCGGCTGCGGCGCGATCATGCGCGCCATGTCGGCCGGCGACAGGAAGACCGTCGGGTTGTTGGCGACCTCGGGGCGGATGAACTGCCGCGCCGCGGGCACCGGGTTGGCGTAGAAGACGGTGTTGACCAGCCCGGCGTTGACGTCGGGGCGCAGGATGAAGTCGATGAACCTGTGCGCGTTGCCCGGGCGCGGCGCGTCGGCCGGGATGACCATCACGTCGAAGAACAGCAGGCCGCCGGTGCGCGGGATCAGGGCCTGGATGTTCTGGCCGGTGCGCCCGTCGATCGCGCGCTGGCGCGCGATGTTGATGTCGCCCGACCAGCCCATCGCGACGCAGATGCTGCCGGTGGCCAGGTCGTTGATGTAGCCCGAGGAGCTGAACAGCGTCACATGCGGGCGGATGCTGCGCAGCAGTTGCAGGGCGGCGGCGTAGTCGGCCGGGTTGCGGCTGTACGGCGCGCGGCCCAGGTAGTGCAGGGCGGCCGGCAGCACCTCGCTGGCCGAGTCGAGGAAGGACACGCCGCAGGCGCGCAGCCGGCTGACGTAGCGCGGGTTGAAGATCAGGTCCCAGGCGTTGTCGGGCATCGGCAGGTCGCCCAGCGCGGCGCGCACGCGCTCGACGTTGATGCCGACCGTCGTGAAGCCCCACAGCCAGTTGACCATGAAGCGGTTGCCCGGGTCCATCGTCGCGAGCTGGGCCTGCACGGCCGGGTCGAGGTGGCGCAGGTTGGGCACCAGGGCCGGGTCGATCGGGCGCAGCAGGCCGCCGTCGATCTGCAGCCGCGCCCAGTTCGACGAGGGCACGACGATGTCGTAGCCGCTGCGCCCGGCGATCAGCTTGGCATGGACGATCTCGTTGTTGTCGAAGGTGTCGTAGCGCACGCGGATGCCGGTCTCGCGCTCGAACTGGGCGATGGTGTCGGGGCCGATGTAGTTCGACCAGTTGTAGACGTGCAGCACCGGCTCCTCGCGCGGCTGCGCCAGCGCGGCGCCGGCCAGGGCCAGCGCGGCGAGGGTCAGCACGCGCGCGAGCGCGGCCCAGGGGCGGACGGACGACAGCTTCATCGGGGAGTCTCCGGCGTGGGGTGGACGGTGGGGGACGGGCCGCGGGCGCCCGCCGCGGGCATGGCCCGCAGGCCGCTGCGGGCGCGCAGGCGCAAGTCTAGTCGCGCCGGCCGTGCGCACCGGCCTGCGCCGCGGTCCGGCGCGGGCTGGCGTGGCGTCGGCGTCACACCCGGCCCTGCGCGCGCAGATCGGCCAGGGTCAGGTCCAGGCAGTGGCCGATCAGGCCGACCATCTCGTCGATCCGCGCGCGGTCGATGACCAGCGGCGGCGCGACGATCATGCGGTCGCCGACGGCGCGCATGATCAGGCCGTTGTCGAAGCAATGGCCGCGGCAGACCATGCCGACCTCCCAGTCCGCCGGGAAGGTGGCGCCGGCAACCGGGTCGCGCACCAGTTGCAGCGCGCCCATCAGGCCGCAGGTCTGCGCCTCGCCGACCAGCGGGTGCGCCGCGAGCTGCGCGAAGGCGCTCGCCAGGTAGGGGCCGACGTCGTCGTGCACATGGGCGACCAGGCCGAGCTCGCGGATCAGCCGCAGGTTGGCCACGCCGACCGCGCAGGCCACCGGGTGCCCGCTGTAGGTGTAGCCGTGGGCAAACTCGCCGCCGCGCGCGATCAGCACCTCGGCCACGCGCTGGCCGACCAGGACCCCGCCCAGCGGGATGTAGCCGCTGGTCACGCCCTTGGCGAAGGTCATCAGGTCGGGCCGGGTGCCGTAGCGCTCGCAGCCGAACCAGTGGCCGGTGCGGCCGAAGCCGCAGATGACCTCGTCGCTGACGAGCAGGATGCCGTGGCGGTCGCAGATGCGCTGGATCCCGGGCCAGTAGGTCTCGGGCGGCACGATGACGCCGCCGGCGCCCTGCACCGGCTCGCCGATGAAGGCCGCGACCTTGTCGGCGCCGACTTCGGCGATCTTGTCGTCTAGCCACTGCGCGGCGCGCCGGCCGAAGTCCTCGCGGTCCAGGCCCTGCGCGCGGCCGAGCTCGAACCAGTGCGGCTGCTCGATGTGCACGATGCCCGGGATCGGCAGCCCGCCCTGCGCGTGCATCGCGCCCATGCCGCCGAGCGAGGCACCGGCCATCGTCGAGCCGTGGTAGGCGTTGCGCCGGCTGATGATGACCTGCCGCCCGGGCTGGCCGAGCAAGTCCCAGTAGCGGCGCACCATGCGCACGATGGTGTCGTTGCCCTCCGAGCCCGAGCCGGTGAAGAACACATGCTGGAACTGCGGCGGACTGAGCTCGGCGAGCAGCTCGGCGAGCTCGATGGCCGGCGGGGTCGCGGTCTGGAAGAAGGCGTTGTAGAACGGCAGCTCGCCGAGCTGGCGGGTGGCCGCGTCGATCAGCGCGCGCTGGCCGTAGCCGACGTTGACGCACCACAGCCCCGACATCGCGTCGAGGATGCGCCGGCCCTCGCTGTCCCACAGGTAGATGCCCTCGGCGCGGCTGATGATGCGCGCGCCCTTGCGCGCGAGCGCGGCGAAGTCGGTGAACGGATGCAGGAAGTGCGCCGCGTCGGCGGCCTGCCATTGGGCGGTGGTGCGCGACATCGTGGGGGCTCCTGGCGTCGGGGCTGGGCTTCAGACATGCAGCAACAGGTGCTCGCGCTCCCACGGCGAGATGACCTTCATGAACTCGGCGTGCTCGACTTCCTTGACCTCGGTGTAGACGGTGATGAAGGCCTGGCCGAGGACCTCGACGAGGTCGTCCTCGCGGCGCAGCTTCTCCAGCGCCTCGCCCAGGCTGCGCGGCAACTGGTAGTCGCCGAGGTAGGCATCGCCCTTGCATTCGGGCGCGGGCTCGATGCGCTTGTGGATGCCCAGCCAGCCGCAGGCCAGCGTCGCGGCCAGCGCGACGTAGGGGTTGGCGTCGGCGCCGATCACGCGGTTCTCGACGCGGCGGTTCTGCGGCGGCGCGACCGGGCTGCGGATGCCGACCGTGCGGTTGTCGGTGCCCCACTGGATGTTGATCGGCGCCGCGGTGTAGCGCGCCAGCCGGCGGTAGCTGTTGACGTAGGGCGCGAACAGCGCCATGCACGAGGGCACATAGCGCTGCAAGCCGCCGATGTACCAGCGGAACATGTTGCTGGCCTCGCCGTCGGCGCCGCTGAACAGGTTGCGCCCGCTGGCCAGTTCGGTCAGGCTCTGGTGCACATGCATCGCGCTGCCGGGCTCGCCGGCGATCGGCTTGGCCATGAAGGTCGCGTACATGTCGTGGCGCAGCGCGGTCTCGCGCAGCAGGCGCTTGAAGAAGAAGACCTCGTCGGCGAGCTGCAGCGGGTGGTCGTGGAAGAAGTTGATCTCCATCTGCCCGGCGCCGATCTCGTGGATCAGGGTGTCGACGCCGAGGTCCATCTTGTTGCAGTAGTCGTAGACGTCCTCGAACAGCGGGTCGAACTCGTTGACCGCGTCAATCGAGTACATCTGGCGCGAGGTCTCGGCGCGGCCGCTGCGCCCGATCGGCGGCTTGAGCGGCACGTCGGGGTCGGTGTTGCGCGCGACCAGGTAGAACTCGAGCTCGGGTGCGACCACCGGCGCCCAGCCCTCGGCCTCGTAGAGCGCGCACACGCGCCGCAGCACCGAGCGCGGCGCGTACGGGATCATGTTGCCCTGGCGGTCGTAGCAGTCGTGGATGACCTGCGCGGTCGGGTCGCTGGCCCAGGGCACGATGCGCACCGTGCCGGGGTCGGGGCGCAGGTGCATGTCGCGGTCGGTCGCGCTGATGACTTCGAAGAACGGGCCTTCGGTGGGTGCGACGCCGGTCACGGTGGTCGCGACCACGCCCTCGGGCAGGCGCATGCCGCGGTCCTCGTAGAACTTCTCGCGCGGCAGGATCTTGCCGCGCGCAACCCCGGTGAGGTCGGGCACCAGGCATTCGATCTCGGTGATGCGGTTGCTGTTGAGCCAGTTCTCGAGGTCGGCGAAGGTGAAATTCTTGCGGTTGGCCATGGGGCACCTGAGGTTTGCGCGGGCTGGACGGGACTGGGGCGGGGCGGGCGGCGGGGCGGCCGCTACGGCAGCGGCCCGCTGCCCTGGCGACCGCCCGCGCGCGCCGCGCGCCGCGCGCGGCAGGCCTCGCCGAAGGCGCTCAGCAGCGCCATCGACTCGGGGTTGCTCGCCGCGCGCCACTCGGGGTGCCACTGCACGCCGAGCGCAAAGACCACGGCTGCAGCCACCGAGCAGGCCTCGATCTGGCCGTCGGGGGCGCGCGCCTCGACGCGCAGGCCGGCAGCCAGCCGCGCGATGCCCTGGCCGTGCACCGAGTTGACGACAAAGCGCGGCTGCGGCAGCAGCGCCGCGAGCCGGCCGCCGGGCTCGACGGCGACCTCGTGCGCCGGGCCGTACTGCACGTCGGCCGGGGCCGCGTCGTCGGCGCGGTGGTCGATGCGGCCCGGCACCTCGTGCACGGCCTGGTGCAGGGTGCCGCCGAGCGCGACGTTGAGTTCCTGCAGGCCGCGGCAGATCGCCAGCAGCGGCAGGCCGTGCGCGAGCGCAGCGCGGATGAACGGCAGCGTCCAGGCGTCGCGCTCGGTGTCGAGCGGCAGCGCCGGGTCGTGCAGGCCTTCGTCGAAATGCTGCGGATGCACGTTCGATGGCGAGCCCGTCAGCAGCACGCCGTCGGCCAGCGCGAGCAGGGCGTCGAACTCGGCCGGGGTGGCGTTGGGCACGACCAGCGGCAGCACGCCGGCCAGCCGCAGCGCGTCGGTGTACTTGCGCCCGGCGATGTGGAAGGGGTGGTGGCCCAGCAGGTGGTTGCAGGCCGGCACGACGACGACGGGCAGGGGGCTCGGGTTCATGCGGTGGATGCTCGCAGAAATCGTGCCCGGGTAAAACCCCGGGCCCGCCGCAAGGCGCAGGACGGGATTTCAGCCTCATGAGCAAATGTGGCTCTGCCACTTTGCTCATCCCCCTCGGGGGGCGGACGACGTATGTCGTCGGCCTGGGGGCGCTCTCACAGCAGGTCGCGCAGCCGGTACCAGGCCATGCCGGCGACCAGCGCCGGCGTGCGCAGCCAGCGCCCGCCCGGAAAGCGCCGGTGGCGCAGGCGGGCGAAGACGTCGAAGCGGCTGGCGTCACCGGCGATGGCCTCGGCGACCAGCCGCCCGGCCAGCCCGGCCAGCGCCAGCCCATGCCCCGAGAAGCCCTGCAGGTAGTAGACGCCGCGGCCGACGCGGCCGAAGTCCGGCGCGCGGTTCATCGAGATGTCGACGAAGCCGCCCCAGGCATGCTCGAGCTTGACCTCGCCGAGCTGCGGGAAGGTCCGCTGCATGCGCTGGCGCATGCCGGCGGCCAGGTTCGGCGGGGTCGTGGTGCTGTAGCTGACGCGCCCGCCGTAGAGCAGCCGGTGGTCGGCGGTGGTGCGGAAATAGTCGAGCACGAAGTTGGTGTCGCAGACCGCGGCCCCGCCGGGCAGCAGCGCCTGCGCGCGCTCGGCGCCCAGCGGCGCGGTGGCGACGATGTAGGTGCCGACCGGCATGATCCGCGCGGCCAGCGCCGGCGCCAGCCCGGGGCCGAACTGCTGCAGGTAGACGTTGCCGGCCAGCAGCACCTGCCGCGCGCGCAGTTGCGCGCCGCTGGCCGTCGTCAGCCGCACGTCGCTGCTGCCCTGTTCGAGGGCGCTCACCGGGCTGTGCTCGTGCAGGTGCACGCCCAGGCTCAGCGCCGCCGCGCGCAGCCCCAGGCAATACTTGAGCGGGTGCAGGTGCCCCGAGCGCGGGTCGCAGGCGCCAGCGACGTAGCGCGGGCTGAGGACCCAGCGCGGCAGCGCGGCGCGCTCGACCCAGGTCAGGCCGTAGCCGTAGACCTCGGCCATGCGCTCGACCCAGTCGCGCAGCGCCTTGGCCTTGCGCGCGCTGGTGGCTACCGCGAGGTAGCCGTCGCGCCAGTCGCAGTCGATGGCGTGGCGGCGGCAGCGCTCGCGGATCAGGTCCAGCGCCTCGAGTGTCATGGCCCAGACGCGGCGCGCGTCGTCCAGCCCGAGCTGGGCCTCGATCACCGCCTGGTCGCAGGCCAGGCCATGGATCGCCTGGCCGCCGTTGCGCCCGCTGGCCCCCCAGCCGGCTTCGCGCGCCTCGAGCAGCCGCACGTCGAGGCCGCGCTCGCGCAGCTCGAGCGCCGCCGACAGCCCGGCCAGCCCGCCGCCGACGATGGCGACGTCGGTACTGGCACTGCCTTGCAGCGGCGGCGCGGCTGCAGGGCGACTGACGCTGGCAGCGTAGTACGAGCCGCGGGTCAGCGCCTCGTCGGTGTCGAGCAGCGGCATGCGCGGGCAGGCGGGCGGCTCAGGCCGCCCGCCGGATCGCGTCGCCGACCGCGCCGACCAGGTGGTCGATCTGCGCCTCGTCGATGATCAGCGGCGGCGACAGCGCGACCGTGTCGCCGGTCGTGCGCACCAGCACGCCCTGCTGCCAGCAGTCGAGGAAGACGCCGAATGCACGGCGCGTCGGCTCGCCGGGGATCGGCTCGAGCTCGATGCCGCCGACCAGCCCGATGTTGCGGATGTCGATGACATGCGGCAGCCCGCGCAGCGCGTGCAGGGCCTGCGCGAAGTAGCCCTGCAGCCGCGCGGCGCGCTCGAACAGGCCGTCCTCGGCGTAGGTGTCGAGCGCGGCCAGCGCCGCCGCGCAGGCCAGCGGGTGCGCCGAGTACGTGTAGCCGTGGAAGAGCTCGATCAGGTGCTCGGGGCCCTGCATGAACGCGTCGTGGATGCGCCGCTGCGCGAGCACCGCGCCCATCGGCACGGCGCCGTTGCTCAGGCCCTTGGCGACGGTCATCAGGTCGGGCGTGACGCCGAAGGTCTGCGCGCCGAACGCGCTGCCGGTGCGGCCGAAGCCGGTGATGACCTCGTCGAAGATCAGCAGGATGCCGTGGCGGTCGCAGATCTCGCGCAGGCGCTGCAGGTAGCCCAGCGGCGGCACCAGCACGCCGCTCGAGCCGGCCACCGGCTCGACGATGACCGCGGCGATCGTGCTGGCGTCGTGCAGCGCGACCAGCCGCTCGAGGTCGTCGGCCAGCTCGGCGCCATGCGCCGGCTGGCCGACGCTGAAGGCGTTGCGCGCCGGGTCGTGGGTGTGGCGCAGGTGGTCGACACCGGCCAGCAGCGTGCCGAACATCTTGCGGTTGGCGACCATGCCGCCGACCGAGATGCCGCCGAAGTTGACGCCGTGGTAGCCGCGCTCGCGCCCGATCAGCCGCGTGCGCTGGCCCTCGCCGCGCACGCGGTGGTAGGCCAGCGCGATCTTCAGCGCGGTCTCGACGGCTTCCGAGCCCGAGTTGGTGAAGAACACCTTGTCGAGCCCCGGCGGGGCCAGCGCGGCGAGCCGCTCGGCGAGCTCGAAGGCCTTCGGGTGGCCCATCTGGAACGGCGGCGCGTAGTCCAGCTCGGCGGCCTGCGCGGCGATGGCCTGCACGATCCTCGGCCGCGCGTGGCCGGCGTTGACACACCACAGCCCGGCCACGCCGTCGAGGATCTGGCGGCCCTCGGGCGTCCAGTAGTGCATGCCGGCGGCGCGGGCGAGCAGGCGCGGGGCCTTCTTGAACTGCCGGTTGGCCGTGAACGGCATCCAGTGGGCGTCCATCGGGGGGGTGGTGTCGGGGCTCATGCGTGCAGGCTCCAGGCGCGGGACCTGGCCGCCACGGCGGCGGCCGGGGTAGGCGAGCCAGTCTACCCGCGCACCCGCCGCCGTGGTCGGCGCCCACGCGGGCTGTGGTCGTCGGCACCGGCCTGACGCCGGCCGCGCGCGCTACGCCTGGCGGGACTGCACGCCGGCCTGCGCGAGCGCGCGCCGGCGCCGCGCCTCGGGGTAGATCAGCGACTCCTCGAGCGCGATGTGCTCGCGGTAGAGCGCGGTGTAGACCGGCAGCGCGGCGCGCAGCAAGTCGAGGTCGTAGCCGTTGTAGCCGGCGGCGACCAGGCCGAGCTGCGGCGACAGCGCGAGCCAGTCCTCCTCGAGCCAGCCATGGTCCTGCTGCAGGCGGCGGACCTGCTGGACCAGCTCGGGCGGGCCGTCGGCCAGCAGCGCGGGGAAGACGCGCCGCTCCTCCTCGGCGTGGTGCTCGCGGGCGTGGTGGTCGAAGAAGTCGACGATGCGCCGCGCCAGCGCGCTGGCCCTGGCGTCGACGCCGGCGCCTTCGAGGTGCTCGATCAACTCGGCCAGCAGCCCGAGCTGCTCGACCACCGCGCGGTGCGCCGCGTCGAGGATCTCGAAGTCGTCGTCCGGCGCGGCCGTGGCGAGGCGCGCGGCACGGGTAGCACGGGGGGCGGGGCTGATGGCCATGGCGCTCACGCCTGCGGGTTGTCCCTGATGCCGCGATTCTTCAGCGCCTGGCCCCGCGCCGCCCTTGCGCCGCGTCAAACGCGCGGGCCGTACCGTGCGATCTGTCCGCACAGATACGTCCAGACGCAGTGCGCGGCAACGTTGGCGGTCAGCTCGGCGTGGTCGTAGGCCGGCGCGACCTCGACGCAGTCCATGCCGACGCAGCGCTGCGCGGCCAGCCCTTCGAGCAGGGTCAGGACCTGGCCGCTGCTGAGTCCGCCGGGCTCGGGGGTGCCGGTGCCGGGCGCAAAGGCCGGGTCCAGGCAGTCGATGTCGAGGCTGAGGTAGAGCGGCGGGTGGGCGTGGGCGGCCAGGCGCTGCCCGATCGCCGCGAGCAGCGGCGCGAGGGCGGCCTCGCCGTCGCAGCCGCGCAGCTCGCGCGCGGTGTAGATCAGCCCGCCGCAGTCGCGCACATGCTCGCGCGCGGCGCGCTCGGCCGCCGAGCGGATGCCGATCTGCGTGAAGCAGGCGGGCTCGACCAGGCCCTGCGCGATCGCCTCGCTGACCCAGGTGCCGTGGCCGCTGGGCTCGCCGAAGTGGTCGCTCCAGGTGTCGCAGTGCGCGTCGAAGTGCACGACCGCCAGCGGCCGGCCCAGGCAGTGGCGGTAGGCGCGCAGCAGCGACAGCGTGATGCTGTGGTCGCCACCGAGCCAGACCATGTGGTGGCGCGCGATCAGCGCCTGGGCCTGCGGCTCGAGCGCGGCGCGCATCGCGTCGAGCGCGGTGTTGGGCAGCGGCAGGTCGCCGACGTCGCCGAGCCGGCCCAGCGGCGAGACGTCGAACAGCGGGTGCGTGGCCTCGCACAGCATGTGGCTGGCGCGGCGGATCGCGTCGGGGCCGAAGCGCGCGCCGGGGCGGTGGGTCGTCGCGCCGTCCCAGGCGATGCCGGCCACCGCATAGGGCTGGGCCAGTGCACGGCCGGCCTTGAGGAAGCCGCGGTCGGAGAGATAGGCAAAGCTCGTCATGGCCGGGGTTGCGCAGGCGCGTGGACAATTCGGTGGCCATGATAAGCACCGCCACCGCAGCCCCGGCCGGCGACCGCCAGCGGCTGGCCGCGCTGCACGAGCGCGAGCGCCGGCGCTACGTTGCCGCGCGCCCGCGCAGCGCCGCGCTGGCCACGGCCAGCCAGCCGCACTACCTGTGGGGTCTGCCGCTGCACTGGATGCGCGACTGGGCGCTGCCGCACCCGCTGTTCGTCGCGCAGGCCAGCGGCAACCGGCTGCACTGCGTCGACGGCCTCGAGCATGTCGACTTCTGCCTCGGCGACAGCGGCGCGATGTTCGGTCACTCGCCGCCGCCACTGGCGCGCGCGCTGGCGGCGCAGGCCGCACGCGGGCTGACCGCGATGCTGCCCGGCAGCGCGCTGGCCGAGGTCGGCGCGGCGCTGCAGCGCGTCTTCGGGCTGCCGCGCTGGCAGCTCGCGCTCAGCGCGAGCGACGCCAACCGCTTCGTGCTGCGCTGGGCGCGCGCGCTGACCGGCCGCCGCCGCGTGCTGGTCTTCGACGGCTGCTACCACGGCAGCGTCGACGACACCCTGGTCGACCGCGCCCCCGACGGCCGCACGCGAGCGCGGGCCAGCCTGCTCGGCCAGGCCCAGGACCCGGCCGAGGTTGCCGTCGTGCTGCCGTTCAACGACGCCGCGGCGGTCGAGGCCGCGCTGGCCGCCGGCGACATCGCCTGCGTGCTGACCGAGCCGGCGCTGACCAACTGCGGGCTGGTGCTGCCGCAGCCGGGCTTTCTCGAAGCCGTGCAGGCCGCCTGCCGCCGGCACGGCACGCTGTGCGTGCTCGACGAGACGCATACGCTGAGCAGCGGCCCTGGCGGCTACGCCCGCCAGCACGGCCTGCAGCCCGACCTGCTGGTCGTCGGCAAGGCGGTGGCCGGCGGCGTGCCGTGCGCGGTCTACGGCTTCGGCGACGCGCTCGCGCAGCGCATGGCCGCGACCCGCGCCGCTGCGCCGGCCGGGCATTCGGGCATCGGCACGACGCTGGCCGGCAGCCTGCTCGCGCTGGCCGCGCTGCGTGCCAGCCTCGACGAGGTCATGACCGATGCGGCCTGGGCGGCGATGCGGGATGCGGCAGCCCGGCTGGAGACTGCCCTGCAAGACGTGCTTCACCGCCACGCCCTGCCGTGGAGCCTCACGCGGCTGGGCGCGCGCATGGAGCTGCAGTTCTGCCGTACGCCGCCGCGCGACGCGCAGCAGGCCCGCGCGGCCGGCGACGATCCGCTCGAGCGCGCGCTGCACCTGTACCTGCTCAACCGCGGCCTGGTCGTCACGCCGTTTCACAACATGCTGCTGGTGCCGCCGATGACCACCCCCGGCGACGTCGCCGCGCTGGCCGCCGCGCTCGACGACTTCGTCGGCGAGGCGCTGCGCTGAGCGCGCCGCCGCCCGCATGAACGGAGCCGGACATCGCCGTGCGCGCCCGCCTGCGGCGCGCGCCGTGCTCGGCGTCGAAGACCGGGTGGTCCGGTGACCACGGCGACGCGCCGGGCTGGCGGGCTCGAAGCCAGACTTGCCGATCTGGTCGCGTCCTACGATGCCCGCGCCGATACCGGCCCGGTGCAGTTCTGCCTGGCCTCGCCGAGCCGCGACTGGCGGTGGGAATGGCCATCGCCGGGCGGGCCGCGGCAGTATTTCCTGGCCAGCATCACCAAGCTGTATGTCGCGGCGATCGTGATGCAGCTTTGCGCCGAGCGGCGCATCGACCTCGACACGGCCGCCGCCGCGTATCTCGGCTCGCCGCTGATGGCCGGCCTGCACGTCCTGCGCGGCGTGGACTCGAGCCAGCGCATCACGGTCCGCGAGCTGCTCTCGCACACCTCGGGAATCGCCGACTACTTCGAGCAGCGGCGTGCCGACGGCAGCAGCCAGTTCGAGGACGCGCTGCGCGCGGACTTTGCCTGGACGCTCGACGACGTGCTGCGCATCACCCGGCAGATGTCACCGCGGTTTGCCCCGTCCACGCCGGGCCACGCGCACTACTCCGACACCAACTATCAGTTGCTCGGCGCGCTCATCGAAGCCGTGACCGGCACCTGCTACGAGCAGGCGCTGCAGCAGCGCATCATCGAACCGCTGGGGCTCGACCAGACGTATCCGTTCACGACCGCGACCCTGTCGCGCTACGCCGACATCGCCCCGCTGCTGCACGGGCGCAAGCCGGTGGCGATCCCCAGGGCCATGGCCTCGGTGCGTGCCGACGGCGGGGTGGTCTCGACGGCGCGCGAGGGTCTGAGCTTCCTGCAGGCCTTCTTCGGCGGGGCGCTGTTCCCGAAGACCTGCCTCGATTCGATGCAGCGGCCGTGGCGGCGCATCTTCTATCCGCTGGAGTACGGCATGGGGATCATGCGCTTTGCGCTGCCGCGCCTGCTCTCGCCGCTGCGGGCTGCGCCCGTGCTGGTCGGCCACTCGGGGGCCTCGGGCGCCGTGCTTTTCCACGCGCCCGACCTCGACCTCTACATCAGCGGTACGGTCAACCAGATCGCCGCGCGCAGCCTCGCGTACCGGCTGATGATCAGCCTGGTCTTTGCCTGCCAGGACGCCTGGCGTTGAGCGCCGAGGCAGCGCGCAGCACCGAGCAAGCCTTGCCGCCGGCTATCATGTGACCCTATACTCACATGTGATGGTGGATCCGGTTCTCGTCCTCAAATCGCTGGCCGACCCGGTACGCTGGCATCTGGTGCAGACGCTGGCGCGCGGCCCCCGGACGACCGGGGCGCTGGCGGCGGGCTTCGAGCAGACCCGCTTTGGTGTCATGAAGCACCTCGCGGTGCTGGTCGCCGCCGGGCTCGTGACGGTCGAACGCCGGGGCCGCGAGCGCTGGAACCACCTCAACCCGGTCCCCCTGGCCGCCGTGCTGGAGGCCATCACCACGCCGCTGGGTCGCCGATGGGCGAGCCGGCTCCTGGCGCTCGAGCGCGCCGTCGACTCCCCAGAGAACGCGATGAACACCCCAGGCATGCTCGACATCCGCCAGGAAATCAGGCTGGCCGCGCCGCCGGCACGCGTCTTCGACGCACTGACCCGGCGCATCGACAGTTGGTGGACCGCGCCCTACCGGCTGACCGCCGGCGGGCGCATGACGCTGGACGCGCGCATCGGCGGCGAGCTGCGCGAAGAGGACGATGCGGGGCATGTCGCGCTGTGGGGCCGCGTCGAGGAGATCGCGCCGGCGCGGCTGCTGGTGCTGGCGGGCAGCTTCGGCCTGCAGTCGGCGGTGGCCGGCCGGGTGCGGCTTGCGCTGACCCCCGACGCGACGGCAACCCTGCTGACGCTGTCGCATGTGGCCGTGGGCCCGCTGGCCGAGGACACCGGGGAGCGTTATCGCGAGGGCTGGGCCGACCTGCTCGGCCAACGCCTGCGCGGGCAGGTCGAAGTCCGATGAACGCGCCGCTCCCGGCGCCGGGCCACCCGGCGCATGATCCCGCGCATGATCCCGCGCATGACCCGGCGCTGTACGGCGCCCTGCGCGCACTGGCGCTGGCCCACGCGCCCGACTTGCGCGCCGGCCAGCTGTTCGGCTGCCCGGCGGTGTACATCGGCCGCACGATGGCAGCTTGCGTGCTGGGCCGGCAGATCGGTCTGCGGGTACCCGAAGCCGTGGCCACCGCGGCCCGCGCCAGCGGCCGGGCCTGCGCCTTCACGCCCTACGGCAAGCGCCCGATGCGCGAGTGGATCGCGCTGCAGACGAGCCCGCAGGACCTGCCCCGGGCCGCCGACCTGGTCGCTGCGGCGATCGACTTCGCGAGGCGTCGGCATGACCCTTGACCCGGACGCCGCGCGCCGCCGCTTCGGCCTGAGCGACGAGCTGTTTCCCTTCGACAGCCGGTTCCTGCAGGTCGCGGGCGCGCGGCTGCACCACATCGACGAAGGCAGCGGGCCGGTGGTCGTGCTGCTGCATGGCAATCCGGCCTGGTGCTTCGTCTACCGCCATGTCGTGCGGGCACTGCGGTCGCGGTACCGGTGCATCGCCATCGACCTGCCGGGCTTCGGCCTGTCCGAGCCGCCACCGGGCTATGGCTACACCCCGGCCGAACATGCCGGGGTCGTCAGCGCCGCGCCCTTCGCGCCGCCCCGCGACCGCGCACCGCTGCATGTGTTTGCGCACCACATCCTGGCCTCGCGCGACTGGCTGGCGCAGCTCGAGACCGAGCTCGCCGGCTGGCGCGGCGAGGCCGCCTTCGTCTGGCCCGACAACGACGTCGCCTTCCGGCGCAAGGAGCTCGCGCGCTGGCGCCGCCTGTGGCCGCATGTCGCGGTGACGACGATCGCGCGCTGCGGGCATTTCTTGTGGGAGGACGCGCCGCTGGAGTCGGTGGCCGCGCTGGGCGCGGCGCTCGATGCCACCGCGCGCAGTGCCGCGGCCGACCCGCCGCAGCGCAGCCCGGCGGGCCCGTACTGATTGGCGGCGCCGCCGTCCGGATGTCGCATCGGTGCCCGGAATTTCACATCAAGAAATCACGATTGCCGCAGCGCAGCATGATATTTCGTTTCGTGACAGTGGCGTGTCGCATCATGGAATGACAATCACAAGTGGTTGATTGTTATGGGTTCTATTTTTTGTCTTGTATAAGACATAAGTCTTCACAGCGCCGAAGACGGCGGCTACGCTGTGGGCATTCATCACCCCCAGGCAGGAGAGCTTGCATGACCATGACCCGTGACCAACAGATCGCCGCGCTCGAGAAGGACTGGGCGCACAACCCGCGCTGGAAGGGCCTGCGCCGCGGCTACAGCGCCGCCGATGTCGTGCGGCTGCGCGGCTCGGTGCCGATCGAGCACACGCTGGCCCAGCGCGGTGCCGACAAGCTCTGGCGGCTGATCAACGGCGAGGCCGCCAAGGGCTATGTCAACGCCTTCGGCGCGATCACCGCCGGGCAGGCGATGCAGCAGGCCAAGGCGGGGCTGGAGGCGGTCTACCTCTCGGGCTGGCAGGTCGCGGCCGACGGCAATACCAGCGAGACGATGTACCCCGACCAGTCGCTCTACGCCTACGACTCGGTGCCGGCCATGGTGCGGCGCATCAACAACACCTTCAAGCGCGCTGACGAAATTCAATGGAGCCGCGGCACCGGCCCCGGCGACAAGGGCTACGTCGACTACTTCCTGCCGATCGTCGCCGACGCCGAGGCCGGCTTCGGCGGCGTGCTCAACGCCTTCGAGCTGATGAAGAACATGATCGCCGCGGGCGCCTCGGGCGTGCACTTCGAGGACCAGCTCGCCGCGGTCAAGAAGTGCGGCCACATGGGCGGCAAGGTGCTGGTGCCGACGCAGGAGGCCATCGAGAAGCTGATCGCCGCGCGCTTTGCGGCCGACGTGATGGGCGTGCCGACCCTCATCCTCGCGCGCACCGACGCCGAGGCCGCCAACCTGCTGACCAGCGACCACGACGCCAACGACCGGCCGTTCCTGAGCGGCGAGCGCACGCCCGAGGGCTTCTACCGTGTCCGCAACGGGCTCGAGCAGGCCATCAGCCGCGGCGTGGCCTACGCGCCGTACGCCGACCTCGTCTGGTGCGAGACCGGCACGCCCGACCTGGGCTTCGCCCGCGAGTTTGCCCAGGCCGTGCACGCCAGCAGCCCCGGCAAGCTGCTGAGCTACAACTGCTCGCCGTCGTTCAACTGGAAGAAGAACCTCGACGACAAGACGATCGCCGAGTTCCAGGACAAGCTCGCCGAGCTGGGCTACAAGTACCAGTTCATCACGCTGGCGGGCATCCACATCAACTGGTACCAGACCTTCCGCTTCGCGCACGCCTACGCGCGCGGCGAGGGCATGCGGCACTATGTCGAGATGGTCCAGGAGCCCGAGTTCAAGGCCCGCGACCAGGGCTACACCTTCGTGTCGCACCAGCAGGAGGTCGGCGCCGGCTACTTCGACGACGTGACCACCGTGATCCAGGGCGGCAGCTCGAGCGTCAAGGCGCTGACCGGCTCGACCGAGGAAGAGCAGTTCCACTGAGCCTCGGCGGCCGGCGCGCCCGGCCGCGGGGCGGCTACATCGACGCGGCGAGCAGCGCGCGGTAGTCCTCGCGCGTGGCCAGGCGCGGGTTGGTCTTGTGGCAGTGGTCGGCCAGCGCGCCGTCGATCACGCGCTCGAACAGCGCCTCGCCGACACCCAGCGCGCGCAATCCGCCGGGCAGGCCCAGGCGGGCGTTGAGCGCGCGGATCGCGTCGGCGACCGCGCCGCCGTCGTCGCCGCCGCCGCCGTCGGGCAGCCCGATCGCGTGCGCGATGCGCTGCAGCCGCCGCTCGCGCCTCACGCTGTCGGCCTGCGCGTTGAAGCGCACGACCGCCGGCAGGAACAGCGCGTTGAGCGTGCCGTGGTGCAGCCGCGGGTCGACGCCGCCCAGGCTGTGGCTGAGCGAATGCACGCAGCCCAGCCCCTTCTGGAACGCCATCGCGCCCTGCATGCTCGCGCTCATCATCTGCCAGCGCGCCTCGCGGTCGCTGCCGTCGCGGGTCGCGCGCTCGATGTGCGCCCAGCCGCGCGCCAGGCCGTCGAGCGCGATGCCGTCGGCCGGCGGGTTGACCGCCGGCGCGAGGAAGGTCTCGAGGCAGTGCGCGATCGCGTCCATGCCGGTGGCTGCGGTCAGCCGCGGCGGCAGGCCCAGCGTCAGCGCCGGGTCGAGCAGCGCCGCCTTGGGCAGCAGGTGCCAGCTGTGGAAGCCGAGCTTGCGGCCGTCGTCGACGATCAGGATCGCGCCGCGCGCGACCTCGCTGCCGGTGCCCGCCGTCGTCGGCACCGCGATCAGCGGCGCGACGCCCGCGCCGATGCGCTCGCTGCCGCCCTCGATCGTCGCGTAGCCGACCAGCGGCCCCGGGTGCGTCGCGGCGATCGCCACGCCCTTGGCCAGGTCGATGCTCGAGCCGCCGCCGACGGCGATCAGGCCGTCGCAGCCGTGCTCGCGGTAGAGCGCCGCAGCGGCGCGCACCGCGGCCTCGGTCGGGTTGGCCGGCGTCGCGTCGAATACCGCATGCGGCCACTCGCGCAGCGGCGCGAGGGCCTGGGCCAGCACGCCGGCGTCGCGCACCCCGGCGTCGGTGACGACCAGCGGGCGGCTGATGCCGACGCGCCGGCACTCGGCGGGCAGCAGTTGCACCGTGTCGAAGTCGAGGTGGATGTGGGTGAGGTAGCGGATGTGGGCCATGGCGGTGTGTGTTGGGGCGCTGGCGGTTGGCGGCCGCGACGAGCGGCCGCAGAGGGTGGCCGCGACGGGCGGTCGCACGAGTATGCGTCAGCCCCCGGCGGTGCCGCCGTCCTGCACGCGACACCCGGCACATGAGCCCTGCATCAGCCCGCGGCCGACGTCGCAGCACGCAGCAGCCGAGCGCGCGGATCCGGCGATGACCTGGCAGCCGGCTCGCGCTACGCGGCTTGCACCCGCGCCGGGTCCGGGCCAGCCGGTGGGAACACGAGGCGCATGCACAAGCCCTCAGGGCTGCTTTCGGCCTGCGCGTGGCCGCCGTGCAGGCGCATGATCGACGCGACGATCGACAGCCCGAGGCCAGCGCCCTCGGCGCTGCGGCCAGCGTCGGCGGGTGAGACCACCGCGCCGCGCGCAAACCGGCCGAACAGCCGTTGCAGCTCCTCGGGCGTCATCGGCGGCGCCGGGTTCGTCACGGCCACGACCGCGCCGCCGTCGGGCTGCACGCCGCAGGCCACGCCGATCTCGGCATCCGGAGGGGCGTAGCGCACGGCGTTCGACAGCAGGTTGGTCAGCGCCCGGCGGATCATCGCCCGGTCGCCTGCCGCCGCGGCCTGCCCCGTCACCATGATCCGCTGGCCTCGCTCGCTGGCCGCCGGCTCGAAATACTCGGCCAGTTGCATCGCCTCGGCGGCCAGGTCGACGTCCTCGCGCCGCAGCGGCACCAAGTCGCGGTCGGCACGGGCCAGAAACAGCATGTCCGCGACCATGCGCTGCAGCCGCTCCAGCTCCTGCAGGTTGGAGTGCAGCGCGGCCTGGTACTCGTCGACGCTGCGCTCACGCGACAGCGTGACCTGGGTCTGGAGCATCAGGTTGTTGAGCGGCGTGCGCAGTTCGTGCGCGATGTCGGCCGAGAAGTCCTCGAGCGCGTGAAACGACGACTGCAAGCGTCCGAGCATCAGGTTGATCGACTGCAGCAGCCCGCGCACCTCGGCGGGCGCATCGGCGACGTTGAGCGGCTGGCCCAGCCGCTGCGCGCTGACCCGCTCGGCCTCGCGCGCGGCCTGGCGGATCGGCGCCAGGCCGCGGCGTGCGATCAGCCAGCCCAGCGCGGCACTGGCCGCCACGCCGAGCAGGCCGGCGACCAGCAGGCTGGCGACGAAGCGCTCGAGGATCTGCTGTGCCGGGTCGACATGCACGCCGACGTAGGCGCTGAAGCGACGCCCGTCCACGCTCAGGTGGTCGACGCGGCGCAGCCACCAGAGCTCGGTGCCGATGCGGTAGCGCCCGTAGCCCGGCGCGTGCGGGATCGCCTGGCGGCCTTCGGCGGCGGTCAGCGCCTCGATCTCGGGCGCCAGACGCACCAGCCAGCGCGCGCCCTCGCGCAGGCCGAGCCGCAGGTGGGGGTGACCGATGCCGACGTCGGCCACGCGATAAGCGTCGGCGACGATGCGCTCGCCGCTGCCGAGCTCGCGCAGCAGGTGCACGACGACCTCGGTCTTGCCGTCGATCTCCTCGCGGTCGCGCGCCTCCAACTGGTCGCGCAGCATCCAGCTCAGGCCGCTGCCGAGCAACAGCAACAGCAGCGACGTGCCGAGCGCGTACAGCAGCGCGATCCGCGCGGCCAGGCTCAGCCGCGCGAGCCGGCGCGCGCCGCGCGGCATGGCGCCGGTCAAGCGCGCTCCTCCAGCACGTAGCCGAAGCCGCGGACGGTGTGGATCAGCTTGTTCGGAAACGGGTCGTCGACCTTGGCGCGCAGCCGGCGCACGGCCACCTCGACGACGTTGGTGTCGCTATCGAAGTTCATGTCCCAGACCTGTTCGGCGATCAGCGTGCGCGACAGCACCTCACCGCGGCGGCGCAGCAGCAACAGCAGCAGCGCATATTCCTTGGCCGTGAGGTCGATGCGCTGGTTCGCCCGCTCGACCCGCCGGCGCAGCAGGTGCACTTCCAGATCGGCCACCCGCAGGACGTCGGGCTCCTGCTGCTTGCTGCGCCGCTGCAGCGCACGCACGCGCGCCAGCAGCTCCGAGAACGCGAACGGCTTGACGAGGTAGTCGTCGGCGCCGAGTTCGAGCCCCCGCACGCGGTCCTCGACCCGGTCCCGGGCGGTGAGAAACAGGACGGGCGTCTTCGACCGCAGCCGCAAGCGCTTGACGAGCTCCCAGCCGTCGATGGCGGGCAGGCCGACGTCGAGGACGATGACGTCGTAGTCGGTGGTCAGCGCCAGGTGCAGCGCGTCGTTGCCGTCGAGCGCCCAGTCGACGACGAAGCCGTTCTCGCCGAGGCCCTTGGCGAGGTACTCGCCGGCGTGCCGCTCGTCCTCCGCCAACAGCAAGCGCATCTGAACAGCCTCGTTTTGCCCGGATGACCGGATTCTGGACACACGACGCCGCCCAAGCGCTGACATCGAGATGACGAAATTGTCATCGACGGGTCAGGTTGCCGGCGAGGGTCGGTTTTCTACAGTGCGCCGCACCGCCACCCCACGGAACCGCACCGATGACCCGTCTGCTCGCACTGTCCGCCGTGGCGGGCGCTGTCTTGTGGTCCGCAGCGGTCTGGGCGCATTCGCCGTCGGCGCCGCCCGCTGCCGCACCCGGCACGACCGAGCCGCGCGCCCTGGCGCATTTTCGTGGCTGGACGCCGGACGTCACCGGCCCCGGGTGGCGCGCGGCCAACGACGAGATGGGCCGCCTCGGCGGCCATGCCGGCCATCTCGCGCGGCGACCCGGGGCTGCGCCGGCGCCGCCGGGCGACGGGGGCGCGCCGCCGCCGGCCCCGCGTCGCCATCCGCACCACGGAGGCGCCCGGTGATCGCGCGAACCGACGTACGGCGCTGGCTGCGGCTGCCCGCGCTGCTGCTCGCCGCCGGCGCCCTCGCCGGCTGCGCGACGGTGGCCAGCGTCGACCGCTCGATCGCACAGGCCGCCGACATCGCGCGCGAACGCGCCGGCGTCGAAGCGCGCCCGATCGCCAGCGTCGACGAGCAGCGCGCGCTCGCCGCCGAGGTCGAGCGGCTGCTGGCGGCGCCGCTGTCGGCCGACGACGCGGTACGCATCGGCGTGCTGCACAGCCCCGGCTTCCAGGCGCTGCTGCAAGACAGCGCCGCCGCGATGGCCGCGGCCGTGCAGAGCGGCCGTCCGCTCAACCCGACCTTCGCTTTCGAGCGGATGGTGCGCGGCGGCGAGGTCGAGATCGGCCGCCTGCTGTCGCTCCAGGTGCTGAACCTGCTGACCTGGCCGTCGCGCGCGCAGTTGGCCGAACTGCGGGTCGAGCAGCGCCAGATCACGCTCGCCGGCGACATCGTCGGGCGGGCGGCCGAGGTGCGCAAGGCCTGGGTCGAGGCGGTCGCCGCCCGCCAGACCCTGGCCTACTGGCGCGACGTGCTGAGCGCCGCCGAGGCCGGTGCCGAACTGGCGCGCCGCATGCAGGGCGTCGGCAACTTCAGCCGCCTGCAGCGCGCCCGCGAGCAGGCCTTCTACGCCGAGACCGCGATGCAGGTCGCGCGCGCCGAGCGGGCGAACCTGGCCGCGCGCGAGGCGCTGGTCCGGCTGCTCGGGCTCGACCGTGCGCAGGCTGCGCGCCTGCAAGTGCCGGCGCGGCTGCCCGATCTGCCGCCGGCGCCGCGCGAACCGGTGGCCGTCACGCAGGCGATGCTCGAACAGCGGCTCGACGTGCAGGCGGCGCAGCGCGCGCTGGAGCATGTCGAGCGGGTGGGCGGGCTGACCCGCGTCGACAGCGTGCTCGGCGAGCTCGAGTTCGGCATCGCGCGCAACAGCGCAACCGGCGAGCCGCTGCAGCGCGGCTTCGAGCTGAAGCTGCCGATCCCCGTCTTCGACGCCGGCGACGCGCGGCGCGCCGAGTCCGGCGCGGCGACCCGCGCCGCGGTCGAGCGCCTGCGCCAGACGCTCGTCGATGCGCATTCGCAGACCGCCGAGGCCTACGGCGCGTACCGCACCGCGCACGACCTGGCGCGGCATTTTCGCGACGAGATCGTGCCGCTGCGCCAGACCATCCTCGACGAGAGCCTGCTGCGCTACAACGGCATGCTGATCGGCGTGTTCGAGCTGCTGGCCAGCGCGCGCGAGCAGGTCGGCGCGGTGATCCAGGCCATCGACGCCCAGCGCGCGTACTGGGTCGCCGAGGCGACGCTGCAGAACATCCTGATCGGTCGCGCCGAGCCGCTGGCGCGTCTGCTCGAGCCGGCGGCGCCGGCGCCGGCCGCCGGCGCCAAGCCCCATTGACGACCCCCCAGGACCACGACACAGGACCACGACGCATGACTTCCCGCAGACACTTCCTGCAGTCGGCTGCCGCCGGCGTCCTGGGCGCGGCCGCCGTCAGCCGGGTCGGTGCCGCCGCGCTGCCCGAAGCGCCGACGCAGGCCAGCGCGGGCACCCAGCCACCGCTGCTGCCCTCCGCCGGACGCCCCTACCACCCGGTCGTGACGCTCAACGGCTGGAGCCTGCCGTTTCGCATGAGAAACGGCGTCAAGGAGTTCCACCTGGTCGCCGAGCCGGTGGTGCGCGAGATCGCGCCGGGCATGAAGGCGCACCTGTGGGGCTACAACGGCCAGTCGCCCGGCCCGACGCTCGAAGCGGTCGAGGGCGACCGCGTGCGCATCTTCGTGACCAACCGGCTGCCCGAGCCGACCACCATCCACTGGCATGGTTTCCTGCTGCCCAGCGGCATGGACGGCGTCGGCGGCCTGACGCAACCCTCGATTCCGCCCGGCAAGACCTTCGTCTACGAGTTCGACATGAAGAAGTCGGGCACCTTCATGTACCACCCGCACGCCGACGAGATGGTGCAACTGGCGATGGGGATGATGGGCGCCTTCATCGTGCACCCGCGCAACCCGGACTTCATGCGCGTCGACCGCGACTTCGTCTTCCTGCTCAACGCCTTCGACATCGAGCCGGGCAGCGCGACGCCGAAGATCGCGACCATGCTCGAGTTCAACCTGTGGTGCTTCAACAGCCGTGTCTTCCCCGGCATCGACCCGTTCGTCGTGCGCAGCCGCGACCGCGTGCGCATCCGCTTCGGCAACCTGACGATGACCGACCACCCGATCCACATGCATGGCTACGACTTCGAGGTCACCGGCACCGACGGCGGCTGGGTGCCGAAGTCGGCGCGCTGGCCGGAGGTCACGGTCGACGTCGCGGTCGGCCAGATGCGCGCCTTCGAGTTCGACGCGATCTACCCGGGCGACTGGGCCTTGCACTGCCACAAGTCGCACCACACGATGAACGCGATGGGCCACGGCATACCGACCATGATCGGCGTCGACCACCGTGGCGTGGTCGAGAAGATCCAGCGGCTCGTGCCCGACTACATGGTGATGGGCGAGCGCGGCATGTACGACATGAAGCAGATGGAGATGCCGCTGCCCGACAACACGCTGCCGATGATGAGCGGCAGCGGGCCGTTCGGGCCGATCGGCATGGGCGGCATGCTCACCGTCGTCAAGGTGCGCGACGACGTGCAACCGGGCGACTACCGTGACCCGGGCTGGTACCAGCACCCGCCCGGCACGGTGGCCTACGAGTTCACCGGCACCCTGCCCGAGACGCCGCGTGCGCCGCAGCCGGCGGCCGACGCCGGTACGCTGTCGCTGCGCAAGCCGGCCGCGCGTGGACCCGGCGGCCATGCCCATTGAAGCGGAGAGCGCAATGAAACAAGTACGTCGCCTGTTGGTCACCATCGTGTTCGGCGCGCTTGCCGGCGCCGCCAGCGCGCACAGTCCGCACGCGCAAGGCCACAGCGGCCCGAACCTGACGCCGGTCACGACCGCCTTCGGCCAGACCGGCGACCCGAAGAAGGTCAACCGCACGGTGCGCATCGACATGGCCGACACGATGCACTTCACGCCGGCCAGCCTGACCGTCAGGCAGGGCGAGACGGTGCGCTTCGTGATCCGCAACGTCGGCAAGGCCATGCACGAGATGGTCATCGGCACCGACAAGGAACTGCGCGAGCACGCCGAACTGATGAGGAAGCACCCGGACATGGAGCACGAGGAGCCGTACATGGCGCATGTCGCGCCCGGCCAGCGCGGCGAGATCGTCTGGCAGTTCACCCAGGCGGGCGAGTTCAGGTTCGCCTGCCTCGTCGCCGGCCACTCCGAGGCCGGCATGGTCGGCACGATCCGGGTGCTGCCGCGATGAACCCGCCGGCGATCCCGCGCGAACCGCGGCGCTCGTCGAACAGTGGCATCCGAACGATGAGCACGCTGCTGCTGCGCTGCGGCCTCGTCCTGGGTTTGAGCGCGGCGCTGGCCTTGGATGCCCAGGCGGCCGACCCGCGCGCAGCGGATCACGGCGCGCACGCTGCGCCGACCGTATCCGCAGCCGCGTCGGCCGCCGCCGAGATGAGCAGCGGCGAGGTGCGTCGCATCGACCAGGAACGGCGCAGAATCACGCTGCGGCACGGCGAGATCAGGAGCCTGGACATGCCGCCGATGACGATGGTGTTCGTCGTCAAGGACCCGGTCTGGCTCGATCGATTCAAGGTCGGCGACCGCGTGCTGTTTCGCGCCGAGAAGATCGATGGCGTGTTCACCGTGACCGAAATGGCCCCGGCGCCGTGAGCACGGCCATGCGCAGGCGACCAGTCAGCGCGAGCGACGCAGTCGCTTGCCGCACCGGACAGATACCCGACATGCGGGACCGATTCGTTTCTTCACTGGAGAACGCACATGAACTGGAAACTGGCCGCGGTTGCCGCGGCAACCGTACTGAGCATCGGCACGATCACCGTCTACGCGCAGCAGCCCCAAGAACCGTCGCGCATGATGGATCCCGGCATGATGGGCCCGGGCATGATGGGCCCGGGCATGATGGGCGGTCGCGGCATGGGCCCCGGCATGATGATGGACGGCATGGGCATGATGGGCTTCGGCCTCGGTGCGATCGGCCGCCTCGATCTGACCGACAGCCAGCGCGGTCAGGTGCGCGCCATCGACGACGAGCTGCGCCGCAGGAACTGGGACCTGATGGGCAAGATGCACGACGAGATGTCCCGGATGCGCGACGCGATGTGGGCCGACAGGCGCGACCGCGCCGCGATTCTCGCCGCCAACAAGCGCATGGCCGAGCTGCGCCAGCAGATGCTCGGCAACATGCTCGACGCGGCCGACAAGGCCGAAGCGCTGCTCACGCCACCGCAGCGCGAGCAGCTCCGGCGTTCCGTGCCGTAAGCGCCTGCGCGCGCGGGAGACGACGATGATGCACGGCTACTGGATGGGCGACGGCTGGTTCGGCATGGGGCTGTGGTGGCTCCTGCTGGTCGCGCTGGTCGTCGCCGTCGGCGTGCTGGTGTTGCGGCGAGCCAGCAGCGACAACCCGTCCGCGCCGCGCGAAACCGCGCGCGACATCCTCGACAAGCGCTACGCGCGCGGCGAAATCGACCGCGACGAGTACGAGCAGAAGAAGCGCGACCTCGCCGGCTAGCGCACTGGCGCACTCTGCGAACGGCTGAAGTCGCGACCTTCACCCACGCGCCCGCCCGATGAAGCGCGGCTGCGGGACACCGCAACGAGGATCAGCGCCATGCCAGACCACGAACATCACACGCCTCGCAAGGGCAGGTCGCGCGGCACCTGGGTGCTGATCGGCTTCCTGGCGATCGCCGCGTACTTCCTGCTCTCCGAGCACCGCGCGCATTTCCTCGCCTGGCTGCCGTTCGTGCTGCTGCTCGCCTGCCCGCTGCTGCATCTGCTGCACGGCCACGGCGGCCACGGCAGGCACAAGGGTCACGACGCGAATCAAGCACCAACCGCCCGGCCGCATCGTCACGACGGAGATTCGCAATGAACGTCGACCCGACGCCGGCCTACGGGCTGTGGTCGCTCGTCTTGATCAACATCGCGGTGTTCGTGATCTTCGCGTTTTCGTTCGCGCGACCGCAGAGCCGGCGCGACTGGCGCTCGTTCGGCGCGTTCTCGGCGTTCCTGGTCGCGCTGTTCACCGAGATGTACGGCTTTCCGCTGACGATCTATCTGCTGTCGGGCTGGCTCGCGAGCCGCTACCCCGGTGTCGACTTCCTGACGCACGACGCCGGCCATCTGCTCGAGGTGCTCTTCGGTTGGCGGGCGAACCCGCACTTCGGGCCGTTTCATATCGCGAGCAGCGTGTTGATCCTCGGCGGCTTCATCCTGCTCGCGTCGGCCTGGAAGGTGCTGCACGCGGCGCAGCGCGAACATCGGCTCGCTGTCACCGGCGCCTACGCACGCATCCGCCACCCGCAGTACGCAGGCTTCATGCTGATCATGACCGGCTTTCTGTTGCAGTGGCCGACGCTGGTCACGCTGGCGATGTATCCGATCCTCGTCTTCATGTACGCGCGGCTGGCGCTGCGCGAAGAGCGCGAGGCGCTGGCGCAGTTCGGCGCCGCCTACGAGCGCTATGCGGCGCGCACGCCGCGCTTCTTGCCGCGGCTCCACGCGAGCGCCGTGACCGAGGAGCGCTGACCCGCATCGACGAAGGAGGGACCGGACATGAACGTTTCGCACGGCCTGGCACCGCTTCGATTCGGCGCCGCGCTGGCCGCCACCGCGGCGGTGGTCTACGCGGCTTGCGCGCTGGCGCTCGCCCTCTGGCCCGACGGTGCGCTCGACTTTCTCAACGCCTGGTTCCACGGCATCGACTTCGGCCCGCTGAAAACCGGCCGCAAACCCTTCACGTTCGCGTTGTTCGCGTACGGACTGGCCGGTGTGGCGATCACTGCGTTCGCCGGCGGGGCGTTGTTCGCCGCGTTCTACAACCTGTTTGGCCGCCGCGATGCAGCGCGCCGATGAACGCGAAAGGAGGATCGGATGGTCACGGTTTCGGCGCCGTGAAATCCGTGTGCGCGGCAGTGCCGCCGGTGATGCATAGGTACGGATAGATGAAATAGATGTAATCGGCGCGCCACGTTCGCGTCTGTAGCACCTCCCTAACATGCCCAAGGTCGCTCGAACGGGAGCGACCGACAGCCAACTCACCAACCCAAGTCTGGAAAAGGAACGCATCATGTTCAAGCACACCGCCATCAAGCACACCGCCATCGCCGCCGCCGTTTGGCTGCTCGCCTCCTCGGCCCACGCAATGACCGACACTTTCGTCAAGGAGTCGGTCGCACTCAAGGACGGCTCGACCGTGCATATTTTCAAGGACGGCACCATGGGAATGGAGAGCCGCTTTGGGCACCCATTCTCGATGCCCGAAGGCCACGCGATGCAAGCCGCCGATGGCCGGACCATCACGATGCGGGGCAACGAGCTCGCTCGCGTGTCGTTGTTGGTTCAGTCTCGCCAGCAGCCCTGAGTTAAAAGCGACGGCGCGCCCCGCCCGACGGGCGGGGCGCGCCGTATCGCTCAGTCTCCTGTCAACCACGCCGCCGTCATCGGCCAACAACAGCCTCATCGCCAACCTTCCCGTTGTGGCCGCCGCGACGCAGCGCGCCGATGAACGCGAAAGGAGGATCGGATGGTCACGGTTCAGCCATCGACCGAAACCGCGCCCGTGGCATGCGCGATCTGCCTGAACGAGATCGCCGCGGTCGCAGGCGATCAACGCCGAAGCGAGCGACTGCGTGGCGCACTTCCGCGGCATCGACTGCTACCGCGTGTGGACGGAGCGCGCCGACGACCGGGGCGCGGCGAAGCGCGAACCGGACGACCGGGGGCAGCCATGAGACGCATCGCGACGATCGCGTGCGCGCTGCTGCTCGCACTGTTCGGCCCGGCCTTCGCGATCGCGCAGCCGGCGGCGCCGACAGCCTTGGCCTCGCAGACCAGCGGCGGCGGCGGCGTCACGGTCAAGGTGACGCCGAAGGACCTCGCGGCCGATGCCCCGCGCTGGCAATTCGAGCTCGTCTTCGACACGCACAGCGTCGAGCTGAACCACGACGTCGTCAGCATCGCTGCCCTGATCGACGCGGCAGGGCGCAGCCACGTGCCGCTCGCCTGGGACGGCGATCCGCCCGGAGGCCATCATCGCAAGGGCGTGCTGAGTTTCAAGCCGCTCGGCGCGGTCGACGAGATCACGTTGCGGATCCGCGAAGTCGGCGTGCCGGAACGCATGTTCCGCTGGTCGCTGAAGGGCCAGGCGCGATGAGGCTCGGCCGTGAAGTCCGCGCGCGCGGCAGTGCGGCAGGCGATGCACAGGAGAAGCCATGACAACCGACCCCGTTTGCGGCATGCCCGTCGACCCGAAGACGGCCGCCGGCAGCGCTAGCTACCAGGGCACCATGTTCTGGTTCTGCTCGCCGCACTGTGCGGCGAAATTCAACGCCGACCCGCAGCGCTACGCCGGCGGCGCAACCGCTGGCGGATCGCGCCCGCTCGCGCTGGCCAGCGCGGCGGCCGATGCCGGCATGCCGCTGCAGACCGCAGTGCGGGCACGCGCCAAGGACCGGGCGAAGGACCCGATCTGCGGCATGATGGTCGACAAGGCCACCGCGCTCAAAAGCGAGCGCGGCGGCCGCAGCTACTACTTCTGTTCGGCCGGCTGCCAGCGCACCTTCGAGCAGCCCGAGGCGGAACTGAAGGCGATGCGCTCGCGGGTGGCGATTGCCCTCACCGGCGTGGTCGCGCTGGCGATCCTCAGGGCATGGGCCTACCTCACCCTGGCCGCCGGCGCGACGATCGTCACCATGGCGCCGATCCCCGCGCTGCCCTGGTTCACCTGGGGCATGTGGCTGTTTCTGCTCGTTACACCGGTGCAGTTCATCGGCGGCTGGTCGTTCTACAAGGGCGCCTGGCAAGCGGTGCGTTCGCTCTCGATCAACATGGACTTCCTGATCGCGCTCGGCACCAGTGTGGCGTACTTCTACAGCGTCGCGGTGGTGTTCTTTCCGCAGGTGCTGCCGTTCGAGGTCGATGAGCGCGCCGTCTACTTCGAGGTGTCGGCGGTGATCATCGCCTTCGTGTTGCTCGGCAAGTATATGGAGGAGATCATCAAGAAGCGCTCGTCGGCGGCGGTGCGCAAGCTGCTCGACCTGCGCCCGGCGACGGCGGCGGTGATCCGCAACGGCCAAGAGATGGAAGTGCCGGCGGCCAGCGTCCAGCTCGACGACGTATTCGTCGTGCGGCCCGGCAACAGGATCCCGACCGACGGCGTCGTGACCGAAGGCGCATCGACGGTCGACGAATCGATGCTGACCGGCGAGTCGATGCCGGTCGACAAGAAACCCGGCGCACCGGTGATCGGCGGCACTCTCAACCGCAGCGGCATGCTTGTCTGCCGCGCGACACGGGTCGGCGCCGACACCGCGCTCGCGCAGATCATCAAGCTGGTCGAGGAAGCGCAGTCCTCGAGCGCGCAGATCCAGCGCCTCGCCGACCAGGTCTCGGCGTATTTCGTTCCGGCGGTGGTCGCGGTTGCCTTCGCTGCGCTCTTCGGCTGGACGCTGGCCGGCAACTTCCCCGCCGGGCTGCTCGCGTTCATCGCGGTGCTGATCATCGCCTGCCCATGCGCGCTCGGCGTGGCCACGCCGGCGGCGCTGATGGTCGGCGTGGGCAAGGGCGCGGAAGCCGGGATCCTGATCCGCGGCGCCGAAGTGCTCGAACGCGCGCAGACGCTGTCGACGGTGGTCTTCGACAAGACCGGCACGCTGACCCGCGGCGAGCCCAGCGTGACCGACGTGATCGTCTTTGGTGAAGCGACCGAAGACGAGGTGCTTGCCCTCGCCGCCAGCGTCGAGACCGGCTCCGAACATCCGCTCGGCGAAGCGATCGTGCGCGGCGCGACCCACCGCGCGGCTGCGCTGCGCAAGGTCGAAGGTTTCGAGGCGATTGCCGGCCACGGCATCCGCGGCCGCGTCGACGGCGTCGAGGTGCTGCTCGGCAACCGCCGGTTGATGCAGCGCGAAGGCGTCGATGTGGCCGCCGCGGAAGAAACGCTGGTCCGCCTCGAAAGCGAAGGCAAGACCGCAATGCTGGTCGCCCGCGAGCGCCGGCTGGCCGGCGTGATCGCGGTCGCCGATACGCTCAAGCCCGAAGCCGCCGAGGCGATCGCGGCGTTGCAAGACGAGGGCCTCGACGTCGTGATGCTCACCGGCGACAACCGTCGCACCGCGCAGGCGATCGCGCGCCAGCTCGGCATCACCAACGTGATCGCCGAAGTGCTGCCTTCGGACAAGGCGCGGGTGATCGCCGACCTGAAGAAACAGGGCAAGGCGATCGCGATGGTCGGCGACGGCGTCAACGACGCGCCGGCGCTCGCCACCGCCGATATCGGCATCGCGATCGGTTCCGGCTCCGATGTCGCGAAGGAAACCGGCGGCATCATCCTGGTGCGCGACGACGTGCGCAATGTCGTGTCGGCGATCCGCCTGTCGAGGGCGACGATGCGCAAGATCAAGACCAACCTGTTCTGGGCCTTCATCTACAACACGATCGGCGTTCCGATCGCCGCTTTCGGTCTGCTCAATCCGATCATCGCGGCGGCGGCGATGGCCCTGAGCTCGCTGTCGGTGATCGTCAACTCGGCGCTGTTGAAGAGGCTGAAGCTGGCGCGCCCCTGAGGGCAGGTCCATGTCGCTGCGCAACGTCCTGGCCAGTACTTCGCCAGTCGGGGCCCTGACGACCCCGGCTGCCGCCGGCACGCCGCGTCCGGCGCGGCCGCGCTGCCGCACTGCGATACTGGCATCGTGGCAGCTTCGTCGTCGGCAGCCTGGTCACGCACGACGCGCTGCGTCTGGCCTGGAGACACCCCGCATGACCGAGACCCGCCGCCGCGACTTCCGCTTCCTCGACCGCCTGCGCGTGCGCTGGGCCGAGGTCGACATGCAGAAGATCGTCTTCAACGCACATTACCTGGCCTACCTCGACACCGCCGTCGGCGCGTACTGGCGCGCGATGGCCGTGCCGTACCACGACGTGATGGCGCTGCTGCAAGGCGACCTCTACGTGCGCAAGGCCACGCTCGAATACCACGCCTCGGCGCACTACGACGACCTGCTCGACGTCGGCCTGCGCTGCGCGCGCATCGGCAATTCGTCGATGCGCTTCGACGCCGGCGTCTTCCGCGGCGACGAGCTGCTCGTCGCCGGCGAGCTGGTCTACGTCTTTGCCGACCCGGCCACGCAGACCGCGCAGCCGGTGCCGGCGCAACTGCGCGACGCGCTCGCCGCCTTCGAGCGCGGCGAGGCCATGCTGGACGTGCGCTGCGGCACCTGGGACGCGCTGGGCCGCGAGGCGCAGGCGCTGCGTACCGCGGTCTTCGTGCACGAGCAGCGCATTGCGCCCGAGCTCGAATGGGACGCCGCCGACGCGCAGGCCGTGCACGCGGTGGCCTACAACCGCTTCGGCATGGCGCTGGGCACCGGCCGGCTGCTCGAGCATGCGCCGGGTGTGGCGCGCATCGGCCGCATGGCGGTGCGCCACGACCTGCGCGGCAGCGGCATTGGTGCGGCGCTGCTGGCTGCGCTGGCCGAGGTGGCGCGCCAGCGCGGCGAGCACGAGCTGCTGCTGCACGCGCAGTGCAGCGCCGAGGGCTTCTACCGCCGCCTGGGCTTCGCCGTGCGTGGCGCGCCGTTCGACGAGGCCGGCATCGCGCATGTCGAGATGGTGCGCGCGGTCGCGCCTGCGGGGCAGCCGTGAGCGCGCCCGCCCGGCCGCCCGCAGGGCGCGCTCCTCCTCGCTCGGGGCCGGACCGGACCTGTGAGCGTCCCTGAGGACGCCCACGCGCCGGCCGAGGCGGCCGGGTTCTGCGAGACCGTGGACGATGTCGCGTAGCGACAGGAGGGTCGTCCCGTGAGCGCCGGCCGGCAGCTCGCGCTGCGCCTGACGCTGGCCGCCGCGCTGCTGGCGGCGCTGCTCGTGCGGCGCGCCGACTTGCTGTTCGTGACCTGGTACGGCTGGGCGCTGGCCGTCAAGCTCGCGCTGGTGCTGGCCATGCTCGCGCTGGCCCTGCGCCACGCCTGGTGGCTGCTGCCGGCGCTCGCGCGCGGCGAGCCCGGGGCCAGCCGGCGGCTGGCCGCGTCGATCCGCATCGAGGTGATCGTCGCCCTGGCCGTGTTCTGGGCCGCTGCCGAGATGGTCGCGATCCATCCGCTCGACGCCGGGCACCGCGTCGCGCGGTAGCCGCCGTCAGCCGTCAGCCGTCGGCCGCCTCGAAGACCTCGACGTGCCGCGCGACCCCGCGCAGCGCAGGCACCGACTGCGCCGCCGCCTCGATCGCCGCGGCCAGCGCGTCGTCGACGCCGGCCGCGGCGGCGTAGGTTTCCATCAGCGTCACCGGCTGACCCGACTGCGGCGGCCGGCGCAGCAACTCGGCCTGCAAGGTCGGGTGAGCGTCGCGCAAGCGCTGCTGCATGGCGGCTACGGCCTCGACGGTCTTCGCCGCGGCAGCCGAATCAACACGGTAGTACACGTACAGGCGACGGGACATGCTGATGGGCCGATCCGTTTCGGGTGATCAAGCGCCAGTTCGGTCCTGTCAAGGTGCGCTACCGCGGGCTCGAGAAGAGTCTGCCGAGCCAATTCGGATACGCATCGTGTTCGGCGTAGTACAGAATGGCGCTCATGCGTTGTCCGCTCGAGAGCACGGAACCCAAATCAACCGAAACCTCGAGGAAGCGCTCGTAGCCCTGCGCCACAGCGTGTCACCGGGTACTCGATAGTCCTCCGTGAGGCGAACAAGCAGTGCCTCGGAGTCGGGTTGCCACGGTCGCTTTGCGACGATGCATAGCGAAGTGTCCGTGGATTCAAGCTCGCTGATGATGTCGCGCAGTCGCTTGGACATCAGGCCCAACGTTAAGGTAACCGGTGGCCGCGAGTGGCGATGTGCTCGCTACAGCACCCGCGTTCTAGATTGGCGCGCCGCTCGGCCGAGGCACGCTCGCGGACGTTCGGGTTCACCGAAATGTTAGCCATCGAGGTCACTCCTTCAGTAGCTCTCCGGTCCATCGATCGCGGTTGGCCCAGAACGGACACTGAGGACATACCGCACGTTCCGAATAGTCAACACCTTCCTCATGAGGGCAACCGATGATCCTCTCGGTCATTACCACGCTCTTGACCCCGTGGGCACGGATGAACTTCAGGATTTGCTCGTTGACGAGAGGATCTCTTCGCACATCGGAGCGCTGGTTGAACCAGCGCTCAAGCACCATGGGATCTTCCTTTTCGCCGGCAGCAATGCCAACGGCGACCTTCGTTGCGACTTTGTCATCTGGTCCATAGAAGGCAATGGTCGCCAAGGGGTAGCCCGCGAAGCCTCGTTCTGCCTTCTTCCGCAGAGCCTTGGCGAAGCGATCTTTCAGGGACATAGAGTCAGCTCGGTGCTGCAATCGATGGCTGACGTTCGAGCTGAGCGGCTGGCCACGGCAGTACGGCTTGCCCGCGCCGTTCATCATGCCCGCGGCGCATGGCGCGGGCAAGACGGCCTGCCGTGGACAGTCCGTTCTTGGGCGAGGGGTTGGGCGGCAGCATCACTCGCTGCTCGGTGCGGGAATTCGTTCACAAGCATGATGTCAATCCTTGATGTGCAACTGTTCTTTTACGCGACTCGCCAAACACCGATACTCATCGCAGATCAGTCGTCTGTTCAGATCAACGACCCGGTGACAGTCGTCACACAGAAAGTTTCGGCGTTCACGCGGCGGTGCACCAGAGATCACTGCAGTTGCAGTCGAAGATGCCTTTGGTGGCTCTGCCGTCGGTGCTGTCGGAGGCTGCCTTTCCGGGGTGTCGGCAGCGGGCGGCTTTGCCGACTTCCTGAATCCGTGAACCAACCCCCCTCCAACCCGTTATTCGGCTGATTCCCAGATTCACTCCGAGTTTTGCTCCAGAATTTCCCCACCACCATGCTGCGCAGCCGCCCAAACCCGACACCACAGTGCG